>OLGY01000587.1_pt1 | contig 23928 bp, 19 predicted proteins | sample 1605951 | NCBI WGS metagenome assembly OLGY01 (sample SAMN03283280) | human gut metagenome | biome: human-associated habitat; material: feces | host: Homo sapiens | place: Peru | collected 2012
GTACGACTTTATTCATAATTATATAGTATTACCAACCGTAAAAATCCGCTGACCCAACATCAGCATGACATCAATGCTATGCCTCTATGGACTTATTTCCAGAGTGTATTGCGTTGGGCTATGGATACCTTCAATATGAAGAAATTTAAGAAAATCATGAAAGGCTTGGATTGGGCGAAATTCTATGACGAATATCATGAGAAAGTGCTTGATATCAAGGCGATGGAAAAGCAAATCAACGACTTGATAGGAGATGATGAAATTCAAAAACAGCAAGGTGTCATCCCGTACGTTTTGACAGGTGATGAGCATAACCTCGACCTCCGTGCTTTTCCCGACAAGATTAAGCTTGCCGTATGGGAAAAGCAGAACCATAAGTGTGCCATTTGTGGCAAAGAATTCGACTACCAATTCATGGAGGGCGATCATATTACGCCTTGGCGTGAAGGTGGAAGAACGGAGGTTAAGAATTGCCAGATGCTTTGCAGGGAATGCAACCGAAGAAAGGGAAGTAAATAGAAAGGATGTTTTGGCTTCTAAGCTAATCATCCTGCTATATTCTTCAGTCATTCTTTGCTGTGTCATCTAAGGTGGCAAGATCTCGTTTTCGATGTATAAGCACGGCAAGAGCCTCGCCTTCGAAACGATAAAATCCTACGCACCTAAAAAGGGAAGGCGTCTATTCTCAATTACGCCTTGTTGACCAATGGCGCAGCCTGGGTGTAGACTCTTGCACCAAGCTCCTTGTCGAGCATGTAGAGACCATAGCCGTTGTCTTTGATCATGCGAAGGTTGTCGATGATGTTTTGGGCGTTCTCCTCTTCCTCAACCTGCTCATCTACAAACCACTTGAGCATGCTCTGTGTGGCATAGTCATTCTCCTGGGTAGTGAGTGCGAAGAGATTGTTGATGAGGGAGGTAACCTTCTGCTCGTGTGCCAAGGTTGACTCGAAAACATCCAATGGATTCTTCCATGTGGTAGGAACAGCATCTATCGCCTTTAATTCTACGTGACCGCCACGCTGGATGATGTAATTGAACATTATCTTGGCATGGTCTTGCTCCTCCTGGAATTGAACCTGGAACCAGTTGCCCATGCCTGGGTTGCCGTTGGCATGGCAATATGCTGCCATAGATAAATATAGGTAAGCTGACCACATCTCTGCATTAATCTGGGCGTTGAGCGCCTCTTCTACTTTCTTATTTAGCATGATTTTCTAAATTTAAATGACGGTTGAACTTGTTGTTAGTGCCACATATGGAGAAAAGCTGTTTGATGCCTTTTCTTTCAAGCACATTGCAAAAATACGGCTTTTATTTGAAACGACAAAAAATATTGCGAAAATTTTATTCTTGGGATTTTCTCTTTGACGTTCTTAATTGGTTTGCTTGTTGTGGATTGATTTAAATGTTAGCAGTGAGAAGAAGTATTTCCTCAAATCCGCAACTAAGCCTTCCAACGTCCTTCCCAGCGTGTACACATCCTCTCATTACTGAATTTGCAGATGATTTGAACAGAAACACCCGCTTGCGGCTTACAATATCCCCTTACCCCACAATGCGACTTGAGGCAATACGCAGTATCATACCCATAAGCCCAAATCGGTCATTAGGATAGTGTCAGAGCTACAAGTGCGAAGTGTCGGATGAAGCGAGAGATGGTTCATCAAATGAGTAGTGACATCCTGGGGTACATGAGCCACCACAGAAGTAGATACTCATGAGAGAACGGATGATTTCGCTGTACTGATAACCGGACATCCTACACCTTAGACCGAGGGTTGAGTCGATTACAGATGACCATGTGGAGTCAAATTGCTCCATGACCCGAAAATATTCCTCCAAAAGGAGTGAGTTTCTCAGATTTAATATGTATTTTTGCCATGTCATATCAGAGTTTTGCTTGTTTATTTTTGCAACACTAAGATAAGTGAATTCTTCGACATGGCAAAATCCTAGGTCGCTCGGCTCTGCCGCTTGCCAAAGCAAGAGCTTTCTGTTGCTCAGGTACTTAAAAAGTTTAATTTATAATAGTGTAGCGGAATTAAGGTAGAATAAGAAATGATGACGATAGAAGATATAAAAAAACTGATAGCCAAGGACGAAACCCGTACACTTGAACTCAAGAAGACAACGGGTGAGTTGGTGAAAGGAATGGAAACAGCCTGCGCTTTCCTAAATTCAGATGGTGGATGGTTGCTCTTCGGTGTGACTCCTTCACTGAAAATTGAAGGGCAGATGGTGACGGATAACACCCGGAAAGAAATTGCCAATGCCTTGCGTAAGATAGAACCTGCCATTGATGTGGAGGTGAAGTATATCGAGCTTCCTGATAAGCCCGACTTTTATGTGGTGGCTATCTACTTGGATGCTACCAACTTCAAAGACGGCCCTTACTCCTATGATGGACGTGCTTATTACAAAGTGGAAAGCACCACAGCCGCTATGCCACGCTTGATGTACGAAGAACGGTTGAAGTTAAGCAACCCCCGCAGATTTAGCTGGGAGAACCGTCCCAATGCCGACCTTGGTATAGACGACATTGATACCGAACAAGTTTACCAAGCACTCCATGATGGTATTACGCGTTATCGCATTCATGCTTCGGCTATGACACTCAATGATCCGCTTGTCATCATGAACAAATTAGGTGTAGCCCGCAAGGACGGTACCTTGACCAATGCTGCAAACGTGTTGTTTGGTAACGACCCCACCTCTCATCACATCCAGTGCAAAATCAAGTTGGCACGATTTGAGGGCAAAAACAAACAGGAGTTTCGCGACCAAACGGTTTGTGAAGGCAACCTCTTTAGCCAATATAAGGCCACTATGGATTTTTGCTTGAAGCATCTTAACTTGTCGGGACGTATGGACCGACGTGTGCGTGAGGAACGCCTTACCGTGCCTTTTGAGGTGGTCAAAGAGGCCTCCATCAATATGCTCGTACACCGTACATGGGATGCGGAAAATGCAACGCCCAGTGTGGCCATTTATGATGATCGAATGGTGTTTCAAAATCCCGGTCATTTTCCTATAGGCTATACATGGCAAGATTTTCTTGACAATCAAGTGGGTTCGCTCCCAGAGAATCCGACGATAGCTAATGTGTTTTATCGCAGTGGCTTGATGGAGTCATGGGGACGAGGCATTGGCCTTATCATGCAGAAGTGTGAAGAGGCGGGACTACCCCAACCTATCATCGACGTGAGTGTTTCGTTTGTCAATTTGACCATTTACTTTGCTCAGAGTTTAGAAAGTGGAGACAATATGACAAATGTCCCTCAAAATGTCCCTCAGGATGTCCTTCAAGATGTCCCTCAGGAAATTCTATCTCAATTGTCTGAAAGACAGATAGAAATACTCAAAATGATAAAGAATAATCCAAAGGTAACTCGTGAAGAAATGTCTCTCAAAGTCAATAAGTCCTCAAAAACTGTTGCGCGAGATCTTGATGAGATACGAAAGTTTTTGAAAATCGAGTTTGTAGGTACTCCATCTGATGGTATGTGGATAATTGCTAAAGAGTAAATGCTATGGCAGAATCAAATAAAGACAAAATACAGAAAGTGCTCAGTGAGCAGTTCAACAAGTATCGTTACATCTTCTGGTACGATGCTGAAGGCGCGATGGAAGAGCTGGTCATCGGTTTAGCTGTGGAGGGCGTGGAAGTACTCACGCTTTCGCACAACGCCTTCTCGCTGAAACATCGCATCGTAAATGGCAATCAGCCGGAGCGTGGATTCCTGATTTACAGCCGAGAGGCAGAGCCAACGAAGGAGAACAACTGGCTGCTTGACCTGCAAATGTAAGGCATGAAGTTTAGTGCCGACATGGCTTCGCTCTACGCTACGGAGTGCAATATCCCCATATATATGAAAGCAGCCCATTCTCGTGATGAGAGTGGGCTGCTTTCTGCATTCGTTCAGCTTTCAAATTCTAATAACCAGGGTTTTGTGTAATCATAGGATTGGTAAACATTTGGTTTTGTGGCAATGGCCATAACAGCTGATATGTTTGTGAACTTGTCAAACCAAGGTATGATTCACCCAAGTTGTTGCGTCTAATGAATGACAGGAAGAAAGGAGTTTGCGTCTTATAGCGTAATGTGGCTATAGCCTTGAGAACATCCATTTTATCCACACTTACACTCTTCTTATTGCAATATTCATCAATGTATTGATTGGCTTGCGAAGTCTTGTTGTTGTGATAATAACATTCGGCCAATGAAAGTATTACATCCTTATAGTCTAAGCAAGGATGAACATTTTCACCGCTTCTTGTCTGTACCTTAAATCCTAATATACATTCCGAATTATTCATGTAACTCGGTAAGCTATTGCTTTCAAGGCTATAAAATCCATTGCTAATAACCTTTTCAAGAAGAGATTGAGCCTCACCATAGTTCTTCTGATTCATATAGACATAAGCAAGGATGACACGAGCGACATCTTTTGAAACGAAAAGCAAATCATTGGCATTATCCAAAGAGATATTTCTCTTTTCATCCAAAGAAGGCATAGCTTCTTTCAGTGTCTTTGCTAATTGTGATAGCAATGCTTGCTCTTCAGTTCTTGCAACATATGGCATATCCATACCAAATTCGGTTATATATGGTACGCCACCCCAATATGCTGACATCGCATAATAAGCCAAGGCAAAGTATGTATTCAGATATTCTTGATAACAACCAAGCGCAGAAGCATCTGCTTGCTTTATGCGACTCATTAACTGAAGCGCAGAGTAAAACTTTTGCCATGATCCTGATATAGTTCCATTATTTGAGTCAAATGGCGTATGATTTGTCTGAATTGCATATTCACCTTCCAATCTAAGCACGTTTGCCATTGCGTCACGAAAGTAACCTACCGATGTTAGAAAAGCAGAAGCTCCATTTTGTCCAAGATTAACTCGGTCAGACTTCATATTAGGATTGCCTTCTTGTATAATGGTTATTTCAGCGGCTTGTTTTCCTCTAGCATTGAACAATGGGAATGAAATGCTTTTTTGTGTCTTGAATTGGGCAGGTGATACATGAACCTTTATGGTATTACCTTCTATTTCCTTGCTATACTCCATTCCTTTGATAGAATAACCACCTTCATAAAGACTATTGAAGAATGTTTCTGTTGATACATTATCTCCAGGAGTAACATCCAAAAAAGAGTCTCCTGATGTCGTAGTTGATGGAGCCTCAAAGTAATATTGCTTGTCTGATTTGACTGTAATCGTATAATCACCACCCTCCATTGGAACTGTGATTTGAGATTGGCTCAACTCAACGGTGCTATTACCATCGATTTCATTACCTGCAATACCATCATTATCCCAGTCAAAGTAGTAAGCCAAGTCTTTTACGCTGACGTTATAGCCTAATTCCTTATAACGGTTGACGATATTCTGATTGATGTCCTCCAACTTACCGTTCAAGTAGTATTTGGTCTTCTTCAATTGTTCTTTGGTACTATCCGTGAAAGTGCCTGTTGAGCTGAATTCATTGGTGAGCTTAGATAAAAACTCTACAATTTCAGCCTCAGAGCGGTCGGAAAGAATATAGGATGATATAGCTATCAACGCACCTGCTGCATCGTCGCCGGCAATGATTGAATATTGACTTGCGTCTTTTGTACCAAAGTCTTGAAGTGCAAATGCGGTCATCAGCTCTTTTTGAGCCTGCTTGTTGGCTTCTGCAAACGATATACCCTTCGATGTAACCAAATAAACAATACGCAGGCTCTTTAAGTGAGTAACAATATTCACGTTAATGGTGGAGTTGTCACTCAGATCCACGATGGCATTAAGCTTGATAGTACTGGTTGATAATTCGCCATCTACTTCATTGAAGAAATAGCCGTCCGCTGTGAGCTTTGCATAAGGTGAGTTCATCTTGAGCGAACCATAGTTGAAATCACCTGTGTTATTCTCAATGGTTGTGGTATATGATGCACCAGTCGGTGTCATATCCTTATCCAAGGTGCGCATCTCAACTGTTGAACCACTAACGAGTGGGCCTTTTTCAACTTTACCTTTAACGATATGAGCAGTTTGGATGAACTGGTCGTCTATCTCGTCTTTTGAATCACTGCAAGACGTAACAGCCAATAATCCTGCTATAGCAAGAATTAATTTTGTAGATATATGTTTCATATTTTTGATAGTTTATATAGTACCTTAATTCCGCAATACTATTATAACTTAAATTTTTTAAGTACCTGAGCAACAAAAAGTTGCCCAGGATTTTGTCATGTCGAAGAATTCACTTATCTTAGTGTTGCAAAACAAACAAGAGAATTCAACGATAGACATGGCAAAAATACAAATTAAATCTGAGAAACTCACTCCTTTTGGAGGAATATTTTCGGGTCGTGGAGCAACTTGACTCTACAGAAGAAGTATTTCTATTTGCCTTTGCTGATTTTTCTGATTAAACTTGCCGATATTTCTATTAAAATTTGTAATTTTGCAACTCAATAGATCGAGATCGGAAAATAGTTGTTTTAAACAAGCAGAAAGTTAGTATAATATATGAAGTCTTTACGCGAGCTTTATAGGATAGGTAAAGGACCATCGAGTAGTCATACGATGGGGCCGCAGCGTGCTGCCCAACTCTTTTTGGAGCGCTGTAGCAATGCCTCTTTGTACGAGGTGACTCTGTATGGAAGTCTGGCTGCTACAGGCAAGGGACACATGACGGATGTAGCCATAGAGGAGGTGCTGCATCCACATCACACTGTCAGTATTATTTGGAAACCACAGGTGTTTTTGCCCTTTCATCCCAATGGAATGAAGTTTGTGGGGAAGGATGTGAATGGGGATATTATAGATGAGTGGACGGTCTACAGCATTGGTGGTGGAGCCCTCTCGGATGGTACAGATGGTCATGAAGAACTTGGGGCTACCGAAGTATACGACCTCAACAAGATGAGCGATATACAAAGTTGGTGTTATGCCAATGGTCGCTCTTTCTGGGAGTATGTGGAGAAATGCGAAGATAAGGAAATATGGGATTATCTCAAGATGATATGGCAGACCATGAAGGAAGCCATCCTGCGTGGTCTTGACCATGAGGGCGTGTTGCCTGGTCCGCTGAATCTACCCCGCAAGGCTGCCACTTATTATACCAAGGCCAAAGGATATCGTGCCTCACTGCAATCGAGAGGTTTGGTATATGCCTATGCCCTGGCGGTGAGCGAGGAGAATGCATCGGGTGGAACCATCGTTACGGCTCCTACATGTGGTGCTTGTGGTGTGTTGCCAGCAGTGCTCTATCATATGCAAGAATCTCATGGCATGAGTGAGCAGCGCATTTTGCGAGCTTTGGCAACTGCCGGTCTTGTGGGAAACATCGTCAAGCACAATGCTTCGATAAGTGGTGCTGATGTAGGATGCCAGGGTGAGGTGGGTGTAGCCTGTGCGATGGCTTCGGCTGCAGCCTGCCAGTTGTTTGGAGGAAGTCCTGCCCAGGTGGAGTATGCTGCCGAGATGGGGTTGGAACATCACTTGGGTATGACTTGCGACCCAGTATGTGGACTGGTTCAGATACCTTGTATAGAGCGTAATGCCTTTGCTGCTGCACGTGCCTTAGATGCCGACTTGTATGCCTCTTTCTCTGATGGTCATCACAGTGTGTCGTTTGACAAGGTTGTGGAGGTAATGCGCCAGACGGGGCATGATCTTCCTTCGCTTTATAAGGAAACCAGTGAGGGTGGACTCGCCAAGGGACTTGGAAAGAAATACGCCAAATAGTAAACTAACATAATAATAAAAACATCATAATGACGAGAAAAACAAGAATTCATGAGATACGCGATTATATAGTGATAGCGTTTGCTATGATTATCGGCAGTATCGGTCTTAACGTGTTTCTGCTTCCCAACCATATCACGATGGGTGGTGTAGGTGGTATCGCTTCTATCCTGTATTGGGGGTTCGGTATACCCGTGTCAGTCTCTTATTTCGGTCTCAATATTTTTCTATTGATATTGGCCTATAGGGCATTGGGATGGCGCTTCTGTCTGAAAACGGTGTATGCAGTGGCGGTCTTTGCCATAGTAACTCGTTTGATAGAGAGTTGTGGCGGAAACGAGATAACCCTCTTGCACGACCAGCCTTTCATGGCTACAGTGGTGGGCGCTTTCTTTATGGGATGTAGTGCAGGTTTAGGCCTGTCGAGCAATGGATCGACGGGAGGCTCTGATACGGTGGCTGCAATGGTGAACAAGTATTATAATATTTCGTTAGGCCATGCTATCATGATCTGTGATATGTGCATCGTGACGAGTTCATATTTGGTACTTAATGACTGGGAGATGGTTATCTATGGTTATGTGTGCCTCTTTGTGTGCTCCATGTGTGTAGATCATGTTGTCAACACGTTGCGCCGCTCTGTGCAGTTCTTTATCATCTCAGAAAAGTATTTGGAACTGAGTGCAGCCATTAATACGACAGCCGACAGAGGATGTACGGTGATGGATGGTCATGGATGCTATAGTGGCAAGGACGTACACATGCTCTTTGTGCTGGCACGTCAGCGTGAGTCGCAGAAGATTTTCCGACTGATTGATGAAATAGACCCTTCGGCATTTGTCAGTCAGAGTGCTGTTATTGGTGTCTATGGATTGGGCTTCGACCGATTCAAAGTTAATAAGAAACTGATAGGTAAGAAAAACTGAGTAATAAACAGGAGGTGATATATTCAGATAAAATAAAAAAAAGTTGAATCCATTTACGGATTCAACTTTTTTAGTCTTCTATTGGCTTCAGGATGTTCTGGACATAGCTTGAGTGCCTTTTGGTAGTTGGCGATGGCAGCGGATGGCATGCCTTCTTTCTCACATTCCTTGCCCAACAACGTATATTCGGTAGCCAGTTGTTTTAGGAATTTCTCTTGTTTCTTTTTCTCTTCCTCCTTCTGCTTGATGATTTCGCGTAGCTGCTCGTTTTCAGCTATCAGGGAATTAACCTTTCCCAACTTTCTACGTATCAGTCGTTTGGCACTTGGCTTCTCGATGTCGTATCTGCTATGTATGGCAAGGAAGAAATTGTCGAGTGCTCCCTGCATGTCGCCTTGGTCGAATGCTGTGGCAGCATCGTGATATTGTTTGTCGGCTTTGCTCTGAATGAGAGCCGTATCGATGGTCGACTGATCGTTGTAATGACGGGCAAACTGCTTTACCTCGTTGCGCACAAATACCTCGTTCTGTCTGATGGGTTCCTGCAAGCTGATGCCTTCCAAACTGGTGCATCTGGAAAGGGCCACATAGGTCTGACCACCAGCAAAGACGCCCCCAGTAAAGTCTATTTTCACCTGGTTGAAGGTGAGACCTTGGCTCTTATGAACAGTAATAGCCCATGCCAGTCGTAAGGGATATTGCTCATAACGACCAATCTCTTCTTCTTCTATTTTTTTCTCTACCTCGTTGAAGTGATATTTCATGTTGCTCCATGCAGCAGGTTCTACCATCACATCTTGTCCGTCTTCTGTACGTACATATATCTTGCCATTATCATCTTCATCGAAGCCAATGATGGTTCCAAGGGTTCCATTCACCCATTGGTGCTCTATATCATTCTTGATGAAGATGACTTGTGCGCCCGTCTTCAGATAGAGTTCGATAGGGGTTGGGAGACTGCTTTCAGGAAACTCCCCCTGAATATTGCCTCGGAAGAGAGTTGGTTCGCCAGGAAGGAGTTTGAGTTGACTGTCGTTGATATAGTCTACTGTGTCGCGGCGAGTAGAAAGTGTGATGGCGAGTTTGCTGTCGCTCTCGTCGAGACAAGCTCCCACGCGCTGGTTGAGTTTCTGAAGGTCGCTCATGGGTACCTGGCTGGTACGTATGTGGTCGAGTATGGTAATGAATGTCGGGTCGCTCTGTCGATAAACCTTTCTCAGTTCGATACTTACCAATTTGAAATAGTCGAAGACCTTGGCGTCAAAGAAAAAGTTGCTGCGATAGAATGGTGCAAGGAGTCGTCGGTCGTCTTCTTTTACTACAGGTTCCAGCTGGTAGATATCGCCTACGAGGAGTAGTTGTTTTCCACCGAAAGGTTCCCGCATGTTGCGACTATATATGCGTAGAACCTTATCTATGAAATCGATGATGTCGGCACGTACCATACTGATCTCATCAATGATGATGAGTTCTACTTCGCGTATGATCTTTATCTTCTCGGAATTGTATTTCAGGGTGTTGCGGATATTGCGCACACTGAACATGCTGTCGTTGGGAAGCAACGGATGGAATGGTAACTTAAAGAAACTATGCAGGGTGCTTCCTCCGGCATTGATGGCAGCAATACCTGTGGGGGCAAGAATGATGTGCTTCTTTTTGGTGTGGGCTGCAATATAGCGTAGAAAAGTAGACTTTCCGGTACCAGCCTTTCCTGTGAGGAAAAGCGAGCGTCGGGTGTACTGTATAATCTGTAGTGCATTTTGCAGTTCTGGATTATTCAGATCGATATGGTTGTCTGCTGCCTGACTTTTTGGGTGGTCTTGGTTTTCTGCCATTCCTGTTGCGTTGAAATAGGAATCGGCGATTCCCATCTTGCTGAAAATCGCCGATTCGTGATAGTTTTTATTGTTTTTTGCTTTGTGACTCAGAAAAACTGGGGCTTATAAGTCGTCAAACTTAATGGCCTTTTCTGTGGGGCGTGACTTATTCTTTTCTTTCTTTTCACCTTGCTCCTCATTGCTCTTTTTCTCTATGGTGCCATTAGCTTCTACATTTTCGGCAGGTATTTCCTTGATGACAGGGTTGCCGTTTTCGTCGAGAATGATCTCTTCGTTGAGGGCAGTGCTGTCTACCTGAGTTGTGTCGACTTTTGCCTTGGGCACATAGCTGGCGCAAGTGTACATGTCGCGAGTGATGTCTTCATCGTGCGGCTTGTCGAACTTGCCATGATATTTCTGGAAAGCAGGGTCGCTAAAGACTGATTGCCAGAAATAGCCACATATCGGCAGTGCTGTGCGAGAACCTTGACCAAGAGCACCAGTTCTAAAGTGGATGCATCGGTATTCGCCACCTACCCATGCGCCTACAACGAGGTTAGGACTAACGCCCATGAACCATGCATCGGAGTGATTGTTGGAGGTACCGGTCTTTCCTCCAAACTCTGTGTCGCGGAAGTTGCCTACATATCCCCAGAGGCTCTGTGATGTACCTCCAGGTTCGCGCATACCACCCTGGAGTAACTGCTGCATGAGGAATGCAGACTTATAGGGGATTACTTGTTCCTCTTGGGTAGGTGCTGTATATACTTCTTTTCCATCGCGGTCTACAATTCTGGTAACGAGTACAGGGGCGTGGTGCTTACCATTGTTGGCAACGGTGCAATAGGCTGATGCCATCTCCAACAAGTTGACATCGCTTGAACCAAGTGCTAAAGAAGGTGCATCGTCCAGTGGGCTCTCAATTCCCATTTTATGTGCTGTCTCTATGATTCGCTTAATGCCCATCTCCTGACCTAAGCGAACAGCTACCGAGTTGATACTCTTGGCAAATGCACCCTTCAGAGGGATAGAATCGCCTGAGAAAGAACCATTAGCATTCGATGGAGTCCACTTCACCATCTCATGTTTCTTCTTGTCGTACACATCCATGGTGATGTATTCGTCGCGGCGCTTGTCGCAAGGAGTAAGTCCCTGATTCATAGCCTCGGTATAAACAAAGAGCTTGAAGGTAGAACCTGGTTGGCGTTGTGCTGTAACCTTATCGTACTTCCAGTGGTTGAAGTCTATGTCGCCTACCCATGCCTTGACGGCACCCGTCTGAGGCTCCATTGCTACAAAGGCACAGTGCATAAAGGTCGTCATGTACTTGATGGAGTCTTCTGAGGTCATCATCTTGGTAATGGTGCCTTTGTCGTAATCAAATACCTTGACGGGGTGTACCCACTCTTTGTAGTAATAGCTTACAGAGTCTGGGTTGTTGGGGAAGCGAGCTATCAAAGCTTTATAGAAAGGCTGTCGCTCTGCAATGCCTTGTATGAAGTTAGGGATTACCTTGTGATTCTCGTCCTGCCATGGCTCTTGGCGAAGCCAGTTGGTGTCTTGTTTGCGGTAGATATCCCAGTGGTTGTTGAAGTTTTGCTGTACTTGTCGCATCTGTTTGTGAGCAGCTTCTTCAGCATATTTCTGCATGCGTGTATCAATCGTTGTGTATATCTTCAAACCACTTGTGTACAGGTCATAACCCTCATCTTTACACCAGTCTGACAGGTAATCGGCTACAGCCTCACGGAAATACTTAGCTTGTCCGTCGTAGTTTTCTTCTACTTTGAAGTCGAGCTTGATAGGCTCCTGGCTGAGTGTATTGTACTCCTCGCGACTGAGGTGTCCATGGCGTACCATGTTGTTCAATACTACGTTACGACGTTGTAAACTGTGCTCTGGATTGGAGCGTGGGTTATAGTATGTCGTAGCTTTAAGCATGCCCACAAGTACTGCAGCCTGATTGATGCTTAGGTCCTTAGGGCTTACATTGAAGTAGGTCTTAGCCGCAGTCTTGATGCCATATGAATTGGAACCAAAATCGACGGTGTTGGCATACATGGTTATAATTTCTTTCTTGGAATAAATCGCTTCCAACTTAGCTGCGATAATCCATTCTTTGCTCTTGATGATGAGGATTCGGAGGCCAGGAACCTTGCCCAGCAAACCTGTGGAGTACTGAGAACGTACTCGGAACATGTTTTTAGCCAACTGCTGGGTGATAGTAGATGCGCCACGAGCATCGTGGTGAAGGACGGCATCCTTCATAGCGCCAAACAAACCGATGGGGTCAATACCTAAATGCTTATAGAAGCGTTCGTCTTCGGTATCAACCAATGCTTTGAAGAAAGCAGGATTTACTTCTTCGTATTTTACAGGTGTTCGGTTCTCGTTGAAATACTTACCGATCATCTTTCCGTCTGCACTATAAATCTCGGACGCCTCGCTGGTTTGAGGATTTCTAATGCCAGAGAAGAAACCTGGTGACTTACCGAAAAGCCAGAAAAGGTTGATGTCTACTGCACCTAAATACAGAATGAAGGCAATGATGCAACTAACTATTCCAACAAGTGTTTTGGTATACCATGCTCTGCCTTGATACAGATTCTTGTACCATGGCCAAAAGGCGCAAAGCTTTCGCCATAACCATGTAGCTAAGTTCTTGATTTTGTTCATTGTTATTATCTGTTGAATGCTCTTTTAATCTTTATGCAAAAGTAGTAAAAATTATTCCATCTTCAAGCAGGTATCTACATATTTTATGATTTCTTTAATATTATCGGGATGAAACCATTGTATGTTTGTATCGCGCTTGAACCATGTAAGCTGTTTGCGCATATACTCTCTGCTATGTGATTGTACTTGTCTGATAGCTTCAGGTAGGTCTATTTGACCATCGAAATTAGCAAACATCTCTTTGTAACCGACTGTGCGTAGTGCTGTCAGTTCGCGATAGGGGTACAAGCTTCGTGCTTCTGCCTCCAACCCTTCGTCTATCATGGCGAGAACACGTTGGTTGATGCGTTCGTAAAGTTCTGCGCGCTCTCTGTTCAGCCCAATCTTGATGATTCGGAAAGGACGTTTCTTTTTCTCGTTGGTACGGAATGAGGTGTAGGTCTTACCCGTTTGGTGGCAAATCTCTAAAGCATGGACTACGCGGCGTGGATTTTTTTTATCAACAATGGCCCAATGTTCAGGATCGAGTCTTTTTAGTTCTTCTACTAAAGTTTCAAGTCCCTCGTTGGCTAATCGTTGCTTCATATTTTCTCTGATGTCATCGCAGATTGTGGGGATGTTGTCAATGCCATTGCATACAGCATCAATATACATCATGCTACCACCCGTGAGTAGGGCTACATCTTGCTTTACAAAGAGTTCGGAGAGTGTTTGCATCACATCTTCTTCGTACGTTGCTGCGCTATAATAGTCTTGGATGTGATGGTTACCTACAAAATAGTGAAACACGCGTTGTCGTTGTTCTTCTGTAGGGGCTGCTGTACCAATGGGCAGCTCTGCAAAAATTTGTCGTGAGTCAGCATTAATGATAGGGGTGTGAAGGTGCTCTGCCAAGGTGAGGCACAATTCAGTCTTGCCTACACCTGTAGGACCGAGAACAACAAAGAGTGTCTTCATTAACTGGTGTTTTGTAGTTAATAATAAGGCATTCTTGCTTCTGTAATCAGGAAGCAGGAATGCCTATCTGTTTTTATTATCTTTTCTTTTTCAGAGATTTCTGTAGACTATCGAATGATACCTCGCTTAGAGTTCTCTACGAAGTCGATGATATACTGTATCTCTGGGGTAATCTGCAAGTTCTTCTTGATTTCCTCAATACCTTCTTTCAGCACGCCCTTAGAGTAGAGTAGGCGATATGCCTCATGAATCTGCTGAATGAGCTCGTTGCTGAATCCGCGGCGACGAAGACCTACCAAGTTGAGTGCACAATATCTTGTAGGTTCCTTACCTGCGATGATGTATGGAGGAATGTCCTGTGAGAAACGGCAGCCACCCTGTATCATTACATATCCTGCAATGTGGCAGAATTGGTGAACAAGGACATTGGCGCTTACGATAGCGTTGTCGTCTACGACTACTTCACCTGCAAATTTTGTGGCATTGCCAATAATCAAACCGCTTCCCAACTCGCAGTCGTGTGCCACGTGTACACACTCCATGAGGAGGTTGTTGCTTCCTACTACTGTCTTGCCCTTAGAGGCAGTACCACGAGATATGGTAACATTCTCTCGGATACTGTTATTATCGCCTACCTCGCAAGTAGTCTGCTCGCCACGGAACTTCAAATCCTGTGGTTTGGTAGAGATGCTGGCACCAGGGAAGAACTCGTTGTTGTTGCCAATTCTTGCTCCCACATGAATGGTTACAGAGTTCTGCATCACGTTGTTATCACCCAGCACGGTGTCTTTGTCAATATAGCAGAAAGGACCGATGATATTGTTGTCGCCGAGTTTTGCCTCAGGATGAACAAATGCTAAAGGACTAATCTGGTTCATTTTTATTTCAATTTATAATTAAGTATTCTTGACTGAAATCTCACATGCAGAGAGGTATTGCAAATAGATTGCTCTCTTGCCTGTCCTGCATGTGAAAGTATAGTTGCTTACTTGTTCTTAACTATTTGTGCAGTGAAGGTGGCCTCTGCTACGACTTGGTCGCCCACAAACATATAGCCTCTCATCGAACTAATGCCATGACGTACAGGAGCTAACAATTCTACACGGAATAGAAGCGTATCGCCAGGAACAACCTTCTTGCGGAATTTTACATCGTCTATCTTCATGAAATAGGTGCTCCAACGTTCAGGTTCTTCCAATTGGTTGAGAATGAGAAGACCACCGCATTGTGCCATAGCCTCTACCTGTAATACACCTGGCATGACAGGTTCTTCGGGGAAGTGCCCCTGGAAGAAAGGCTCATTGCTCGTAACGCTCTTTACACCAACAATGCTGGTAGGACCCATAGCGATTACTTTGTCTACCAACTGCATGGGGTAGCGGTGAGGAAGGAGCTGACGGATGCGGATGTTATCCATGATAGGCTCTTCGTTGGGGTCGTATATAGGAGCCTGAATCTCATGCTTGCGAATCTCTTTGCGCATGAGACGAGCAAACTTATTATTCACGGTGTGTCCAGGACGTGTTGCAATGATGCGTCCCTTGATAGGTTTACCAATCAGTGCTACGTCACCGATGATGTCGAGAAGCTTGTGGCGAGTACATTCATTTTCCCACTGCAAAGGACGATGCTGGATGTAACCCAGTTTGTTGGCATCCATATGTGGTACCTTGAGATGGTCGGCAAGTTGGTCGAGCTGTGCTTGTTCCACTTGGCGTTCATAGATTACAATAGCGTTGTCCAAGTCGCCACCCTTGATGAGATTGGCTTGCAGCAATGGCATGATGTCGCGAACGAAAACGAATGTGCGGGCAGAGGCAATCTCCTCTTGGTATGTCTCCATCTTGTCGAGGGTAGCAAATTGACTGTTGATGAATTTGCTTTCAAAAGAACACATCGCAGTGATACTGAAATCCTCGTCAGGAAGAATGGTTATGACAGAACCGTTTTCGTCTTTTACCTCTATCTTGTGACGGATAATGTAGTAGTCTTTCTCTGCATTCTGCTCCTGTATGCCTACACTTTGAATCTTTTCTACATATAAGGCTGCAGAACCATCAAGAATAGGGAATTCAGGGCCATTTACCTGGATAAGACAGTTGTCGATACCGAGAGCGTAAAGGGCAGACATACCATGTTCGATGGTGCTAACGCGAACGTCGCCTTTACCGAGTACCGTACCACGTTGTGTCTCTACAACATTCTCTGCCACTGCCTGAATGATAGGTTGGTCTTCGAGGTCGATACGCTGTATTTTATAACCTGTATTCTCTGGTGCAGGATTGAAAGTTACAGTGAGGCTTAATCCTGTGTGCAAGCCTTTTCCACAAAGAGAAAAACTGCCCTTCAGAGTCTTCTGTTTTGACATAATCTTTGTTTTTTTTATGTTTGATGTTGAATGCCCAAAGGACTTGTAGTTTAATACTTCAGAACCCTTATTATGTAAATTTGGTATTCAACGTGTATAATTTACTTTTTCTTCAGTTCTTCAACTTGTTTCTTCAACTCGTTGAGCTCCTTGTACATGTCAGGAAGACGACGGAAAACTGCCTGTGACTTGAAGTATGCACGCTGTTCCATAGGAGGAGTTCCGATGAGTTGCTGACCGCTCTTGAGGCTGCCAGGTACGCCACTCTGTGCACCGAGGAATACCTTGTCGCCGATGGTGATGTGGCCTGCGATACCTACCTGTCCGCCAAACATACACCACTGACCTACCTTTGTGCTTCCTGCGATACCTACTTGTGATGACATTACCGTGTTTTCTCCGATATCTGTATTGTGAGCAATCTGCACTAAGTTGTCGAGCTTAACACCCTTACGAACGTATGTGCTACCCATTGTAGAGCGGTCGATACAGGTGTTAGCACCTATCTCTACGTCGTCTTCGATGGTAACGATGCCTATCTGAGGAATCTTGTCATAGCCATCAGGACCTGGAGCAAAACCAAAACCATCAGAACCTACGACGCTACCTGCGTGAAGGGTGACATTGTCGCCCAGTTTGCAACCATGATAAACAGTAACGTTGGGGTAGACAAGAGCGTTCTTGCCAACTTTTACCCCTTCGCCGATATAGGCATGAGGATAAATTTGGCTTCCTTCGCCTATCTCTGCACCATCGCTGATATATGCAAAAGCACCTACATATACTCCCTCGGCTACTTTTGCCTTAGGTGAAATAAAAGCTAAAGGATCTATACCTGTCTTCTTGGGCTTCATAGATTCGTACATCTGCAATAGTTTAGCTACGCATTCGTAGGCATTCTTTACTCGAATCAATGTGCAAGAAACAGGCTTTTCAAGTTCTACATTTTCATCAATCAATACGATTGAAGACTGGGTGTCATATACATAATGTGTATATTTGGGATTTGAGAGGAAAGAAATGGCACCTTTCTTTCCTTCTTCTATCTTTGCAAAGGAATTGACGGTAGCATTCTCGTCACCTTCTATGCGCCCTTGTATTAATTGGGCTATCTGTTGTGCGGTAAAATTCATATTCGTTTGTTTTCTATGATGTTATTAGCCAGTTAGCTTAATATTGCTTGCAAATATAGCAAAAAAGATTCATAAACTTGTAATTATCTTGTAATATTTTGCATTTTCGCTCGCAATCATACATTTTTTAGGCGCAAAGCTCTCTGATAGAAGATGCTTTGCGCCATAAAAGATCATGTTTTTATGAAAGTTTGGCTAATTCTTCTGCCATCTCTTCTTGCAACTCCTTAGCTTTCATACCAGCTACTTCTGCAAAGTCCTCACCATTGCTGGCATAGATAATGCCACGTGAAGAGTTGACGAGCAGACCGCAGTCTTTGATGATGCCATATTTGCATACTTCCTGCAGACTTCCCCCCTGTGCGCCAACACCAGGAACGAGGAGGAAGTGGTTAGGAGCGCACTTACGTATGTCGGTGAACATGCTACCTTGAGTGGCACCTACTACATACATCATGTTTTCGTCATTGCCCCATTCCTGACTTTTAGTCAGCACTTTCTCGAAGAGGCGCTGTCCATTCTTGTCTTCTGTGAGTTGGAAGTCATGGCTTCCCTTATTGCTTGTAAGTGCCAAGAGTATGACCCATTTACCCTCATACTCTAAGAATGGTTTTACGGAGTCTTCTCCCATGTAAGGAGCTACGGTAAGTGCATCCAGTTTGTACTCTTCAAAGAAGGTACGTGCGTACATCTTTGATGTGTTTCCGATATCACCACGTTTAGCATCTGCAATGATGAAGTGGTGAGGATAGTGCTCGTTGAGATAGCGTATTGTCTTTTCGAAGGCTATCATACCAGCAAGTCCCATGCTTTCATAGAAAGCGAGGTTGGGTTTATATGACACGCAGTAGGGTGCTGTAGCATCGATAATGGCCTTGTTAAAGGCGAAGATGATGTCTTCTGTCTTTTCATACTGCTTAGTAAGGTGCTCAGGCACTTTCTTGATGTCGGTGTCGAGTCCTACGCACAAGAAACTCTTCTTGGCAAATATCTGTTCTACAAGTTCTTTTCTGTTCATAATCTTACAATTCTGTTTCTTTTAATTTTTCTGCATTCTCTGCAACGGTAAGAGCGTCTATCATGCCTTGTATGTCACCAGCGAGGAAACCACTCAAGTCGTGGGTGGTGTAGCCTATACGGTGGTCGGTGACACGTCCTTGTGGGAAGTTGTATGTGCGAATCTTTGCACTACGGTCGCCTGTAGATACCAAGCTCTTGCGTCGGCTGGCAATGTCATCGATGTACTTTTGGTGCTCACGGTCGTGGATGAAAGTGTACAGACGGCTCAAGGCACGCTCTTTATTCTTGGGCTGGTCTCGAGTCTCAGTACATTCGATTAAGATTTCTTCCACTTCACCAGTGTTAGGGTTCTTCCAGGGATAGCGGAGGCGTACACCCGATTCAACCTTGTTGACGTTCTGTCCACCAGCTCCACTTGAACGGAATGTATCCCACTTGATGTCGCCTTCGTTGATGTTTACCTCAAACTTGTCGGCTTCGGGCAGGACGGCTACAGTGGCTGCACTGGTATGCATACGACCTTGAGTTTCTGTGGCAGGTACACGTTGTACACGATGTACGCCTGACTCGTATTTCAGAGTACCATATACATCAACACCGCTGACAGCAAAGTCGATTTCCTTAAAACCGCCTACTGCACCCTCAGATACAGCGGTAACGCTTACTGTCCAGCCTTTTGACTCGCAGTATTTCTTGTACATATTAAACAAGTCGCCAGCAAAGAGCGCAGCTTCATCACCACCGGCTCCTCCGCGAATCTCCATCTGTACATTTTTAGCGTCTTCTGGGTCTTTTGGTACGAGGGCAATTTTGATTTCTTCCTCTAATTTGGGCTGAAGAGCTTCGTTTTCGTTGAGCTCCTCTCGAGCCATCTCTTTCATGTCAGGATCGCTCTCGTTAGCGAGAATATCCTTTGCTTCCTTGATGGAATTAAGACAATCAATGTAACGTTTGCGAGCATTCATGATGTCGCCCAAGTCTTTATATTCTTTGGTAAGCTTAACATATCGGCTCTGATCTGCTATCACTTCAGGGTCGGTAATGAGGGTGCTTACTTCCTCGTATCGGCTCTCTAAGCCTTCTAATTTCTGTAATATGTTATTATTATCCATAAATCTATTTTTTGTTAAGAATTCGAAAACTCGAGAATTTTTAGCTTGTCAAATTTTAGAAAGAGGAGAATTTCAAAGTGAGCTCTACTAACGCATTTCTACTTCATTCATCTCATTCTCTCTATTCCTTCTCAGATTCTTCATTTTATGACTATCTGCATTAGAAAAGAAAAAATCTTTGAATCTCTAATTCTTGACTAATAAATTCATTCATCTCATTCTCTCTATTCCTTCTCAGATTCTTCATTTTATGACTATCTGCATTAGAAAAGAAAAAATCTTTGAATCTCTAATTCTTGACTAATAAATTCATTCATCTCATTCTCTCTATTCCTTCTCAGATTTTTCATTTTATGACTATCTGCTTTAGAAAAGAAAAAAATCTTTGATTCTCTAATTCTTGACTAATAAAATCTTAGTATTCGAAAGTTCCGAATTCGCTCTTAATGGTCAGGCTGCGCTTGCCTTCTTCGATGTGTCCCACAACCTGAGCGTCGATATTAAAGCTCTTGCTGATGGCGATGACTTTCTCGGCAACTTCTGGTCGAACGTAGATTTCCATACGGTGACCCATGTTGAATACTTGATACATTTCTTTCCAGTCTGTGCCTGAGCAATCGTGGATGGCCTTGAAGAGAGGTGGTACGGGGAACATGTTGTCCTTGACAACCTTGCAATTGTCGTTTACAAAGTGAAGTACCTTGGTCTGTGCTCCACCAGTACAATGTACCATACCATGTATCTCAGGACGCAACTCGTCGAGCAATTTCTTGATGACAGGAGCATAGGTGCGGGTAGGTGAAAGAACCAGTTCGCCTGCGTTGATAGGAGCACCTTCTACCTCATCGGTCAGTTTGTATTTACCGCTATAAACCAACTCGTCTGGTACGGCGTGGTCGTAGCTTTCTGGGTAGTTCTCCGCTAAATATTTAGCGAATACATCGTGGCGTGCAGAGGTGAGTCCGTTACTACCCATACCGCCATTATACTTTTTCTCATAGGTAGCTTGACCCGTAGATGAGAGTCCAACGATGACATCACCAGGGCGAATGTTAGCGTTGTCAATGACATCGCTACGCTTCATGCGACAAGTAACGGTAGAGTCGACGATGATGGTGCGTACCAAGTCGCCAACGTCAGCAGTCTCGCCACCTGTAGGATAAATGCCGATGCCCATGTTGCGCATTTCTTTCAGGAGTTCGTCTGTACCATTTATGATGGCAGAGATGACATCGCCAGGAACGAGCATTTTGTTACGGCCAATGGTAGAAGAAACCAAGATGTTGTCTACCGCTCCTACGCAGAGCAGGTCGTCTGTGTTCATGACGACAGCATCCTGTGCGATGCCTTTCCATACAGAGAGGTCGCCTGTCTCTTTCCAGTACATATAGGCCAAACTTGATTTGGTACCAGCACCATCAGCGTGCATAATGTTGCAATACTCTGGGTCTCCGCCCAAAATGTCAGGAATAATCTTACAGAAAGCCTGTGGGAAGATTCCTTTGTCTATGTTCTTGATGGCATTATGCACATCTTCTTTGGCGGCACTCACTCCGCGCATCATATATCTATTGTTGCTCATTTTTATTAATATACTTTGAGGGTTGAATCTTGAATGATCTTTGATAGTTAAGCCTTGGCTATTCCTGGTGCCAGAAATCCCAAGAGGCAAAAGCCTGAAGTAGCAACATTTCCAGTCCGTTCTTTACGGTAGCTCCATGTTGCTTTCCTTTTTTCATGAAGAGCGTTTCGTCAGGATTGTAGATGAGGTCGTAGAGTAGGGTGTGGCTATCCATAGCCTCGTATGGTAGTTCTGGACACTCGTCTGTATGTGGATACATACCCACTGGAGTGCAGTTAACTATCACATTGTATTCTTTGATGACCTCAGGTGTTATCTTGTCATACTGTATGGTGCCAGGACGCTCGAAACGACTTACATATATGGTTTCCAGTCCGAGAGATTTCAAGCCATAGTTGATGGCTTTAGATGCACCTCCTGTACCTAAGATTAGGGCTTTCTTATGGCAAGGTTCCAGAAATGGCTCAATGCTTCGTGTGAAACCAATGACATCGCTGTTGTACCCCTTTAGCTTGACATCGTTTCCTTTGTGCTCTACCTTGATGACATTGACAGCCCCGATGGCAGTAGCTTCAGGACTGATGAAGTCGAGGTAGCTGATGACTTTCTCCTTGTAGGGGATCGTTACATTCAAACCTTTTAGCTCGGGTGTTGTGTCTAAGATTTCAGTCAGGTCTTCGATATGTGGTATCTCGAAGTTGATGTACTCAGCGTCAATTCCTTCGTTCTCAAATTTCTCGTTGAAGTAGTTCATTGAGAAGGAATGTCCTAACGGATAACCTATAAGTCCATATTTGTCCATAAAATCTTTGTTTAGAATGATTCTTTATCGTTGCGCTCTTGTTTATTTTGTAGCAAAATACATGGTACAGATTCCAAAAGTTAGTCTCTTGAATTCGGTTTTAGCAAAACCAACTTTCTTGAGAATATCCATCATGGTCTCTCCTTGTGGAAATGCTTCTATGGTGGCTGTAAGATAGCTATACGCACTTTGATCTTTTGAAATCAGTTTGCCGTAAACGGGCAGTACGGTGTGCGAATAGATGTGGAAGAGCTGTTTCATAGGGAAATGTACGGGTGTTGTAAGTTCCACAATGCTTAAGTGCCCTCCTTTCTTTAGTACGCGATACATTTCTTTGAGTCCTTGGTCAAGGCTTTGAAAGTTGCGGATACCGAAAGCGGCTGTGACAGCATCGAATGTGTTGTCAGGGAAAGAGAGGTTCAGGCAGTCTTCTTTTTGGAAAGAGATGATGTGTTCTAATTTCTCTCTTGCAACCTTTTCTTTACCTATTTTCATCATGCCTTCAGAAATGTCGGTTCCGATGAGTTGTGTTGGTTTCAGCATCTTGGCCGAGAGAATGGCAAAGTCGCCAGTACCTGTGGCTATGTCAAGAACCTTCTTTGGGTTAAAGGGAGCTAACTTCTTGATAGCTTTCTTTCTCCACCCCTTGTCTATATCCCACGAGAGCCTGTGGTTAAGGGTGTCGTAGGTGGGGGCGATGTTGTCGAACATTTCCTCTACCAGTTTCCCTTTGTCACCTGTTCCTTCGTATGGCTTTATTTTCTCTTGTTTGTACATGGCTCGCGCGTACCTTATATTATATATATAGTATAGCATGAGTTACGGAATGACAGTCTATGACTTTTGTTCCGTAACTCGTAGCTTATTATTGTCGGATTACTTCTTGTGAGAAGCAAGCCAGTTGCTTACATTCTTCTCGATGCGTGCAGCGATATCACCTTCCTCTGTGGCTTTGTCGAACTTCTCGCCTGTGATGTGCTCGTAGAGTTCGATGTAGCGTTCGCTTACACTCTCTGCGTATTCGTCAGTAATTTCTGGCATGGTCTGACCAGGCTCGTTCATGAAGTTGTGCTCGATGAGCCATTGACGTACAAACTCCTTAGAGAGCTGGCGTTGAGGCTCGCCTTTCTCGAACTTCTCCTCATAGCCATCGGCATAGAAGTAACGGCTTGAGTCAGGTGTGTGAATCTCGTCGATGAGATATACCTTACCATCGTGTTTACCAAACTCGTATTTGGTGTCGACAAGGATGAGGCCTTGCTTTGCTGCGATTTCCTGACCACGCTGGAAGATGCGGCGTGTGTAGTCTTCCATGACAGCATAGTCTTCAGCACTAACGATACCCTGTGCGATGATTTCTTCCTTTGAAATGTTCATGTCGTGACCCTCATCGGCTTTGGTTGTAGGAGTGATGATAGGCTCAGGGAAGCGCTCATTCTCGCGCATGCCATCAGGCAGTTTTACACCACAAATCTCGCGACAACCTTTCTGGTAATCTCTCCATGCGCTACCTGTGAGGATGGAACGGATGATCATCTCTACGCGGAAGCCTTCACACTTCAAACCTACTGTTACCATAGGGTCTGGGGTGGCCAGTTTCCAGTTAGGGCAGATGTCTGTTGTTGTGTCCAAGAACTTAGCTGCGATCTGGTTGAGAACCTGTCCCTTGAAAGGGATGCCCTTAGGCAGCACAACGTCGAATGCTGAGATTCTGTCGGTAGCGACCATCACGAGGAGGTCGTCGTTAATGTCATACACATCACGTACTTTACCGTGGTAAACACTCTTCTGT
>OLGY01000597.1_pt1 | contig 23703 bp, 17 predicted proteins | sample 1605951 | NCBI WGS metagenome assembly OLGY01 (sample SAMN03283280) | human gut metagenome | biome: human-associated habitat; material: feces | host: Homo sapiens | place: Peru | collected 2012
CTTTGCTCTTTCAGTATTTTGTCTCGCTGCATGATTGCCGTGTCGCGGTCTTCAATCGCTTTGTAGAATTCGTCTTCCACATTCATGTCCTGTCTCATTTCAGAGTTGGCGGCAGCGGCGGTCAGCTTGTGCAGCACATACATCATGTCGTTGTCGTCGGCATATTTGTCCTCGTCAATCTTAAGCACCTGCTGCGTGTCGCCCTCTACATTGGTCTGGTCGAACACGCTCAGCACCTTCTCCAGACGGTTGTTTACGTTGCCTTGCAGTCGTGGTATCTGCACAATGATGCTGTTGTGCGTAAGACTCTCTACAAAAGGTTCGGCATTGCCCTCGGCAACGACGTTGCCGTTATAGTCGAAAACGTCATGGTTTACGTATACTATCGGCTCCTTGATGTTGCCCACCTTATGGCCAAGCAGATAGACAGCCACCATAGGATAGGCAAAGCCCTTTTCGTCGGCCTCGCGGATATTGTTCTTGTTGTTGTATTGTGCGCCAAGATACTGGCGGAATCTCAGCGTCTCAGTGTTGAGCCAAGTCTTCTGCAACTCAATCAGCACAATGCGGTCCTTTATCTCATTGCCTTCCTTCTCGCGTACAGTAGCCGCGAAGTCAATGCGAAACATCGACAGCGTGTCGCGTGTAGTGTTGCTATACTCATGTGGCCTCACAGTAACATGAACCACTTCTTTCTTCAGCAGCGCCGACAGAATGGTTTTGGCTATACGCTCGTCCTCCATAATGTATTTGAATACGGAGTCGTAAATAGGATTGGCTACATGTATTATCATATTCGTACGTGTTTGTTATTGTATTTGCAAATTTACGATTTATTTAATTGAAAATGAAATATAGCAAGAAAATTTTTTCTTCCTCCACTTACCCTAAATTAATGTTATTTTGTGACTAAACGTCCGTTATCTCGTCAATAATCAGTATTTTTGCAGATTGATTGTATAAGAAACATAAGATAACGACAATAACAATATGGTGAAAATCAAGATAGTGAACCGTGGCCGTCAGCAACTGCCGGCGTACGCTACCGAGCTGAGCGCAGGCATGGACTTGCGCGCCAATATCGACGAGTCAATCACGCTCAACCCTATGGAGCGCCGCATCATACCCACAGGTCTGTACATTGCGCTGCCTCCGGGATATGAGGCTCAGGTGCGCCCACGCTCCGGCTTGGCATTCAAGCACGGCATCACTGTGCTCAACTCGCCCGGAACCATCGACGCCGACTACCGTGGCGAGATAGGCGTGCTGCTCGTCAACCTCTCTACAGAGCCGTTTGTCATCACCGAGGGCGAGCGCATAGCACAGATGGTGATAGCACGCCATGAGCAGGGACAGTTTGAGGTGGTTGAGGAGCTCGACCAGACCGAACGCGGTGAAGGCGGATATGGCCACACCGGAGTGAAGTAAAGCAGCAAACACACAATAAGCAATGAACCCATACAAGAATCAGATAATCGGCATCGGAGCAGCCGCCCTGCTCGCCATTGCCCCAGCCATTGCTACGGGCATCGACAATCGTACGCGAGGCGTGGCTCAGCGTCTCGATGCCGACACGATGACCATCAGCGCCAAGGAGCTGCTCGACGCCACACCGTTGGCAGACAGGCTCTTTCTCGATGCGGTGTGCAGCCAGCTTAGGGGCGACGACTCTACAGCGCTGCGCCTGCTCGACTCGTGCCGAGAGGTAAATCCCAATGCAGCCGAAGCCTACTATCGGCTGGCACAACAGTACTTCGATACGGGCAACGACTCTATAGCCACGAAGTATATGGAGCGTGCCGCACGTCTGCAACCAGCCAACGACACCTATCAGGAGAGCGTAGCCGCAACGTACATACAGCAGCGCGACTACGACAGCGCCATCAAGGCTTACGAGAATCTCTACTCGCACCACCGCGAGCGCACCGACGTGCTCGACATCCTGGCGCGTCTGTACGGTGCCAAGAAGGACTATACACGCATGCTGTCGACCATAGAGCGCATGGAGAAGATTGACGGCGAGAGCGACGAGCTGACATTTATGAAGATGAATGTCTACGAGATGCGCCACGACACCAAGAATGCCTACCGCATGCTCAAGGCCCTGAACGACGCCCATCCCAACGAACCCAACTATAAGGTGATGCTGGGCAACTGGCTGATGAACCACAGCCGTCGCGACGAGGCATTCAAATGCTTCCATGGCGCACTTGCCGACGACCCGCAGAACGCCTTCGCCCTCAACTCGATGTACGACTACTATCGTGCTGGCGGCGACAATGCCTCTGCCGACGAGCTGCGCGAGAAGATACTGTTCAGCTCGCAGACCGAGTCGAAGACCAAGGTGACCATGCTGCAGCAAGCCATAAAGGAGTCGGAGCAGAACGGCGGCGACAGCGTGGTGGTGCTCAATCTGTTCGATCGCACCATGGCAGCATCGCCCAAGAATGCCGACATATCCAATATGAAGGCTATGTACATGAAGCTGAAGGGCATGCCCGTCGACTCCGTTAACGCCGCCTTCGAGCACACGCTCACCTTCGAGCCCGACAACAACCTGGCTCGTATTAAGCTGATACAGGACAAGTGGGAGAAGAAGAAGTGGGACGAGGTGATAGCCCTGAGCACTGCCGGAACGCAATACAACCCCGACGACATGACCTTCTACTACTTCCTCGGACTCGCCTACTTCCAGAAGGACGACGACGACCACGCACTCGACGCTCTGAAGCGAGGTGCCGACGAGATTGACGACCACGCCGACCCCGACATGGCAAGCGACTTCTACGGCGCGATGGGCGACATCCTGTTCAAGAAGAAACAGCAGGAGGAGGCTTTCGAGGCTTACGACAAGAGCCTGAAGTGGAAGGAGGACAACATCGTGGTGCTCAACAACTATGCCTACTACCTCTCCGAACTGCGCCGCGACCTGAAGCGTGCCGAGCAGATGAGCTTCAAGACGGTGCAGGCAGAGCCCACCAACGCCACCTATCTCGACACCTACGCCTGGATTCTGTTCCTGCAGAAGCGATATGACGAGGCACGTGCCTACATCGACCGCGCTCTGCAGAACGACACCGACACCGTCAACGGACCGAGCGCAGTGGTGATAGGACACGCCGGCGACATCTACTGCATGTGCGGCGACACCGACCGTGCCGTGGAGCTGTGGCAGCGTGCACTCAAGGCAGGAGGCGACAAGGCGGTGCTGACACGAAAGATAAAGACAAAGAAACTTAAGATAGAGGAACAATAAAGAAAGACAATGAAACGACTAATAACGATAATCTCTGTAATCGTCTTGCTCGCCTCGTGTGCCAGCAAGAAGGCTGTGACCGACGGCAGCGCCACTACCGGACTGTCGAAGACACAGAAGTCAGAACAGCAGGCGTTCATGAAGCGTGTGCTCGACAATCAGGTGCAGGCACGCAACATCGTGGCAAGCGCCGACTTCCGACTGGTAGCGGGCAACAAAGACCTCAGCTGCGACGGCAAGATAAGCATGCGTCGCGACGAGGTGATACGACTGCAGCTGTTGCTGCCCATTATACGTACGGAGATAGCACGCATTGACTTCACACCCGATTATGTGCTGCTCGTAGACCGTTTTCACAAGGAATACATCAAGGCTTCGTACAAGGACGTGAGCTTCCTGGCTGACAACGGACTGTCGTTCTACTCGCTGCAGGCTCTGTTTTGGAACCAGCTGTTCCTGCCCGGCGAGAAGACGGTGGGCGAGCAGATGCTGCAACGATTCACGTGCAGCCTGACCGACGTGGCTACAACAGTGCCCATGGGCTACAAGAGCGGCAAGATAGAATATCAGTGGAAGGCATCGAAGGCTACAGCGCTGATAACAGGTGCCGGTGCCAACTATGAGAGTGCGGGCCACGGCAAGTCGTCGCTCATATGGACCTACGACAACTTCCGCACGTTTGCAGGCAGACAGTTTCCGCTGTCGCAGCAGTTTGCCGTGACCACCGACATCACCGGACGCCAGCAGGCAGCGCAGCTGACGGTGAAGATGTCGTCGCCCAAGAACTCAGCCGACTGGGACGTGGAGACTCAGCTGTCGGGCAAGTACAAGAAGATAGAGGCACAGGACATACTCAAGAAACTCATGTCAATACAGTAAAAGCCAATGAAGCAATTTATAATGGCACTTCTTGCCACAGCGATGCTTGCCGCTCCTACGGATGCCACGGCTCTGACGCTCATGCAGCAGCGCCAGCACACCACGACGCAGGCCAAGAAGAAGCAGGCGGCAAAGACGCCAGTAAGAAGACAGACCAGCACAAAGAGAAAGACTACCGCCAAGAAGACCACCGCCCGAAAGAAAACAACCAAGAAGGCGGCACGCCCCACTTACTCTACAGCCGAGATACGCGGACTGCAGAGCAAGCGCACAGCCATGCAGAAGGAGATAAAGAAGCAGGAAGCCGCGCTGCGTGCCAATCAGGCGGATGTGAAGAAGCGTCTCAACGACCTGCTCGTCATCAACAGCGAGATAGACAAGCACCAGAAGAACATCGACGGCATACAGAAGGACATACAGCACATCGACGGCAATATCGGACTGCTCAACGCACAGCTCACGACATTGCAGAAGCAACTGCAGGAGCGTAAGGCCAAGTATGTGAAGTCGATGCGATACATCAACCGACAGCATACGTTGCAGGACCGTCTGATGTTTATATTCTCAGCCAAGAACTTCGCTCAGATGTACCGACGACTGCGCTTTGTGCGTGAGTATGCCTCATGGCAGAAGGCGCAGGGCGAGATGGTGAAGGTGAAACAGGCGCAGGTGAACGAGAAACACGTACAGCTGCAGCAGGTGAAGGGCCAGAAGAACAACATGCTCTATCGTGGACAGCAGGAACGAAAGCAGCTTGAAGGCAAGCAGCAGGAGCAGCAGCAGGTGGTGAACTCGCTGCAGAAACAGCAGAAGACCATACAGCGCGTTATAGACAAGCAGCGTAAGGACGCTTCGGCAATAAACGCCCAGATAGACCGGCTCATTGCCATTGAGGTGGAGAAGGCGCGTGTGCGTGCTGCCGAGGAGGCAAAGCGCCGTGCGGCTGCGGCTGCCGCTGCCAAGAAACGCCGCGAGGAGGAGCTGGCACGCAAGCGTGCTGAGGCTGAACGTGCACGTATAGAGAACGAACGCCGACTGCGTGAGGCACGCGAGGCTGAGGCACGTGCCAAGGCTGAAGCTCGTGCTGCACAGGAACGTGAGGCTGCCGCCCGTGCCGAAGCACAGCGCCAGCGCGATGCCGAGGCTAAGAGAAAGGCGCAGGCTGCGGCTGAGGCTGCGGCACGCGAGGCTGCCGAACAGAAGGCTGCCGCCGAACAGCGTGCACGCGAGGCTGCGGCTCAGCGCGAGGCTGTGGAGCGTAAGGCACGCGCCGACGAGCAGCGCTCCACCAAGGAGATAGCCCAGGCACGCAAGGAAGTGGAACAGACCACCACAATGTCGTCGGTCGACCGCATGATGTCGGGTGGATTTGAGGCCAACAAGGGACGTCTGCCCATGCCGATAACCGGAAGTGCACGCATCGTGAGCCACTACGGACAGAACTCTGTGGCAGGACTCAAGGGCGTGACCATCGACAACAAGGGCATCAACATCATGGGACAGCCGGGCTGTCAGGCACGCGCAATATACGACGGCGAGGTGAGTGCCGTATTCGGATACGGCGGTTCGTTCGTGGTGATGGTTCGCCATGGTGCCTACATATCAGTATATTGCAACCTGCGTTCGGTCAATGTTCAGCGCGGACAGAAGGTGTCTACACGTCAGAGCCTGGGCTCTGTGGCACAGGATAATATCCTTCAGTTCCAGTTGCGCAAGATGCAGAACCGCCTGAACCCTGAGGCGTGGATTGGAAGATAAAAACACTCTTCTCCGCACTATTACTGATGATTTAAACAACAAGGGTGTCACTTTAGCATCTTGACACCCTTGTTGTTCACTAAACTTATGGAAAGATCAACTCGTTCTTTTTTGCATACAGCCAAATTCAAAATCATCTTATAGTTTTCTACCTTGCTATAAAGCCTTCTGCTCATTTTCAATGCCAAGATGATATTGTAAACGGTTGTTGACCGTTAAAGCCAACTGCTGCCTTAACCCAATGTCAAGTTTATCACTATATTTTATAAAGGCATCGAAAGATTTTTGTACTATTAGTTTGTATGTTTCATACACCATTACAATCTATTGTCCATTGCCGCAATAAAGATATATACATAACACCAAATATTCTTGCCTTAATATCTTTGTTATTCCATCATTTATAATTATATTTGCGATTATTAATAAAATCTCACGATTATGAAAAACTTCCCAATCTATCTTACGGCCATTTTGTGTTTCTTGTTTACCGACTGCAATAACGCTGAAGAAGGTGAGCAGGATATTAATTATGCGGAATACAATCAAAAAGTCATAGATTACCTTCAGCGCAAGTATGACGTGAAAGTAGAAACTGTATTTTCTCCTACATTCAAACAGAAACTGTCTAAGGAAGATGTACAGAGTTTCGAGGAATACTACAAATTCATCAGTGATTTAAAGCGAACCCCATTGAGATTAAAAGAAAAGGTATTGTCTGCACCTATGAAAAGTCCAGGAGTGCAAACATCTGCATTTCATAAAAATCTTTGCTATAAAATGGATGACATTGCATTAACTGTATATTACGACGTGGACTCCAATGGACATGTAGCAGACGAGCCACACATTTATGCCGGACTTTGGAATGAAGGTTGGTCAAAACGTAACGACAACTTATGGTATCAAGTGGACAACTATAATTCGGACTGTAGTGCTTCTGGGGATAAAATTTGGGTAAATGCTGTACGTGCTGACTATACAACGCTCCACTATACAAAAAAGGTTTATAAGATTGTAGATGGCGTTGGTGTATGGGTCCCGGATATACAATATGGATATTCTGCCAAACACACCATAAAAATAACTGCAACTGGAATAATAAATGTGACAAATAACCAGGGAGAATTCTCCATCCATTATGCAGGTGAAGGCAGTTGGTCGCGTGACCTTGAATTCGGAGTAATAGAATAGAAAATGCTTATCGGTAGACATGAGACAATATATATTAAATATAATCGCCTTTTTATGCTTATGTCATACAATTCCGACTAAAGCACAAGAGACAATTCCCGACACACTTGCCGCCCGTATGTGGCAGCAAGTGTCTGTGTTTCCACAAGAGAAACTTTATACACAGACCGACCGTGCCGAGTATGTGTGCGGAGATACTATATGGATGCGCCATCACGTGGTGGACGCACTAACTGGCATGCCGTCACAGGCAAGTCGGTATGTCTATGTGGAACTGCTGAATCCGTTTGGGAACCCCGTACGTCGCTATATGATGCGGCAGGACGACAACGGTATAATATATGGCTGCGCCGTCACATCGCCAGATATACCATCTGGACAGTATACGCTACGCGCATACACGAAATATATGATAAACACAACACCTGATTATCTTTTTCAACGCCAGTTGCGGCTGCGTAATGTCATGGAAAGCTCCGTGAAAATCACGTCGAAGCTCAATAATGGCACACTCCATATATCGTTTGTCGCCCCAAAGACAGGGAAAGCCATTCACAGCGAAATAAAAGTCACATCGGAAGATGGGGACATTGCATTTACCGGCAATTCGGAAAGAGGGATAAACATTCATGCACTTGATATCGGTAGCAAGCGGCACTGCATTCTTGTGCAGATTGGTAACTATGGAGAATACGTACCCCTAACACATGCACAGATTGACCTGCAAATTATGCCGGAAGGAGGGCACCTTGTAATGGGGCAGCGATGCCGTATGGCATACAAGGCAGTGGAAAATACCGGACGCGGCATTGATATGACAGCTGTCGTGACAGATGAAAAAGAAAGGGTTGTGGCCACATCATCAACGTCGCATCGTGGTATGGGTATGGTGAGTTTCGAACCACAACCGGGACATTCTTACCGGTTGACATGTACCGCAGCCGACGGACGCATTGCTGTAAGGACACTGCCAAAAGCTATGACTGACATTCCGACATTATCAGTAGTGCAGAACAGCAGCAAAATAACTGTTAGGATAGTCGAGCCGGATGCTATGCTGCCAAAAGCCGACAGATGGCTGATTGTACACCAAGGAGGTGCACCACTATACGCGAAACAGACAAAATCGACAACGGTTAGTTTTCCACGCAGTCTTTTCCATGACGGCATCGTGAACTTCTTGCTTGCCAACGACAAGATGAAGATAATCAGCGAGCGCATAGCATTTGTATGGAACGAGAGAAGAAACGAATACATTGAGCCCAAGGCTATCAACTTAGTAGCAAATGGCAATTTGCACACTGCGACTGTTGACTTGTCTGATTCAACAACAGCCAGCTGCACCGTCAGCATAACCGATGCTGATGAGACAACTGCCGACACAATACAAAACATTGTCTCAGCCCTACTCCTGACCCAAGAATTGCGTGGGTACGTAGAAGCCCCTGCGTGGTATTTCGCCAAACCTGGACGTGCTGGAAAACTTGACCTGCTCATGATGACGCAAGGATGGCGGCGGTATGACATACACAAGACACTGGTTGGAGACATTCATACCACGACGTCAAAGCCGGAAACAAGCATGTGCATAAGCGGTAAGGTTACATCAGATGTGTCTCCGCATGGATTGAAATCAGCTTCTGTAACCATATCTGCCAACAAAGGCGGATACATCAACGCCACAACAACGGACAACAAGGGAATATTCCGCTTTAACGGTTTCGAGTTGCCTGACAGCACTGGCTACATGCTCATGGCACGCAGCAATAAAGGTAGTACAAATGTTGTGTTGCGGATGGACTCCACCGCATATCCCAATATAAGACAGAGCATTCCGCAAGAGTTCGCAATGCCTGACTCTCCTAACTTCGTGACGCTTAAGAGAGCCTCAGACCGAATTGCAATAAATCAAGGCGTGCGTACCATATTTCTGCCAGAAGTGACAGTGGAAACGCAGAGGAGACCCAAGACCGAATTTGAAGTTCTGACTAAAGTAAATGGGATGTCAATAACGGCAGAAATGCTAAAGAAAGAGAACAATAAAAGCGTCTTTGACTATCTTGTGTCTGCACCGACAGGATTGATATTCGACTATTCCAGCAAATGGTTTGAGTATAGAGGCAAGAGTTCTTACCTTATTTTCAATGGAGCATTATGGAATGGGGACGAGGACCATTCCAAAGGCATCATTTCCATCGACCCCCACACGCCAATGGTGACAGCATTGCAAAACATAAACATTAAGGATGTCGCGCAGATTGATATCATAAAAGGTGCTGTGGCAGGAACCCTTCCTGGAATTACCGCTACACCGAACTCCCTGGCTATGGAAAATAGTGCCATTATCATCACCACTAAGGATGACAATTTTACCGCAAAGAAGAACGTTGTGCTCATACGCCCCCTCGGCTACCAACAGCCAGCCGCCTTCTACAACCCCCAATACGATGCACCAGGCGACTACGCCCTGCGACAGACCGTCTATTGGAACCCATCGGTACTGGTCAAAGACGGCAAGGCTTCGATACAGTTCCTGCCCAACGGCGCAAAGCGATACCGCATAACCATAGAGGGGGTCGACCGCAGCGGGAAGCTCATTTCAGTGCAGAAGGAGACCGAATAAGGAGAAATAGGCTTCTACCGATAGAAAATGTAGTAAATATTTGTGTACGTTGCGAAAAATTAGTAATTTTGCATCGTTCAGTGGAATGAGGGGCTCCGAGAGAGCTCCTCATTTTTTATTCTCTAATGTATTTATATGATAGACAAAAACACCGTAAGAAGTATTGTTAATGAGTGGCTCGACGGCAAGGAATACTTTCTTGTCGACGTGGAAGTAAGCCCCGACGACCGCATCGTAGTTGAGATAGACCATGCCGATGGCGTGTGGATTGAGGACTGCGTGGAGTTGAGCCGTTACATCGAAGATCATCTGAGCCGCGACGAGGAAGACTACGAACTCGAAGTAGGTTCGGCAGGATTGGGTCAGCCCTTTAAGGTGCCGCAGCAGTATCACTGCTTTGTGGGCAAGGACGTAGAGGTGCTTGATGCCGATGGACTGAAGTACAAGGGCGTGTTGAAGAGCGTCGACGGCAATGACTTTGTGGTGACTGTTCAGGAGAAACAGAAAGTGGAAGGCAAGAAGCGCCCGCAGCTGGTGGACGTAGACCGCACATTCCAGATGGATAAGGTGAAATATACAAAATACTTAATAAATTTCAAATAAGCTATGGCAGCAGCAAAGAAAGACGACATTGTGAGCATGTTCGACTCGTTCAAGGAATTCAAGGAGACCAAGAACATCGACCGCACCACTTTAGTAAGCGTTCTGGAAGAGAGCTTCCGTAACGTTCTGGCAAAGATATTCGGCAGCGACGAGAACTTCGACGTTATCGTCAACCCCGACAAGGGCGACTTCGAGATTTACCGCAACCGTGTGGTTGTAGCTGACGGCGAGGTAGAGGACGAAAACAAGCAGATAGCCTTGACGGAGGCACGCAAGATAGAGCCCGACTACGAGGTGGGTGAGGACGTATCAGAACGTGTTGAATTCGCCAAGTTTGGCCGCCGTGCCATACTCAACCTGCGACAGACCCTCGCATCGAAGATTCTTGAGCTTGAGCACGACTCGCTCTACAACAAGTACAAGGACCGCGTAGGACAGGTGATCGCAGCCGAGGTTTATCAGGTGTGGAAGCGCGAGGTGCTCGTAGTAGACGACGAGAACAACGAGCTCATCCTGCCTAAGGCAGAGCAGATACCTGCCGACCAGTATCGCAAGGGCGAGACAATACGCGCCGTCATTGAGCGTGTAGACAACGAGAACAACAACCCCAAGATTATACTTTCGCGCACAAGCCCAATGTTCCTGCAGCGCCTGCTGGAGGCTGAGGTGCCCGAAATCGCTGAAGGACTCATCGCCATCCGCCGCATAGCACGCATGCCGGGCGAGCGCGCCAAGATTGCCGTTGAGAGCTTCGACGACCGTATCGACCCCGTAGGAGCCTGCGTTGGCGTGAAGGGTAGCCGTGTACACGGCATCGTTCACGAACTGTGCAACGAGAACATTGACGTAATCAACTACACCGCCAATACAAAGCTCTTCATACAGCGTGCGCTTTCGCCCGCTAAGGTGTCGACCATCAAGATAGACGAGGAGAACCACAAGGCTGAGGTATATCTGAAGCCGGAGGAGGTGAGCCTTGCCATCGGCCGTGGCGGTATGAACATCAAGCTCGCGTCAATGCTGACTGAGTACACCATCGACGTATTCCGCGAGGTGAGCGAGGAGGATGCCGACGAGGATATCTATCTCGACGAATTCTCTGACGAGATCGACCAGTGGGTGATCGACGCCATCAAGGGCATCGGTCTCGACACCGCCAAGGCCGTGCTCAACGCACCGCGCGACATGCTTGTTGAAAAGGCCGACCTCGAAGAGGAGACCGTAGACAACGTGCTGAAAGTGCTCCGCGCTGAGTTCGAGTAAGCTGATATTGCATATAAGGGGGCTTCAGAAACCGCGAGGTTTCTTGGAACTCCCTTAGCGAGTATCTAATAGGAACTCAAGTTTGGCATGTTGCGGACATGCTGTAAGTAATTAATAATAAAACCCTAACAAAGCAAAAGGAAAAGACGTAAACAGAGTAGCGACAAAGCAGAGGTAGGCAGACGTTTTACTTTTTTACTCTTTTACTCTTTTACTTTTAAAACAGATAAATATGAGCATCAGGTTAAACAAAGCATTACGAGAGTTGAATATAGGACTCCAGACGGCAGTGGAGTTCCTTGAGAAAAGAAGCGAACTGGGAGAAGTGAAGGCAGAGCCGAGCTTCAAACTGAGTGACGCTCAGTACAATGCCCTCGCCGGAGCATTCCAGCAGGACAAGGAGGTGCGTTCTCAAGCTGAAAAACTCTTGCAGAAAAAGCCGAAAGAGAAGAAGAAGGACGACACACGTGCCGAACGAATCCTTTCATCGTCTACCCAGCAGCAGTACAAGCCGTTGGGCAAGATTGACCTTGACAGCATCGGAAAGAAGCCTTCCGAGCTGAAGCCAGCTGCACCTGAGGCTCGTAAGGAGCCTCAGGCCAAGACTGCTGCCGTAAGTCAGAAGCCGGCAAACAACAAAAATACACAGGGCAGCGAGGCTACTGCCAGCAAGACTGTGGAAAAGACGGAAACAAAAAAAATACAAAAGCCAGTGGTTCAAGACAAAGAGAACAAACCCAAAGTGAAGCAGGAGCCTACTACGGCTGCCACAAAAACGGATGCGAAACCAGCCGCAACCACCGAACAGAAACCAGCCGCTGAGACCACTAAGACGGACTCAACACTGTTCACCACCAAGAGCGAGAAGAAGATGCTCAACACACCTAAGGTGAACGTACTCGGCAAGATCGACCTCAACGCGCTCAACCAGAGCACACGCCCCAAGAAGAAGTCGAAGGAAGAGAAGCGTAAGGAGCGCGAGGAGAAGTCGCAGCAGCAGCGCGGCGACAAGAAGAAGCGCGAACGCATCAACAAGGTGCGCGTAGACATCAATGCTGCTGCCAACCAGCCTGGCGGACAGGGTGGCAAGAACACCAACGCCGGAGGCAACGGTGGCGGAAGCGGCAAGAACAAGAAGAAGAATCGCGGACGCGGACAGCAGAAGCCTGCTGAGGTGAACGACGAGGACGTAGCACGCCAGGTAAAGGAGACGCTTGCACGACTCACAAGCAAGCAGAGCCAGAACAAGAAGGGTGCCAAGTATCGTAAGGAGAAGCGTGAGGCTGCTCAGGAAAAGATGAATGAGGAGCGTCGCGAGGAGAAGAAGGAGAGCAAGACACTGAAGCTGACCGAGTTTGTGACTGTTTCGGAACTGGCTACGATGATGAACGTATCGGTAAACCAGGTGATCGGAACACTCATGAGCGTAGGTATCATGGTGTCGATCAACCAGCGTCTGGATGCCGAGACCATCAACCTCGTGGCTGAGGAGTTCGGATTCAAGACCGAATATGTCAGCGCTGAGGTGCAGGAGGCAATCACCGAGGTAGAGGACGACGAGAACGACCTCATCCCGCGTGCTCCGATCGTTACCGTAATGGGTCATGTTGACCACGGTAAGACATCATTGCTCGACTATATACGCAAAACAAACGTTATCGCTGGTGAGGCTGGCGGTATCACACAGCACATCGGTGCATACAACGTTCAGCTCGAGGACGGACGTAAGATTACATTCCTCGATACTCCGGGTCATGAGGCGTTTACAGCCATGCGTGCCCGTGGTGCCCAGGTGACCGATATCGCCATCATCATCATCGCTGCCGACGACGCCGTGATGCCTACTACCAAGGAGGCAATAGCACACTGTCAGGCTGCCAACGTACCGATGGTATTCGCTATCAACAAGATTGATAAGCCGGGCGCTAACGCCGACCGTGTACGTGAGGAACTCTCTGCCATGAACCTCCTCGTTGAGGAGTGGGGCGGTAAGTACCAGTGTCAGGAAATCAGTGCCAAGAAGGGTCAGGGCGTTAACGACCTTCTGGAGAAGGTGCTGCTTGAGGCAGAAATGCTTGACCTCAAGGCCAATCCTAACCGCAAGGCTACAGGCTCTATCATCGAGTCGTCGCTCGACAAGGGTCGTGGCTATGTTTCGACAGTGCTCGTAAGCAACGGTACACTGCGCGTAGGCGACAACATCATCGCCGGAACATCATGGGGCCGTATCAAGGCTATGTTCAACGAGCGTAACCAGCGCATCGAGTCGGCAGGACCGGCTGAGCCGGCTATCATCCTCGGTCTGAACGGTGCTCCTACTGCAGGTGACTCATTCCACACTCTTGAGACCGAACAGGAGGCTCGCGACATTGCCAACAAGCGTCTGCAGCTGCAGCGTGAGCAGGGTCTGCGTACTCAGAAGCGTCTTACACTGTCGGACATCTCTCACCGTATCGCACTCGGATCGTTCAAGGAGCTCAACATCATCGTCAAGGGCGACACCGACGGTTCAATCGAGGCTTTGTCGGATTCGTTCATCAAGATGTCTACCGAGAAAATCAAGGTGGACGTTATATACAAGGCTGTGGGACAGATTTCGGAGAGCGACGTTACGCTTGCCGATGCTTCCGATGCCATCATCGTCGGCTTCCAGGTGCGTCCTTCGGCAGCAGCACGCAAGCTTGCTGAGCAGGAGGGTGTAGAAATCAATACCTACTCAGTCATCTACGACGCTATCGACGACGTCAAGTCAGCCATGATCGGTATGCTCGACAAGGTGAAGAAGGAAGTTATCACCGGTCAGGTTGAGGTACGCGAGGTTTACAAGATTTCTAAGGTCGGAACCGTTGCCGGATGTTATGTTACCGAGGGTAAGGTACACCGTGCCGACAAGGCCCGCGTCGTACGCGACGGTATCGTGGTTCACACCGCCGAGATTGCTGCCCTCAAGCGCTACAAGGACGACGTTAAGGAGGTTGCCACCAACTTCGAGTGTGGTATCTCGCTCGTCAACTTCAACGACATCCAGCAGGGTGATGTGCTCGAGACCTTCACCGAGATTGAGGTTAAGCAGACTCTGTAATAATACTTACATAAGCAAAATTGCCGTGTTGGGAATTAGTTCCTTGCACGGCAATTTTTTGTTATAATAAAATAATGTATATTTTTCGTTAAATCACTACGGATTTAGTAATTTTGCATTTTAAAACAGAACGTCGGAATGCACGGCTCAAATGAGCGCCCGGCATCCGGCTAACTTACTGCAAAAATGGAAAATAAAGATACAAAAAATGCCTTTGTGCGCCAGGTGGCAGAGCAGAAATACGAATACGGCTTCACCACCGACGTGCATACCGACATCATAGAGAAGGGACTCAACGAGGACGTCGTGCGGCTGATTTCCCAAAAGAAGGGAGAGCCGGAATGGATGCTCGAGTTCCGATTGAAGGCGTTCCGCCACTGGCAGACACTCGAACAGCCCACATGGGGACATGTTCATCTGCCAGAAATCGACTATCAGGCAATCTCTTACTATGCCGACCCGCTCGCAAAGAAGCCCAAGGACGAGAAGAAGGAGATAGACCCCGAGCTGATGAAGACATTCGACAAGCTTGGCATTCCACTTGAAGAGCGCTTGGCACTAAGCGGAGTGGCTGTAGATGCCATTATGGACTCAGTGTCGGTGAAAACCACATTCTCACAGCATCTTGCCGAAAAGGGCATCATATTCTGCTCTATCGGCGACGCCATAAAGAATCATCCCGACCTCGTGAAGCAGTATCTCGGTTCGGTTGTGCCGTATCGTGACAACTTCTATGCAGCGCTCAACAGCGCCGTATTCAGCGACGGTTCGTTCGTATATATCCCTAAGGGCGTGCGCTGTCCGATGGAGCTTAGCTCTTACTTCCGCATCAACGCCCGCAACACGGGTCAGTTTGAGCGTACTCTCATCATTGCCGACGACGATGCCTACGTTTCGTATCTCGAAGGATGCACCGCTCCGATGCGCGACGAGAACCAGCTTCACGCTGCCATTGTGGAGATTATCGTCAACGACAACGCCGAGGTGAAATATTCCACCGTGCAGAACTGGTATCCGGGCGACGAGAACGGCAAGGGTGGTGTGCTCAACCTTGTGACAAAGCGCGGCGACCTGCGCGGCGTAAACTCCAAACTCTCGTGGACTCAGGTGGAGACTGGTTCGGCAATAACATGGAAATATCCATCGTGCATTCTGCGCGGCGACGGGTCGCAGGCTGAGTTCTACTCAGTGGCAGTGACCAATAACTATCAGGAGGCAGACACTGGAACGAAGATGATTCATATGGGCAAGAACACCAAGTCGACAATCATTTCGAAGGGTATATCTGCTGGGCACAGCCAGAACTCATACCGTGGACTGGTGCGTGCCACAAGCAATGCCGACAACGCCCGCAACTATTCGTCGTGCGACTCATTGCTGCTTGGTTCCGACTGCGGTGCTCACACCTTCCCATACATGGACATTCACAACGACACAGCTGTCGTGGAGCATGAGGCTACAACCTCGAAAATCTCCGAAGACCAGCTCTTCTACTGCAACCAGCGTGGCATCCCGACAGAGCAAGCTGTAGGACTCATCGTGAACGGATACGCCAAGGAAGTGCTCAACAAACTGCCGATGGAGTTCGCCGTCGAGGCACAGAAGCTGCTCAGCGTGTCGCTTGAGGGAACAGTGGGATAAAAGGAGTTTTGAATTTTGAGTTTTGAGTTTTGAATTATCGGCAGAGCCGATTTTGAATTGAACATTTTTGAATTTTGAATTCAAAATTGATAAAATTCAAAATTGATAAACTCAAAATTGCGGCTTGCCGCAACAATTCAAAACTCAAAACTCAAAATTCAAAACTCAAAATTCAAAACTCAAAATTCAAAATTCAAAACTCAATATGTTAGAAGTAAAGAACCTTCACGCCACTATCGCTGGCAAGGAAATACTCCGAGGCATCAACCTCACAATAAAGGATGGCGAGATTCACGCCATCATGGGACCTAACGGTTCAGGAAAGTCTACACTCAGCGCCGTGCTCACAGGCAATCCTCTCTATGAGGTGACAGAGGGCGAGGCATGGTTCAACGGTAAGAACATCCTCGAGATGAAGCCCGAAGACCGAGCCCACGAGGGACTCTTTCTCTCGTTTCAATACCCGGTGGAGATACCGGGTGTGTCGATGACCAACTTCCTCAAGGCTGCTGTCAACGAGAAACGTAAGTATCAGGGTCTGCCCGAACTTAAGGCAGGCGACTTCCTGAAGCTAATGAACGAGAAGCGCAAGATTGTAGAACTTGACTCTAAGTTCACACGCCGCTCTGTAAACGAGGGCTTCTCGGGCGGTGAGAAGAAGCGCAACGAGATATTCCAGATGGCAATGCTCGAACCGAAGCTTGCCATACTCGACGAAACAGACTCAGGACTTGATGTCGACGCAATGCGCATTGTTGCCGACGGTGTAAACAAGATGCACAATCCCGAGACATCAGCCATCGTAATCACTCACTACGAGCGTCTGCTCGATATGATTAAACCCGACGTTGTGCACGTGCTCTACAAGGGACGCATCGTGAAGACTGCCGGACCAGAACTTGCCAAGGAGATTGAGCAGAGAGGATACGACTGGATTAAAGCAGAGGTTGAAGAGTTTTGAGTTTTGAGTTTTGAATTTTGAATTATTGCGACGTTGTCGCAATTTTGAATTTTGAATTTTGAGTTTTGAATTATTGATGAATTCAATAAATTATAATTCAAAACTCAAAATTGAATAATTCAAAATCGGCTCTGCCGATAATTCAAAATTCAAAGCTCAAAACTCAAAATTGCGGCTCTGCCGCAACAACTCAAAACTCAAAATTCAAAACTCATAATATGAACAGCGAACAACAATACATCGACCTATATCGCGACACACGCGAACAAATCTGCGCACACAGCGCCGACGCACTGAACGCCGTGCGTGACGCTGCTTTTGCTGATTTTGAGCGCTTGGGTTTCCCGTCGCGAAAGGTTGAGAGATATAAATACACAACCATCGACAAGCTCTTCGAACCAAACTACGGATTGAACATCAACCGTATTGAAGTGCCTGTCGACCCGTATAAGGCATTCCGTTGTGACGTGCCCAATCTAAGCACATCGCTCTACTTCATCGTAAACGACCAGTTCCGCCAGGCTTTGCAGCCTAAGGAGAATCTTCCGGAGGGCATCGTAGTGGCGTCGCTTGCCGATTATGCCAAGCAGAATCCTGAGTTTGTTGCCAAATACTACGCCCGTCTGGCAAAGACCGACGAGGACGGCATCACCGCTCTCAATACAATGCTGGCACAGGATGGATTGCTGGTGTACGTAAAGAAGAATGTTGTAGTTGACAAGACTGTACAGGTGATAAACATTCTGCGCTCTTCGGTAGACCTGATGGTAAACCGTCGTGTGCTGATTGTTATGGAAGAAGGTGCTAATGCTAAGTTCCTCTTCTGCGACCATGCTGCCGACGACAGCCAGTACCTTACAACACAGATTATCGAGGCTTATGTCGGAGCCAACGCTTCGCTCGAACTGTATTGCATGGAGGAGACTCACTATAAGAACACACGTGTGTCGAATGTATACGTTGAGCAGCAGCGCGACTCACGTTTCCACCATAATGTAATCACTCTGCATAACGGAGTTACCCGCAACCGTCTTGACGTGATGCTTAAAGGTGAAGGTGCCGAGTGCTGGTGCAACGGTTGCGTGATAGCCGACAAGACACAGCACGTCGACAACAACACGCTCATCGACCATCAGGTGAGCCACTGTACGAGTCACGAACTCTACAAGTATGTGCTCGACGACAAGTCGACGGGAGCATTCGCAGGTCGAGTACTCGTGCGCCACGGAGCGCAGAAGACTGTCAGCGAAGAGGTGAATCAGAACCTTTGCGCCACCAAGACTGCCCGAATGTACACCCAGCCGATGCTTGAGATATACGCCGACGACGTTAAATGCTCGCATGGCTCAACCGTAGGACAGCTCAACGATGCCGCATTGTTCTATATGCGACAGCGTGGCATCAGCGAGAAGGAGGCCAAACTGCTCCTTGAGTTCGCTTTTGTCAATGAAGTGATAGACCAGATACAGCTTGAACCACTGCGCGACCGCCTGCACTATCTCGTAGAGAAGCGATTCCGTGGCGAACTGAGCAAGTGCGAAGGATGCAAAATGTGCAAGTAAATTGAAAATTAAGAATTGAGAGTTGAGAGTTATGTACGATATCAATAAAGTTCGCGAGGACTTCCCAATACTGTCTCGCACCGTCTACGACCGCCCACTCGTATATCTCGACAATGCGGCTACAACACAGAAGCCATTGTGTGTGCTTGATGCCATGCGCGATGAATATCTCAACGCCAATGCCAACGTGCATCGTGGCGTTCATTATCTGTCGCAGCGAGCCACCGATCTGCACGAGGCTGCCCGTGAGACCGTTCGCAAGTTTATCAACGCTCCCAAGACTGAGGAGATTATCTTCACTCGCGGCACAACGGAGAGCATTAACCTTGTCGTTTCTTCGTTCTGCGAGGAGTTTATGCACGAGGGCGACGAGGTGATAGTGTCGGTCATGGAGCATCACTCCAACATTGTGCCTTGGCAGTTGCAAGCCGCCAAGCGTGGCATTGCGCTCAAGGTGATACCGATGGACGACAGCGGAAAGCTCGATATGGAGACTTATGAGCAGCTGTTCAGCGAAAAGACCAAGATTGTCAGCGTAGCCCATGTCAGCAATACGCTCGGAACTGTCAATCCCGTGAATGACATTATCCGCATAGCCCACGACCATGGCGTGCCGGTGTTGGTAGACGGAGCACAGTCGACTCCTCATTTTGCGGTAGACGTGCAGGCTATGGATTGCGACTTCTTCGCCTTCTCGGGTCATAAGATTTACGGTCCTACGGGCATTGGAGTGCTGTATGGCAAGGAAGAGTGGCTCGACCGTATGCCGCCCTATCAGGGTGGAGGCGAGATGATTGAGAGTGTGAGCTTCGAGAAGACCGTGTTCGAGAAGCTGCCGTTCAAGTTTGAGGCAGGCACTCCCGACTATGTAGCCACCCACGGACTTGCAACCGCCATTGATTATGTGTCGGCTCTCGGCATGGACAACATAGCCCGACACGAGCACGAACTCACCGAATACTGCATGAAGCAGTTGGCTGAGATACCCGATATGCGCCTTTTCGGCACCACCGAGGGCAAGGATGCGGTAGTGTCGTTCCTCGTTGGCGACATACATCATCTCGACATGGGCACACTGCTCGACCGTCTTGGCATAGCCGTGCGCACCGGTCATCACTGCGCCCAGCCCGTAATGGACCGTCTTGGTGTGCAAGGCGTAGTGCGTGCATCGTTCGCACTGTATAATACAAAGGAAGAAATCGACGCTCTTGTCGCTGGCGTGAGAAGAGTTAGTCAGATGTTCTGATACGCTTATTTACCTGAATTTTCACCAGGCTATGGTTTTGAAGCCATAGCCTGCACAAACTGCTAACTATGGAACTCGAACATATTCTTTATTTGATGTACGGCATGTGCATCATGTTTCACTTGATGATGGCTTGGATATTCAGCCGTCGTGGTCTGCCGTTGTCCAAACGACTGATAGGTGCTCTTATGCTGTTGATAGCGTTTCAGTATATCAAGGACTTGCCATGGGTGAGTTTTTTTTATACCGACGATTGTTTTCGTGATCGTTTGTCAACGTGTTTAGACATGGTCACCGTACCGGTTTACGCCATGGTGTTGTTCGAGTTCTGTCGTCCAGGTTCTGTTACGTTGCGTCGTGGCTTACTGGCTGAGTTGCCGTTTCTGATATTCTCCTTATTATATATAGTCTTTGTCAACTCATTCTTTTTCTATGCTCTTATAGCCATGTCTATTGCCTATGGCACATGGTGTGCCGTGTGGACCTTGCACGAATTGCCCGTATATCACCGACGGCTGAAAGAGGAATACTCGTACGATGAAGAAATCAATCTGCATTGGCTTCGTGGAGTGATGATATTTTTCTATATTATACTTGCCGCCTGGGTATACCAGGCTTTGTTCAAAGGCTATTTCTCCGACCTGGTTTATATGACTGTCTCGCTTGTGTCGTGGTCGGTAGTGTGCTATTTCATCAACAGACAGGACGTTGTGTTCCGCGAAGTGGTGGGTAGCAGTTCAGAACAACAACCATGTCCGCAACCTGCAGTTCCAGCTCCCGTCAGTGTGGAGTCCTCGCCACAGACATCAGATGTAGACGAGCAGATGGTTGCTGATATATATAAAGCCTTCGAAGAAGACAAGATTTATCTTAATCCGAAACTACGTCTGTCAGACCTTGCTGCACGTATCGGCACCAACCGAACCTATATGAGCCAGTATTTCAATCATACGTGCGAACAGTCGTTCTACGAGTATGTGAACAACTATCGTGTGCGTCATTCAATGGGGCTTCTGAGCGACACCGACTATACTCTTGAGATAATAGCAGAGATGTCCGGCTTCAATTCGCTGTCAACATTCCGACGCGCTTTCATCCAGAAGAATGGATGTAGTCCGCAACAATATCGAAGCGAAATGGCTTTGTGAGAGTCGCATAACGTGCGTTTCGCAAAGTTTTGACAAATGGACTCCAACTTCTTTTGTTTTTTTGCGTCTCACTTTTTACTTTATGGTACATCATTTTTACTGAATGACACGCGTTTAAAGAAACAATTTTCTACCTTTGCTATCGCTGCTTAGAGATAGAACACACAAGGTAAAATGAGCAGGAAAGTGACGACACAGAAACTTCAATATATAATGGCTCATGTGCTGCGTGTAGACTGAAGGTTGTACACAAAGCAGATTGATGAGCTGAAACAATGAATTAAAAAATCAGTAATGTAGAATCGAACATTATTTTTGGGCTGCAAGAGTAGCAGCTATTCTTTTTTAGAAACAGAAAACAAGTAAAAGCAGTTTGTAATTGTTTGATAATGACAATTTGAATCGGGCCGTCTGACAGTGATGCCAGGCGGCTTTTGCTTTTTATATGCAATTACACTTAATTCACTTGAATAATTTGGCTGTTTCGATTTTTATTGCGTAATTTGCGCCTAATAACGAAAACAATAATCTACAATGCAATATACTATTAATGTAAGAGGCCGACTCGTTGACCTCTCACAACCCATGGTAATGGGCATACTCAATGCAACACCCGACTCTTTCTATAGCGGTTCGCGCAAGCAGACAGAGGCTGAGATAGCCGAGCGAGCCAACCAAATCATTGCCGAAGGTGGCAGAATCATTGATGTCGGTGCCTTCTCGACACGTCCCGGTGCTGAAGTGGTGAGTGTTGAGGAGGAGACAGCGCGCTTGAAGCGCGCCCTCCAGATAGTGCACCGTGAGCAGCCCGATGCCATAGTCAGCGTCGACACCTATCGTCCGCTTGTGGCACGTAGATGTGTAGAGGAGTTCGGGGCCGACATAATCAACGATGTGTCGGAGGGCGGACTGACTGGCATTGTAGGTCAGGCGATACACGAAGAGGGCGACATGTTTGAGACGGTGGCGCGTCTTGGCGTACCTTATATATTAATGTCGGTGCAGCCCACGCTTGAGAAGATGATGCTCGGTTTTGCCGAAGAGGTGCAGCGCCTGCACAGCTTGGGTGCCAAGGACATCATACTCGACCCCGGCTACGGCTTCGGCAAGACGCTTGAGCAGAACTACGAGATTATGAAGCATTCTGAGCGGTTGCTGGAATTTGGTCTGCCCGTGCTCGTAGGCATCTCGCGCAAGAGCATGATATACAAGCTTCTGGGCGGCGACCCTACTACATCGCTCAACGGCACCACCGTACTCAACACCATAGCATTGCAAAAGGGTGCTTCAATACTTCGTGTGCATGATGTGAAGGAGGCGGTAGAAGCAACTCGGTTGCTTCAACAATTTTGAATTTTGAATTTTGAGTTTTGAATTGTCGGCTTATAGCCGATTGTGAATTGTTCAATGTTGAGTTCTCAGCCAACATATACTATATGAACTCATCATTTAAAATTCAAAATTCAAAACTCAAAATTGCGGTAACATACCGCAATAATTCAAAATTCAAAATTCAAAACTCAAAATTTAGAATATATGTTCGCATTCGGAATAAAAGACATCATCGACATATTACTTGTCGCCTTGATGCTCTACTACATCTACCGTCTGATGAAGGAGAGCCGCTCGCTCAATGTCTTCATCGGTATTATCGTGTTCGTAATGGTGTGGCTCTTCGTGAGCCAGGTGCTTGAGATGCGACTCTTGGGTGCCATTATGGACAAGTTGGTAAGCGTGGGTGTAATCGGATTGATAGTGCTCTTTCAGGAAGAAATACGCCGATTCCTTTACTCGCTTGGCGCCCATCAGCGCTTCAAGCAGTTCACGCAGTTGTTCATGGTAGGCGGCAAGGACAAGAAGAAACTTATCGACAAGGAGACCATCATGCCCATCGTGATGGCATGTATGGATATGTCGCGCGGCAAGGTGGGTGCACTCATGGTGATAGAGCGTGGCGTGCGACTTGACGACATCGTGGACACGGGCGACATTATCGACGCGCGCATCAACCAGCGGCTCATCGAGAACATCTTCTTCAAGAACTCGCCGCTGCACGATGGAGCCATGATCATCACCGGCAAGCGCATCCGTGCAGCCGGTTGTATTCTGCCCGTCGCCCACAACCATGACATTCCCAAGGAATTGGGCTTGCGCCACCGTGCCGCACTCGGCATCTCGCAAGATAGCGACTGTATTGCTGTAGTAGTGTCAGAGGAGACCGGAGGCATCAGTGTGGCAATAAAAGGCGAGTTCCAGTTGCGTCTTTCGGCTGAGAAACTGGAGAATATCCTATCTAAAGAGATGAACTTCTAAAATAAATGAGTTACGCGGTGCGTAGCTCATTTATTTTTACTAATTTTGCAAAGTCAACGTGACAAAACAGCTAAACACGAATTATTAAAAACTAAAGTTATTCCACATAATTATGAACTTACTTGAACACATCGTTGCGCGCGCCAAGAGCGACAAACAGCGCATCGTGCTCCC
>OLGY01000610.1_pt1 | contig 23410 bp, 17 predicted proteins | sample 1605951 | NCBI WGS metagenome assembly OLGY01 (sample SAMN03283280) | human gut metagenome | biome: human-associated habitat; material: feces | host: Homo sapiens | place: Peru | collected 2012
GAGATGTTTGGAGATCCAGTAAATAACTCAAAAGATTTAGAGACAAATAAATTAAAAAATGTTTTAACATTAAAGGCCGGAGATTTTACTGATGCTTCCGAAATAAATGAAACTCAAACTGAAGATAACATTTATCCTTGCTACGGTGGCAATGGCATACGAGGCTATGTCAAAGAATACAACCATGATGGTGATTATTCTTTAATTGGAAGACAAGGTGCATTAAGCGGAAATGTTCAATTCGCTAATGGCAAGTTTAAAAATACAGAACACGCTTTATTAGTAACTCCTTTAATAGATACTAATAGTATATGGCTATACATCCTTTTACAAATTCTTGATTTAAAAAGATATCAAACGGGTGCAGCACAACCAGGAATATCTATAAAGAATTTGCAAGAGATAGATATAATTAGTGTTCCTATAAATAAGCAAAACCAGTTTGCTGATTTTGTAAAACAAGTCGATAAATCAAAATTAGCAGTACAAAAATCATTAGAAAAAACGCAACAACTATTTGATAGTTTAATGCAAGAATATTTTGGATAAATAATTAATGGATGTAGAGATGTTGGTAATGGAGGTTACTAACATGAAAACAGAGATTATTAGGGAAATTGAACAAAGTTTATTAAAGTATTTTGATAATGCACAAATGGAAGTAGTGCATTCTACTTTGATAAGGTGCTTAAAAGATGTTGAAATAATTATTAAGAATGATGTTTCTTTAAATATTAGTGAATATACAAATGAAGAATTGATTAAGAAATTTATTTCAGCTAAAGAAATAGAAGGGTGTAGTCAAAGAACTACAAAATACTATGAATCTACGTTGTTGAAGATGAATTCAAAGATGAATAAGGGTATAACTCATATGACTACTGATGATTTAAGAACTTATCTTACCGAATACCAAAAGGTAAATAATTGTTCAAAGGGTAGCGTGGATAACGTTAGACGAAATTTGAGTAGTTTCTTTTCTTGGTTAGAGGAAGAGGATTATATTCTTAAAAGTCCAATGAAAAGAATTCATAAGATTAAGGTTGATAAGGTTATTAAAGAGACGTATTCTGACGAGACCTTAGAACTATTAAGAGATAATTGTGGTTGCTTAAGAGATTTAGCTATTATTGATTTATTGGCTTCAACAGGAATGAGAGTTGGAGAATTAGTAAAACTAAATATCAATGATATAGATTTTGAAAACAGAGAATGTGTGGTTTTTGGCAAAGGGAATAAAGAAAGACCTGTTTATTTTGATGCTAGAACTAAAATACATTTAAAGAATTATCTAAATACAAGAAATGACAATGATCCAGCCTTATTTGTTTCTTTAGATGCTCCACATGAAAGATTGAATATAAGTGGTGTTGAAATAAGACTAAGACAACTAGGAAGAAAACTTGGAATTCAAAAAGTTCATCCTCACAAGTTTAGGAGAACCGTTGCTACAAAAGCTATTGATAAAGGCATGCCTATAGAACAAGTTCAAAGTCTATTAGGACATTCTCAAATAGATACAACTATGCATTATGCTATGGTTAATCAAAATAATGTTAAAGAATCGCATAGAAAATACGTAGCTTGATGTACTATGTCTATATTACAAATTCGGATTTATAGTGACAAATGAAAGTAACGCTAAAGGAAATTGCAACAATCGGTGCAGGGCAAAATGCTCCTCAAGGAGATGAAAACTATTGCAATGATGGAACGCCTTTTGTCAAAGCGGGAAACCTTCAAGAATTAATCGAAGGTGGCGATATAAAAAATATTCAAAAAGTATCTCGTAAAGTTGTGGAAGAATATAGACTTAAACTATTTCAAAAAGGAACAATCTTGTTTGCTAAAAGTGGTATGTCATGCATGAAAGGACTTGTTTATGTTTTGCCTCAAAATTCATATGTGGTTAACCATCTTGCTTGTATTACCCCTAATCAAAACTTATCAGAATATCTAAAATTCTATTTTTTATTTAATAAGCCAAACCGATTAATTAAAGATTCAGCGTATCCCTCTATAAGTTTAACCGATATAAGTAATATTGAAATTGAAATAGAGGAAAATGAAAAAAGAGAAAAAATAGTTAATCAATTAAACAATCTTAGGTGCTCAATCAAATTAATGAATAATATCATCGCAAAATATGACGATTTAGTCAAAGCCCGATTTGTCGAGATGTTTGGTGACCCGGAGTCGAACGAAAAAGAATGGAAAATTTATACTTTTAGAGATATTTGCACTGTTCGACAGGGACTTCAAATCCCAATCTCAGATCGTTTAAAACATTATGAAGATGATTGCTATGAATATATTACGGTGCAGTATTTGCATGGTGGAAAAGACAGGGAATATATCAAAAACCCTAAATCGTCTGTAATATGCACAAAAAATGATATTTTGATGACTAGAACAGGAAATACCGGCATGGTGATTACCGGTGTGGAAGGCGTTTTTCATAATAATTTCTTTTTGATTGATTTTGATAGGATCAGATATGATAAAGATTTTCTTATACAGTATTTGAAATTAGACATTATTCAGGCTGATATCCTTAGAAGAGCTGGTACATCTACAATACCAGATTTAAATCATAGTGAGTTTTATAAAATTAATGTATTTTTGCCACCTATCAAATTGCAACAGCAATTTGCTGATTTTGTAAAACAAGTCGATAAATCAAAATTTATACAAATGAATAGTACAATATAAGTAAGTATGTCCATAGGAAGTGGGGTATATTATGACTAATTTTGATTATTTAAAGAAAGAGAAAGAATTTAATAGTTTTGTTGATATCGCAATTGTTGCTGAGAGAACGTACAAGATAGATGTGAATACTTGTATTCTTAATTGTCGTAGGGCGATGGAGGCAGCTATTAAGTGGATGTTTTCGATTGATAATGAATTAGTTGTGCCTTATAAGGATAATCTTAATGCTTTGATGCATGTTGATGCGTTTAAAGATATAGTTGGTGATGATTTATGGAAACGTTTAGAGTTTATTCGTAAATATGGTAATGAAGTTGCTCATACCGCAAAGGATAAGGCTAATGACGTTGCAAAGCTATGTTTAAATAATTTGTTTTGTTTCTTTGATTGGATTTCTTGTTGTTATGGCAGTGAATATGAAGAAAAAGAGTTTGATGAGTCACTATTGGATAATAAAGTAACTGATAATGTATCTGAAAATGTTAGCGATGTTAATTTACAAACATTAATAGAAGAGAATAAAGCCTTAAAAGAAGAATTGAGTGCCAGACGTATTGAAAGACAGGATTCGTATGTTAGAAGACCATTAGAATTGTCTGAATTTAGTACCCGTAAGTTATACATAGATGCAATGCTTATTGATGCTGGTTGGGTTGAAAATAGAGATTGGATTAATGAAGTTGAACTACAAGGGATGCCAAATAATGCTGGTGTAGGTTTTGCTGATTATGTTTTATACGATGATACACAAAAACCTTTGGCAATTATTGAAGCTAAAAGAACATGCAAGGATGTTGAAGTTGGAAGACAACAGGCCATTTTGTATGCGAATATCTTGGAAAAACAATATAAGCGCAGACCTGTAATTTTCTTGTCTAATGGTTTTGAAACTAGAATTATCGATAATACATATCCCGAAAGAAAAGTTTCTTCAATATATTCAAAAAGAGATCTTGAAAAATATTTTAATTTAATGAGCACTAGAGGACCTCTAAATTTTATCGAAATAAACGACAAAATTGCTGGTAGGTATTATCAAAAAGAAGCAATAAAGAGTGTTTGTGAGGCTTTTGATAATGGCAATAGAAGAAAAGCCCTTTTGGTTATGGCAACTGGTTCTGGTAAAACAAGAACAGTGATCGCTCTTGTTGATGTTTTAATAAATAATGGTTGGATAAAGAATATTTTGTTCTTAGCCGATAGAAAATCGTTGGTTACGCAAGCTAAACGTTCATTTACCAACTTGTTACCTAATTTATCTTCTACAAATCTGGTTGAGGATAAAACAAACTGCAATGCGCACGCTGTGTTTTCAACTTATAAAACAATGATGAATTGTATAGATACAATTAAAGAAGATGATAAAAAATTATTCACTTGCGGACATTTTGATTTGATTATTTGTGATGAGGCTCATAGATCTATTTATAACAAATATAAAGATATTTTTACTTATTTTGATGCGCCGATTGTAGGACTTACAGCTACTCCAAAAGATGAAATCGATAAGAATACGTATGATATTTTTGAGCTAGAAAGCGGTGTTCCTACTTATGGCTATGAGCTTAACCAGGCTGTCAAAGATGGATTCTTGGTTGATTTTGTTTCTGTTGAAACTGAATTGAAATTTATAAGCAATGGAATTACTTGGGATCAATTAAGTGATGAGGAAAAAGAGATTTATGAAGATACTTTTGTAGACGAGAATGGTGACTATCCAGAGAGTATCGAATCATCAGCTATCAATGAGTGGGTTTTTAATGAAGATACAATTAAAAAGGTATTAAGAACTCTTTTTACTCATGGAATAAAGATTGATTATGGGCAAAAAATAGGAAAGACTATTATTTTTGCAAAGAATCATCAACATGCAGAAAAGATATTCGAAATATTTAATAAAGAATATCCTCAATTGAATGGCTATGCAAAAGTAATTGATAATACAATCAATTATTCTCAGACTTTAATTGATGAGTTCTCACAAAAAGATAAGCTTCCTCAAATAGCTATATCTGTAGATATGTTGGATACAGGAATTGATGTCCCTGAAGTTTTAAATCTAGTTTTCTTTAAACCTGTAAAAAGTAAGGCGAAGTTTTGGCAAATGATAGGAAGAGGAACAAGACTTTGTGAAGGACTTATAGACGGTGAAAACAAAAAAGAATTTTATATTTTCGATTTTTGTGGTAATTTTGAATTCTTTAGAATGAATAAAGGCAAAGCTTCTGCAAATATGCTGGCGGTACAAAGTGCTATCTTTAATTTAAAATTTCAAATTGTATATAAATTACAAGACTTGGCATATCAAACCGATGAATTGAAACAATGGAGAAATGATTTGGTCGATGAAATGGTGGCTAAAGTAAAGGAATTGGATAGAGACAAGTTTGATGTTCATCAACATATTAAATATGTTGATTTATATTCTAACCACGATAACTATAATTCTCTTACTTATGCTGATTGTTTGGAAATTAAAGAGGAACTAGCGCCATTAATTTATCCTGATAAAGATGAGATTAATGCGGTTCGCTTTGATGCTTTGATGTATGGAATAGAGCTTGCATATGTTGCTCAAAAAAAATATATAAGAGGCATTAACGATTTGCTTAAAAAAGCAAAAAGTGTTGCGAGTGTAGCAAATATTCCTGAAATTCAAGTTCAATCAGAGTTATTAAATAAAATTATTAATACTGATTATCTTAATAAGTGTGATATTCCTGATTTTGAATTTATAAGAAAGAATCTCCGTGATTTAATTAAGTATATCCCAAAAAAGAGCATTAAATACGATACTGATTTTGAGGATGAAATATTAAATGTTAAATGGAACGACTCCAATCTAAATGCTGATGAATTACAAAATTATAAGGAAAAAGTTGAATATTACATTAAACAGTACGAGAATGATAATACTGTTTTTGCCAAAATAAAAGAAAACAAACAGTTAAATATGGAAGATATCGGCCTACTTGAGGATGTTTTATGGAACCAATTAGGAAGTAAAGAAGACTATTATTCCGAAGTTGGTAAGAAACCATTAGGGGAATTTGTTCGAGAAATTGTTGGTCTAGATATGAGGGCTGCAAAAGAGGCTTTTTCTAAATATCAAGATGAAAGAGAAATGAATTCAAGCCAAATATATTTTGTGAATCAAATTATTGAATATATTGTAATGAATGGGCTAATGAAAGATAAGTCGGTACTTCAAGAATCTCCATTTACGGATAAGGGTACGGTTTATGAATTGTTTGGTGATGATCTTCAGCTATGGGCAGGAATCGATCACACAATTAATCAAATTAATGATAACGCCATTCGTTATGACTGGGAAAAATTGAAGGATTCAAATAAAAATTAACTATAACTTGAGGTGTTATGCATCTCAAGTTTTTAAAATTGAATTAATCTATAAAAACACTATTCAAATTTGCGCAAATAGATGATATTAACTAAATATATATCTATATAGAGGTTCTATAATATTCTTCATGGATAAAAAGGAAGAAAAAAACAAGAGCTCGGGGATGGAAAAGATAGCTTCTTTTATTGTTGATAGAAGAAACTTATTTTTCTTAATCTATATTTTTGCGATTCTATTTTCAATCTTTTCTATTGGCTGGGTCCAAGTAGAAAATGATATTACTACGTACTTACCTGATGATACCGAAACAAGACAGGGTCTAACGGTCATGAATGATAACTTTGTGACCTATGGTTCAGCCAGAGTTATGGTGTCTAATGTAAGTTATGAGAAGGCAATTGATTTAAAGGAACAATTAGAGAATATAGATGGGGTTACTTCTATTGATTTTGACAATAGTAAGGATTCTTTTAATAATGGTTCAGCCTTATTTTCAGTTACATTTGATGGTGAAGTAGATGATGAAATATCTAAGTCAGCCATGAATGAAATAAAGGAAGAACTTAAGGATTATGACTATTATGTAGATAGTGAAGTTGGCGTGGATACGTCTGCTGATTTGGCTAATGAAATGGTAGTAATTGTCATTGTGGCAGCTATTATTATCGTTATTGTCTTAACATTAACATCAAGATCTTATGCCGAGGTTCCGGTTTTAATCATGACCTTTGGGGTGGCTGCTATCTTGAACATGGGAACTAACTTCTTGTGTGGTAAGATATCTTTCATTTCTAATTCAGTAACAGTAGTCTTGCAGCTAGCTTTGGCTATCGACTATGCGATTATCTTGTGTCATAGATTTTCTGATGAACATGAAACATTACCGGCAAGAGAGGCTTGTGTTATTGCCTTGTCTAAGGCGATTCCGGAGATTTCATCTTCATCTTTAACAACAATATCGGGTTTAGCTGCCTTAGGTTTTATGCACTTTGGCATTGGCTTAGATTTGGCTATCGTCTTGATTAAGGCAATTTTTTGTTCATTACTTTCAGTGTTTACTTTGATGCCTGGTTTGTTGATGTTGTTTTCAAAGTTAATTGATAAGACAGGTCATAAGAAGTTGTTGCCTGAGATTGATGCAGTTGGCAAGTTTGCGAATAAGACTAAATATATTATTCCACCTATTTTCTTGGTGGTGATTTGTGTTGCCTTCTTCTTTTCAAATAATTGTCCTTATGTTTATTCTTATAATGATTTAGAGACAGCTAAGGCAAGTGATGCTCAGATCGCAAGAAGTCATATTAAGGCTAATTTTGGCAACAACAATATGGTGGCTGTTATTGTGCCTAGTGGTAATTATGATAGCCAACGTAATATTTTAAAAGAGATAGACAGACTAGATGGTGTTAAGTCATCTATGGGTTTAGCTAATATTGAGGCTATGGATGGCTATATGTTGGCTGATGCCCTAAGTCCTAGAGAATTTTCTGAGTTAGCTAATTTGGATTATGAAGTAGCTAAGGTTTTATATTCAGCTTATGCGGTTAAATACGATCGATATGGTGAACTTATTAATGGCATAGGTAATTATAAGGTGCCTTTGTTTGATATGTTCATGTTTCTAAAGGGTGAGATGGATGATGGCAATGTATATCTAAATGGTGATGTGCAGGAAACATTAGATGACTTATTTGATCAATTAGACAAGGCTAAACTACAACTACAGTCAGATGATTATTCTAGAATGGTTGTTTATTTGGATCTACCTGAAGAGAGTGAGGCGACTACATTGTGTTTAGATAAGATTCATGAGATTATCGCTAAGTATTATGATGAAGATTATTATGTGGTTGGTAATTCTACTTCAGCTATTGATTTGTCTTCTTCGTTTATTGGCGATAATACTTTGATTTCTATTTTATCTGCGTTGTTTGTAATTATTATCTTATTGTTTACATTCCAATCAGCAGGTTTACCAATACTACTTATTATCGTTATTCAGGGTTCTATTTGGATTAACTTTGCGGTTCCAACATTAATGGATGAACCATTATATTTCCTAGGATATTTAATTGTTAATTCTATTCAGATGGGCGCTAATATCGACTATGCGATTGTTATTTCAAGCCACTATAGTGAGTTGAAGAAGGAAATGGAGTCTAAGGAGGCTATTGTTGAGGCCTTGAATAGTTCTTTCCCTACTATCTTTACTTCTGGTTCTATTTTGGCTTCTGCTGGTGTTTTGATTTCTAAGATGACAACTAACCCGGTTATCGCGGCTATTGGTGAGTGTTTAGGTAGGGGCACTATTGTGTCTATTATCTTAGTTTTCTTTGTACTACCTCAGATTCTTGTTTTGGGAGATAAGATTATTGAAAAGACTTCGTTTAAGATTGAGACTCCTATTGGTAAGAATATACAAAGTACTAACGGTACTATGGCTTTGAATGGTCGTGTTAGGGGTAAGATTAATGGTTATGTTGATGGTGAGTTCAAGGGCGTTTTGACAGGTCAGTTGAATGCACTTGTTTCTACTAAAGAGGAAAAGGGTGATAATGATGAAAAAGAAGCTTAGCTTGATGGTTACTTTGTTGTTGATGTTGACTTTATTTCCTTATGCAGTACATGGCGAGGATAATGTTTTTGAGCTTAATAATCTAAATGATTGGAATAAATTAGTTAAGTTGTGTGTTCTTGATACTAATAGTGAGGGTTTGACTGTTAATTTGAATGCTGATTTGGATTTTAAGGATGGTTTTACTTCTATTCCTTATTTCAATGGTACTTTTAATGGTAATAATCATAAGCTAGTTAATATTGCTTTAGATAGCGATGAAACAAATGTTGGTGTTTTTAGAATTACTGGTAAGAAGGCTGATATCAATAATGTAAATGTTGAATATAGTGTTGATAGTAAGGCTAATAATCTAGGTTTTATAGGTTATAACCAGGGTAAAGTTTCAAATATTAATGTTGATTCTAAGGTGCTTGCTAATAGCGATGTCGGTATGGTAGTTGGTTATAATGCCAGTGGTGCTTCAATTATTGACTGTCAAAGTTATGGTGATATTTATGGTAAGCATTATGTTGGTGGTATCGTGGGTGTTAACTATGGTTTGGTTAAGAATTGTTTCAATAGAGCTAGGGTTAATGATTATGTTTTAGATGATAATGTGGATATTAATGCCATTAGTTTGGATACTTTAAAGTCTAGTGAGAATGTGGCGAGTATTACTGATATTGGTGGCGTTGTTGGTAGCAATTTTGGTTCTGCTAAAACGTGTGTTAATTATTCTATAGTTGGTTATGAACATGTTGGCTATAACATTGGCGGTGTTTGCGGAAGTCATTCAGGTTATATTGAGTCTTGTGTTAATTATGGTGAGGTCTATGGTCGTAAGGAAGTAGGTGGCATTGTAGGTCAATTTGAGCCTTGCATGGAGCTTGATTTTAATGAGGATTACCTTCAGCGTTTGCAAAGACAGATTAAGAGTGTTTCTTCTTCTGTTGATGCCTCTATTAATGAAGTTAAGAATATCAATGATAATAATAGCGATGGTTTGAAGGATATTTCTAATAGTTTAAAAGAAGCCAATGATGCAATTGATGTCTTGTTGAAGAGTGGTTTTGTCTATAACGAAGAGGATCATACTTTCTCAAGAAGTGATGAGTATGAGAGTGCGAGGGCTTCTTTGTCTGCTTGTTTATCTAATGCGTTTAATACGATGGAGAATCTTTCTAATTCTAATAAGGATGCCAGTAGTAATTTAAATGATGATTTGAAGAATGTTAATAATAATTTGAAAGCCTTAAGTAATACGATGGTTAATTTTGCGGATTCTTTGACTAATGAGAAGCCGACTTTTGAGGATGTTTCTCTTAAAAGTAGTGAGGATATTGTAGAAGGTAAGTTAACTAAGTGTAGTAATAAGGGTAGTGTCAGTGGTGATATCAATGTTGGTGGTATTGCGGGTGCTGTGGCTAAGGAGAATGATTTAGATCCTGAGGATGATTTTTCTATTACTGGTCAAACATCTTTGAATATGACTTATAAGGTTAGGGCAGTGCTTATTGATAGTGTTAATGAGGGTTCTATCTTTTTGAAGAAGAACAATGCGGGTGGTATTGTTGGCAATCAAGATTTGGGTTTGATTAAGAATAATATCAATTATGGCTTGCTAGATTGTGAAGATGGCTCTTATATTGGTGGTATTGTTGGGTTATCTTTGTCTAATGTGAATAATAATTATGCGAAGTGTTTTATCTATGGTAGCGACTATGTAGGTGGTATTGTAGGTAGGGGTAAGAAACTTAATGAAAATGGCTCTTTGGCTCAAATTAAAGAGGCTACAAATAATGTTGGTATGATTATGGGTGGTCTTGTTGGTGATGAGTTGGCTGAAAATAGTGAGGATATTAATGGCAATTATTATCTTTATGGCGGTTATGGAGCTATTGATAATATTTCTTATGATGGCAAGGCTTATCCTATTTCTTATGATGAGTTAAAGAATTTGGATATCGTTGATGATTTAAAGAAGATTAATATTTATTTTGTGAATGATAAAGAGTGCATCTTGAAAGAGACTATTGAGTATGGCGATTCTTTACCTCTAAGTAAGGTTCCTTATATTGATGAAAAGGATAATGATTATGCTTTGTGGGATGGCTTGAGCGATGGTGTTCTTAATAATGTCACAAGGGATTTGTTGTTTAAGTGTGATTTTAATGATGTTTATCCTTCTATTTCTTCTAGCGAAGAGCCTTTGGCTTATGTTGTGGCTGATGGCAAGTTCTTTATGAGTGATAGCTTGTCTTGTATGGTTGAGGCCAAGGATAAAAATGAGATTACTTATAAGCTTAACTTTAAGCTTGGTAATAGTTCTTTGTGTGATGATTTAAGAATTTATACTAATAGTTACGATAAGTATGAAGTGTATGTGAATGGTGATAAGGCTGATTATACAGAAGATGGTAGATACTGTGTAATTGCTTATGATAATAAGGTTGATAGTATTACTGTTAAGAAGCTTAATGATTATTCTTACTTGTTGTATTGTGCTTTAGGTGGTGTTGTTGTCATTGTGGCTTTGGGTATTGTTAGAAGGAGACATAAGAAGAAAAAGTAATAATTTATGAAATATTTTTTCATAAATTATTACCATGTTTTCAGTGTATACTATAAGTAGGCGTTCAGCTAAAACTCGATAGAATCTGCCTCGGCCTTGGGTCGGCGAGGTTAAACAAAAAAATCCCAATCGTTACTTGCTTCGGCCTTGGGTCGGCGAAGAGAAACAAAGAAATCCCAATCGAGCGTAGTGTAAAAGGTGGTTATGATTAGTGCCGCCTTTTTTCTATTGTATTCATCAATCATAATAGATTACTCCCTACATATATTATACATTATCATTATTTAGATATTACAAAATTCATCTCTCATCGCTACACTATGGAGCTTTCTTTTGTATCTATTGGTAAATTTCTAATCAAAGAATTAAGTCTTGAAGATGTTGAAGAGTATTTGAAAATCATTGTGATGTATGATGAGTTCAGTAATATTAACTATGGTATGACTAAGAGCAGCTTGTATGATGAGCTATTAAACAAATTATTATCATTTTCACATGATTTACACAAAATAGTGGTATAAACTAATCAAATAAATGATTAATGATTTTTTCATTTAATACCTTCCGATGTAAAAAGCCCCAATAAGGCTTTTTACTTTTGTCTAGTTGTTGATATAAAATATCTAATGTTAGGAGAAAAAATATGACAAATTATGTTGTTACTTGTTGTTCTACTGCTGATTTAAGTGATGAATACTTCGCTAAGAGAGATATTCCTTATGTACCATTTACTTTTACTGTAGATGGTAAGACATATAATGATGACTATGGTAAGTCTTATCCAATTGATAAGTTCTATGCAGATATCAAAAATGGTATGCAGCCAATGACATCACAGGTTAATGTGGAAACTTATATGGAAATGTTTGAGCCTATTTTAAAAGAAGGCAAGGATATCTTACATTTAACATTAACAAGTGGTATTTCTGGTTCTATTAATTCTGCCAATAGTGCTGCGGCTTTATTAAATGATAAATATGATAATAAAGTTCATGTAGTGGATTCATTATGTGCAAGTTCTGGCTATGGTTTATTAGTTACTATGGTTAAGGACAATCAAGATGCAGGTATGTCTTTAGAGGATAATCTTGCTTGGATTGAAGAAAATAAGAGAAAGATTATTCACTGGTTTTTCTCTTCTGATTTATCTTCTTATGTAAGAGGTGGTCGTATTTCTAAGGCTGCCGGTTTGATTGGTGGTGCTTTACAAATTTGTCCACTTATGACTGTTTCTGATGCTGGTAAGCTTGAGATCTTTGAGAAGATTAGAACTAAGAAGAAGGCTATGAAAAGACTTGTAGAGAAGATGATGGAAGAAGTTGGCCCTGATTATGATGGTTATGTATACATGTGTAATTCAGCTTGTTATGATGATGCATGCACAATGACTGAGATGATTAAGGAAAGTTTCCATAATGTGAAGGAAGTTAGCATCTTTAATATAGGTACTGTTATTGGTTCTCATACAGGTCCGGGAACAATTGCGGTGTTCTTCAAGGGAAATAAGAGAGCATTATAAATACTAAAGGCACCGTTTGGTGCCTTTAATCGTGTTGACTATTTAAGAACGTATTCTTTAGTTTCGCCATTAACCTTAACTACTAAGTATTTAGCTTCTGGCTTAACATATACATCTACTCCCTCAACGCTTTTTAAAGTGATTTTATTATCTTTAAGTACAGCTTTGATTTCAGCATCAAGATCAGTAATGTTTACGTCTTTTTCATCAAATTGAACAACAGTGTTAATTTTCATAAGAAATGTCCTCCCTTTACAACAATTCTATGCTTTTTTTAATCAAAATCAAATTTTTCTAATAGTTCTCTTAATTCTAATAAAGGACGATTAGGTTTATGCTCAATTTTGTAGTCTTTTTTAAATAGTTCATATCTTTCAATGAATTCTCTAGATGACATTCTATTGGCACCATTAGCGAAGACTCTTAATTGTTCAAGATAGTCACTAGTAACAACAATTACCTTATAATCTTTAGTTAGCTCTTTAGTTTTGATTTCGATATATTCATCAGCAGTTTGTTTATTCTTAGTATAGACAATAGTGATGTTGTCGTGATTTATGGTTCTAGCTCTTTTTTCTTCTGTCTTATAAGCATCAAAGACAAGAACACATTGAGCATTCACATAACCACCAAAGTCACAGACCATGTCGACTACCTTGTCTCTTAAGATTTGGAAGTCTTCTTCTCTATAATCTTTTAGAGTATGTAAAAGGTTATAGCCATCCACAATATAGATAATCTCTTTATAGACTATTTCTTTCTTTTCTTCCTTAGTTTCTTCTTTCTTGGTATAAACCCTAGTCTTTTGTTTATAAGTGTTATTAAAGACACGGTTTAATTCTTCATTAGAAATTGTTTGTCTAGCATACACGTACGGTGTATCGTCTATTGGTTCTTCTTCTGGTGGTAGATCATCATCAAAAATGAATTCAGGATCTTCCACATAGTAGGCAATAGAGACATCGATATTGAATCTATCTTTTAATAGTTTAATAAATATTTCTTCTACTAAAGGACTACTAATATAGATAGTGACTTTATCATCGACTAGTTGAATATTTAGTTCTGGTAGTTGTTTATTGATTTGTCTAATCTTATTAAATAAGTCGAAGCTACTAAGTTTAGATTCAATTACCTTATTGTTTAAAGGTGTGGTGTATACTTCTTTTTCTAAAGAAGGAAGATAAGTACCTACATCATACTTAAGGCCTTTGATGGCAACAATATCGTTTTGATTAGCTGCTTGAATAGGTGTGTAGTTATTGCCACTAATTTGGTACATCTCGTTGATTTTGTTTTCTTTATCAAATTGAGTCTTGTTTAATAGAGGACCACTTAAAACTTTAACAATCGCATTGCCATTTTCATCATAACGATAGATGTAGGCATTTAGATTATTGTTGTTGGTGTTGGGTGTAGTGTAGTTTTTGATTGTGCTTAAAAGGAAATCAATATTAATATCCTTTAGGGCAGAGCCTTTAACTAAGGGAATGATATTATGATCTATCAATTCTTGGTTTAGGCTGGTGATTAAGCCTGTTAATAATAGTTCTTCTAAGTCATTTATTTCTAAGATATTAGGACTGATGTCTGATTTTAATCTATTTAAGATAGTATCATCATCTTCTTTGGTAATGTCCATTTTATTAAGAAAGATAAAAGTTTTAATTTTGTTTCTTTTAAGTTCTTCATAAATAATCTTAGTGTTGGTAAGATTTTGTTGGATAGCAGATACTACAAGGATGGCGTAGTCGAGGATTTTAAGGGCACGTTGTTGTTCGGCTTTAAAATCTTTATGGCCTGGTGTGTCGATGTATATAAAGTCTTGATTATCATATTTAAAGAAGGCTTCTTTATTAAAAAGGGTGATGCCTTTTTCTTTTTCGATTTTGTCAAAATCAAGGAAGGTGTCTTTGTGATCTACTCTTCCTTTCTTTCTAATCATGCCGCTTTTATATAAAAGACACTCTGCAAGGGTTGTTTTTCCTGCATCTACGTCTGCTAAGGCTCCAATAACTATTTTTTGCATGCTATAATTGTATAATAATTGGATAAAAACAGGGGGAAAAGTATGAATGATGTAAGAGTCATCGAGGTTAAGCAGTCCGTTTTCGCCAATAACGAAAAGAGGGCTTCTTTGTTGCGAGATGAACTAAAGAAGAAAAAGACTTATTTATTAAATGTGATGTCTTCACCTGGTTCTGGTAAGACAACTACTTTGGTTAAGACAATTAATTTATTAAAGAACGATATGAAGATTGCGGTTATGGAGGCTGATATTGATTCTGATAAGGATGCAATTACTGTTTCAAGGGAGACAGGGGTTGATTCTATTCAAATCCATACAGGTGGTATGTGCCACTTGGATGCTGATATGACAGCACAGGGAATTAATGAATTAAGTGGTGAATATGATTTGATTATTTTGGAGAATGTGGGAAATCTTGTATGTCCTGCAGAATTTGATACAGGTGCTTGTAAGTCTATAAGTATCTTGTCAGTGCCTGAGGGTGATGATAAGCCACTTAAGTATCCTTTGATGTATCAAGTATGTTCACTTGTGTTGATTAATAAAATTGATGTATTACCTTATTTTGACTTTGATGTTACAAAGTGCAAGGAGTATATAAACAAACGTAATCCGAAATGTGGGGTTTTGGAAATTAGTGCTAAAAACGGGGATGGCATCAAGCAGTTTGTAGAATGGCTTAAAAAAGAAGTTGCAGATTGGAAGGAGAATTAATAATGCCAGAGATGTCTAAGACGATTGTTCCGCCTAAGATGGGGGAAAAGGAACCTAGTGAGAAGATTCTTGCCTTAGGTAAGAAGATTACTGACGTAGCTAAGCATAAGTTACATGGACTAACTTCAGATGATCCAGAATATTGGGGTTTAGCTGGAATTGTTTCTGAAAAGATGGCCGATGTTGCCTTGAAGATGGATTTACGTACACCTTATACTTTTGCTGAATTAGTTAAGTTGAATCCTGAATTAAGTGAAGAGAAATTACAAGAATTATTGGATCAAATGTCTTTTATAGGACTATTGGAATATGATTATGGTTATCATTATGATCATAATGGTCGTACAGCTCCTCAAAGTGAGAGACGTTATATTCTTCCTATGTTTGTACCAGGTTCTGCTGAATTATTAAATATGGATGAAGATCCTGTGACTGGTGAGAATAATAGATTAAAGACTAATCCTGAATTAGCTACTTTCTTTGAGAGGATGACTTATATACCTCTTAAGGGTATTACGCAATTAGTGCCTCCAGGTGGCGCTGGTATTGGTATGCATGTTGTTCCTGTTGAGAAGGCTATTTCAATGGAGAATAAGAAAGTTGATCTTGAGCAATTATCATATTGGTTAGATAAATATGAGGGTAAGATTGGTGTTGGTCAATGTTCATGCCGTGCAAGTCGTAAGGTTTTAAATGAGGGCTGTGGGGATGATCCTCAAGCTTGGTGTATTGGTGTTGGTGATTTTGCTGACTACTGTGTTGAGACTGGTAAGGGTAGAACTATTACTAAGCAAGAGGCTTTAGAGATTTTAAAGAAGGCTGAGGACTTGGGTTATGTGCATCAAATTACTAATATTGATGGTGATAATAAGATCTTTGGTATTTGTAACTGTAATGTAAATATTTGTAATGCACTTCGTACTTCACAATTATTTAATACGCCTAATATGTCTGCGAGTGCTTATCGTGCTAAGGTTGAGGCAAGTAAGTGTGTTGCCTGTGGTAAGTGCGTAGAGGTTTGTCCTGCCGGTGCTGTTAAGCTTGGTCAAAAGTTATGTAAGGCTGATGGTTCAATGGTTAAGTATCCTCGTCATGAGCTTCCTGATGCGATGAAGTGGGGCGAAGATAAGTATGATGAGAACTATCGTGATAATAATAGAATCAATTGTTATGACAGTGGTACTGCACCATGTAAGAGTGCTTGTCCGGCTCATGTTTCTGTTCAAGGTTATTTAAAGAAGGCTGCAGAGGGTAAGTATGATGAGGCTTTAGCTTTAATCAAGAAGGATAATCCGTTCCCTGCAATTTGTGGTCGTGTATGTAATAAGAGATGTGAAGAGGCTTGTACAAGAGGTACTATTGATAGAGCTGTTGCGATTGATGATGTTAAGAAGTTTATCGCTGACTTAGAGCTTAAGGAAGAGAACCGTTATGTTCCTAAGGTTAATATGGCTGTCTCTCCTGCAAGAAAGATTAAGATGGATAAGTGGCCACAAAAGATTGCGATCATTGGTGCTGGCCCTGCAGGTTTGAGTGCTGCATATTATTTAGCTACTATGGGTTATGTTCCTACAGTGTTTGAAAAAAACGGCGAGCTTGGTGGTATGATGCGTTATGGTATTCCTTCATATAAGTTAGAGAAGGATGTTATTGATGCTGAAATTGATGTTCTTAAGAAGTTAGGTGTTGAGTTTAGATGCAATACTGAGGTTGGTAAGGATGTTACTATCACAGATCTTAAAAAGGATGGTTATAAGGCGTTCTATGTAGCTATTGGTTGTCAAGGTGGTAGATATCCTGGTGTTGATAATGATCATGCAGAGGGTACATTTATTGCGGTTGATTATCTAAAGGATGCTTATGAAAATAGATACACTAAGTTTGAGGGTGATGTAGTTGTTGTTGGTGGTGGTAATGTTGCGATTGATTGCGCTAGGACTGCTCATCGTCAGGGTGCTAAGAATGTTAGTATGTTCGCTCTTGAGACAAGAGAGACTATGCCTGCATCAGTAGATGAAATAAAAGAGGCTCTTGAAGAGAATGTTGTGATTAATAATTCTTGGGGCCCTAAGGAATTGAAGGTTGATGAAAGTAGTAAGGTTACTTCTGTTGTGTTTAAGAAGTGTACAGCTACTATTGTTGATGGTAAGTTTAATCCTCAATATGATGAAAGTGAAACAATGGAAATTAATGCTGATAAGGTAATTTTTGCGATTGGTCAAGCTGTTGTATGGGGTGATATGTTAGAGGGTTCTAGTGTTAAGTTCCATCATGGTAATTATCCAGTTGCTGATAAGCTAACTTATCAAACAGATGATGAGGATATCTTTGTCGGTGGTGATGTTTATACAGGTCCTAAGTTTGTGATTGATGCGATTGCACAGGGTCATATGGCTGCTGAAAGATTGCATAGACATGTTCATGAGGGTGCAAGCTTAACAATTGGTCTTGATAGAAGAGAATTTATTGAGCTTGATAAGAATGATATCTTGGTTAATGATTATGATCATGCTCAAAGACAGGTTGAAGGATTAAAGGGTATTAAAAATCCTGATATGTCTTTCAAGGATAATAGAGCTGGTTTAACTGAGGAGCAAGTTCGTATTGAGACTAAGAGATGTTTAGGTTGTGGTGCTTCTGTAGTGGATCCTCATAAGTGTATTGGCTGTGGTTTGTGTACTACAAGATGTGAGTTTGATGCGATTAAGTTACATAGAACTCATCCTGAGGCTACTAAGATGATTAAGGCTGAGGATAAGTTCAAGGCTATTCTTCCTTATGCTGCAAAAAGAGCTGTTAAGATTGCCTTACATATTAAGCCAAAAGAAGTTGATGACTAATGCATGAGCTTGGTGTAGTGTTTTACGTCATAGATGAGTGTGAGAAATTAGCTAAGGAAAACAATGTTGAGCATATCAATTCAGTTACGATTGAGCTTGGTACTGTTAGTGGGGTAATTGATAATTATCTTGTGGATTGTTGGAATTGGGCTGTTAGTAAGCATGAGATTATGACTAATTGTGAACTGAAGATTGAAAAGATTAAGGCTATTACGCATTGCGAGGATTGTGGGCAGGATTATAATACGATTGTGTATGGTAAGATATGTCCACATTGTAAGAGTGAGAATACTTATCTTCTTCAGGGAAATGAATTTAATATAAAAGAAATGGAAGTCGTATGACTTCCATTTGCTATTTTTTAAAGTTTTTAATATCCACATCTAGTGGTTCATCTATTTTTTCGCCTACGTATTTGCCGTTTTTCTTTCTTTGTTTGACGCATTCGTTTAAGATGTATTCTATTTGACCGTTGATGCTTCTAAAGTCGTCTTCTGCCCAAGTGGCAAGTTCATCATAGAGTCTTTTAGAGATTCTAAGTGGTACTTGTTTCTTGTTGTCGGCCATTAGTATAGTGATCCTGAGTTAACGATTGGTTGTGCGTCTTTGTTGCCACATAGTACTACTAGTAGGTTAGATACCATTTGGGCTTTTCTTTCATCATCAAGGTCTACTACGTTGTTTTCTTTTAGTCTGTCTAAAGCCATTTCGACCATGCCGACAGCACCGTCAACGATCATTTTTCTAGCGTCGATAATAGCTGCAGCTTGTTGTCTTTGTAACATTACTGAGGCAATTTCTGGAGCATAGGCAAGGTATGTGATTCTAGCGTCAACTATTTCTAGTCCTGCTTCTTGTACTTTTTCTTGAATTTCTTCTTTGATTCTTTGAGCTACTATTTCACTTGAACCTCTAAGGGAACCGTCATCGGCAATACCATCTCCTGTGGTGTCAATATTGCTTGAAACATCATATGGGTAGATTCTAACAACGTTTCTTAAAGCACTGTCACATTGTAAGCTTAAATATTCTTTGTAGTTGTCTACGTTGAATACAGCTTTATAAGTGTCAGATACTTTCCAGATAACGGCGATACCAATTTCTACTGGGTTACCAAGACAGTCGTTTATTTTTTGAACTTGGTTGTTTAGTGTCATTATTTTTAGAGAAATCTTGTTGTTTCCAACTTGAATGTCATTGGTTTGTACCAAATTGGCTTGTACTAAAGTATTCTTGTTGACGTCACCACTTTGGCTTAGTTTTGTCTTGGCTGCAGGGTTGATTGATGTACAGAATGGATTGACAAAGTAGAATCCTTCGCCTTTTAAAGTTCCAATATAGTCACCAAATAGTGTTAGCACTAATGCTTCTTGGGGTTTTAGCACTTTTAGACCAGGTAACAAGAAGATGGCTACAATCATGATTACTATAGCAAAGATGATAATTGGAACTAGGTCAAGGATTCCTCCAATTACAAACATGAATATTGATAGTGCAAACATTGATAGGATAAGAATTAACATTTGCATACCGTTTCTTTTCTTGTTTAGGATAATTTCGTTCATATATATCCCTCCTTTGATATCAATATGATATCACTTTAATATGTGTTGTCAATTATCTTGTTTTAGCGATAAATATGTTAATTAAGGCGCAAAATTGTTATAATATGTACGGTTATAGGAGGAAATTTCGAATGGCTAAAAAATTAGTTACTGATTTAGATGTAACTGGTAAGAAAGTTATCGTCAGAGTTGATTTTAATGTTCCACTAAAGAGTGGTGAAATCACAGATGATAATCGTATCGTTGCTGCTTTACCAACTATTAAGTATTTAGTTGATAATAAGGCAAAAGTTATTTTAATGTCTCACCTTGGTAAGATTGATTACAAGAAGACTGAGGAAGAAATTGCAGCTGCTAAGAAGAAGAATAACATAGCACCTGTTGCAGTTAGACTACAAGAATATCTAAAGGATACTAAGGTAGTTTTCGTTGATGCAACTAGAGGTGAAGCTCTTGAGAAGGCTGTTGCTGAATTAAAGGATGGCGAAGTTCTTTTAATGCAAAACACTCGTTATGAAAAGGGTGAATCTAAGAATGATGAAGAACTTGGTAAGTACTGGGCTTCTTTAGGCGATTTATTCGTTTCTGATGCGTTTGGTTCAGTTCATAGAGCTCATGCAAGTACTGTTGGTATTGCAAGTCATTTACCAAATGCTGTTGGTTTCTTAATTGAAAAGGAATTAAAGTTCTTAGGTGATGCTGTTGAAAATCCTGTAAGACCTTTCGTTGGTATCTTAGGTGGTGCTAAGGTTGCTGATAAGCTTGCAGTTATTTCAAACTTACTTGAAAAGTGTGATACTTTGATCATTGGTGGTGGTATGGCTTATACTTTCTTGAAGGCTCAAGGTAAGGAAGTTGGTTTGTCACTTGTTGATGATTCAAAGTTAGATTATTGTAAAGAGATGATGGAAAAGGCAGAAAGCTTAGGTAAGAAGTTATTACTTCCTATCGATACAGTCGTTTGTGCTGGTTTCCCTGATCCAATTGATGCTCCAGTTGAGACTGAAGTTGTTGCTAGTGATGCTATCCCTAGTGATAAGGAAGGTCTTGATATTGGCCCTAAGACTGCAGAATTATTTGCTGAAGCTGTAAAGAGTGCAAAGACTGTAGTTTGGAATGGTCCTATGGGTGTATTTGAAAACCCTACTTTAGCTGCTGGTACTAATGCTGTTGCGAAGGCTTTAGCTGAATGCGATGGTACTACTATCGTTGGTGGTGGTGATAGTGCAGCTGCTATTAAGAAGCTTGGTTATGCTGATAAGGTAAGCCATGTTTCAACAGGTGGTGGAGCTTCTCTAGAATTCTTAGAGGGCAAGGGACTTCCTGGTGTTGATGTAATTGAGGAGAAATAAGAAATGAGAACACCTATTATTGTTGGCAACTGGAAGATGAATAAGACTATTGCTGAAACAGAAGAATTTTTAAAGGAAATCGATCCATATATTGAAGGTATTACTTCAGCTCAATATGGTATTGCTACTCCTTATACTGATTTATATGTTGCAGTTAAGAATAGTAAGAATTTAGTAATTGGTGCTGAAAACTGTCACTTTGAGGACAATGGTGCTTTCACTGGTGAAGTTTCAATTCCAATGTTAAAGGAAATCGGTATCGCTTCTTGCATTATCGGTCATAGTGAGAGAAGACAAATGTTTGGTGAAACTGATGAAGCTGTTAATCTTAAGGTTAAGAAGTTATTAGCTAACGACATTATGCCTATCATGTGCTGTGGTGAAACTGAAGCAGAATTTGATGCTGGTAAGACTGAAGAAAGAATCAGATCTCAAGTTAGCTTAGGTTTAGCTGGTCTTGATGCTGAGGATGTTAAGAAGGTTGTAGTTGCTTATGAGCCAATTTGGGCTATTGGTACTGGTAAGAGTGCTAATACTGAAATTGCTGAAAAGTGCTGCGCTATTGTTAGAGATGAAATCAGAAAGATGTATGGCGATGCTGCTGATGCAGTTAGAGTTCAATATGGTGGTTCTGTAAAGCCTAACAATATCAAAGAATATATGGCTATGGAAGATATCGATGGTGCATTAATTGGTGGTGCAAGTTTAAAGGTTGATTCTTTCAAAGAAATTATTGATGCTACAAAGTAAATAAAAAGGTAAGGAGAAAAAATTAAATATGCCTGGAATTATTGATGTTTATGCAAGAGAGGTAATCGACTCTCGTGGTAATCCAACTGTTGAAGTTGAAGTTGTAACTGAATCTGGTGCTTTCGGTAGAGCTATGGTACCTTCTGGTGCTTCTACTGGTGAAAGAGAAGCTCTAGAACTAAGAGATGGCGATAAGAGCCGTTTCATGGGCAAGGGTGTTTTAAAGGCTGTTGAAAACGTTAATGCTATCATTGGTCCTGCTATCTTAGGTATGGATGTTACTGATCAAGCTGCTATTGATAAGGCTATGATCGAACTTGATGGTACTAAGGATAAGAGCAAGTTAGGTGCTAATGCTACTTTAGGTGTTTCATTGGCAGTATGCAGAGCTGCTGCTGATTACTATGGTATGCCTTTATACAAGTATATCGGTGGTGCTAATGGTAAGGTATTACCAGTTCCTATGATGAACGTATTAAATGGTGGTAAGCATGCTGATTCTTCTGTAGATATGCAAGAATTCATGATTATGCCAGTTGGTGCTCCTTCATTCAAGGAAGCTATCAGATGGTCTGCTGAAGTATTCCATACTTTAAAGAAGGTTTTAACTAAGAAGGGTTATAACACTGCTGTAGGTGATGAGGGTGGTTATGCTCCATCTTGTACAGAAGGTAACGAAGAACCTCTTAAGTTAATCGTTGAAGCTATTAAGGAAGCTGGTTATGAACCTTGGAAGGATTTCGGTATTTGTCTAGATCCTGCTTCAAGTGAATTCTACAATCCTGAAACAGGTATGTATGAGTTAACTAAGTCTGGTCAAGGTAAGAAGACTACTGATGAAATGATTGATATGTATGCTGACTGGTGCGAAAAGTATCCAATCCTTTCTATCGAAGATGGTCTTGCTGAAAACGACTGGGATGGTTGGAAGAAGTTAACTGATAGATTAGGTAAGAAGATCCAATTAGTTGGTGATGACCTATTCGTAACTAATGTTGAATACTTACAAAAGGGTATTGAACTTGGTGTTGCTAACTCAATCTTAATTAAGTTAAACCAAATCGGTACTTTAACTGAAACTTTAGATGCTATCGAATTAGCTAAGACTCATGGTTATACAGCTGTTGTATCTCACAGATCTGGTGAAACTGAAGATACTACAATTGCTGATCTAGTTGTTGGTGTAAATGCTGGTCAAATTAAGACTGGTTCTATGTCAAGAACAGATAGAATCGCTAAGTACAACCAATTAATGAGAATTGAAGATGAACTTGGTGAAATCGCTCAATACAAGGGTAAGAAAGCTTACTACAACGTTAACATTAAATAATTTAAGTTAAGGAGCACATGCTCCTTTTCTTTTATATGTGTTTAATTTAAAGGGAATTTAACTTAGACAGTGGTTCCCTCTATAACAACTGAGTGGTTTAGTTATA
>OLGY01000611.1_pt1 | contig 23366 bp, 18 predicted proteins | sample 1605951 | NCBI WGS metagenome assembly OLGY01 (sample SAMN03283280) | human gut metagenome | biome: human-associated habitat; material: feces | host: Homo sapiens | place: Peru | collected 2012
TGTGGGTATGGCAGGATGCCATACCCTCCTATGTTAAAAATTACAGGTTGTGCTCAGTGAGCCAGCGCTCAGCCTCGAGCGCAGCCTTGCAGCCTGAGCCTGCAGCCACGATAGCCTGACGGTAGTTCGGGTCGGCGCAGTCGCCGGCAGCGAACACGCCCTCCACGTTAGTGCGCGGCGTTCCGTCGATGGTCTTGATGTAGCCAGTCTCGTCGCAGTCGACGAACGGGCGGAACACGTCGGTGTTCGGCTTATGGCCGATAGCGAGGAAGAAGCCGTCGATAGCGATGTCGTAGCGTTCCTCGTCAGGCTCGCCCTTGCGCTTCACGAGGTGAGCACCCTCCACGCCGTCCTCGCCGAAGAGTCCGAGAGTGTTGTGCTCGTAGAGAATCTCGATTTTCTCGTTCTCCTCCACGCGCTTGCGCATCACGTCAGATGCACGCAGGTAAGGCTTGCGCACAATCATGTACACCTTCTTGCAGAGACCAGCCAGATAGAGAGCCTCCTCGCACGCTGTGTCGCCGCCGCCCACTACGGCAACGGTGCGCTTGCGGTAGAAGAAGCCGTCGCATGTGGCACATGCGCTCACGCCCTGTCCGTTGTACTTCTTCTCGTCGTCGAGTCCGAGGTATTTTGCGCTTGCTCCGGTAGCGATGATCACGGTGTCTGCCTCAATCTCTGCGCCAGTGTCAGTTGTGAGCACGTAAGGCTTCTGCGAGAAGTCGACCTTTGCGATTGAGCCTTCGCGGATGTCCACGCCGAAGCGCAGAGCCTGCTGGCGCAAGTCCTGCATCATCTGATTGCCGTCCACGCCCTCGGGGTAGCCGGGGAAGTTCTCTACGACGGTAGTCTGTGTGAGCTGACCGCCAGTCTGAATGCCGCAGTATTCTACCGGGCTGAGGTTGGCGCGTCCTGCGTATATTGCAGCAGTGTAGCCTGCCGGACCGCTGCCCACGATGAGGCAACGCACATGTTCTCTATTTTCCATTTCTATTGATTTTATTACAAGTTGTTATGTTGAGATGTTGTGGTGTTGAGATATGTGGGGTTGTATGTGGTGTTGTAATGTTGTTATGTTGAGGTGTTGAGATATGTTGTTGAGATATGTTGTGGTGATATGTTGTGGTGTTGGCATATCTCACCACCTCACCATCTCAACATAACAACTCCACACATCTCACCATCTCAACACCACACCACCTTAGATAATCTCTTCAATCTGCTTTGCGATATTGTCGAGGCTCTCTGTCGGTTCGAATCGAGCCACTACCATTCCGCGCTTGTTGATGAGGAACTTTGTGAAGTTCCACTTTATGTCGGCTGTCTCCTTATAGTCGGGCGCATCCTTGGCGAGCATCTCCTCGAGCACCGGAGTGAGCTTGTGTGCAGGGTCGAAGCCTGCGAACGACTTCTGCTCCTTGAGGAACTTGAAGAGGTCGTCGGCGTCGTCGCCGTTCACCTTCACCTTCTTGAAGCGCGGGAACTCGGTGTTGTACGTGAGCTTGCAGAACTGGTGTATCGACTCGTCGGTGCCAGGAGCCTGTGCGCCGAACTGGTTGCACGGGAAGTCGAGCACCTCGAATCCCTGCGCGTGATACTTCTCGTAGAGCTTCTCCAAGTCTTCATACTGCGGTGTGAAGCCGCATTTTGTAGCTGTGTTCACAATGAGCAGCACCTCGTTGGCATACTCCTTCAGCGACACGCTCTTACCTTTTCTGTCTTTCACCGAGAAATCATAAACAGTCTTCATCTTTCTTTTCTTTATTTGTTTAATGTGTTCTTTTGATATCCTTTTGTCTCGGGGTATTGTTTGTTGTTTTGGGGTGTTGGCTTTAAGTCTGGTGATACAGACTTTAATTTTACAAAGGTAACGATTTTATTGGATAATACTCACTATTTGTTCTCATTTTTTTCAACTTCTTAACTCCTAACCTTATAGACGACGCATCGTGTTCCGTCCGCCGTCCGATCGGATTCCGTCCGCCACCCGATCGGATTCCGTTCGCCACCCGATCAGATTGCGTCCGCCACCCGATCAGATTGCGTCCGCCGCCCGATTGGATTCCGTCCGCCGCACGATGGTGAAAGTACTGAAAAAGGCTGACGTTTTAGCCGCAAAACGCAGCTAAAACATCAGCCTTCTATACTGTTAGAGCTATGTAAAACGCCCTACTTCTTGTTCTCCCGGTAGTATTTCAGTCCGCCCTTCACGTTCTGTATGAGGGCTTTCGACGAGTAGGTGGCACCGCTCACGCCGTCCACCTTCATCTGCTCAGCCTCGTCGACACTCTTGCCCACGAACTTCTTCAGCAGTGTCTCCGCCTGCGCGAACACCGAGGGCGTTTCCTGGTTGGGTTGCGCCACTATCTTCTGCACCTTGCCGTTGCGGATGTATATCTTCACCGGCGTCTTGCCCTGGAAACCGCGCGCCTTCACTATCGACGTAGTGTTGACTACGGCGGTGCCCTTCTCGTATTTTATGGCGTTCTTGCTGACGCAGAAGCTCATAAGGGCGAATGAGCAGAGAGCGATGATTAAGGTTCTTTGCTTCATAATATGTTAGTTATTTCTTGTCGTACGCGTGCAGCGGATAGTCTGTGGTGTAGTGCAGTCCGCGGCACTCCTTGCGCTCGATAGCCTGACGTGTGATGAGGTAGCCCACGTTAATCATGTTGCGCAGCTCGCAGATGTCGCGGCTCGCCTTTACGCGCTTGAAGAGCTCCTCGGTCTCCTCGTAGAGCAAGTCGAGGCGGTCCCATGCACGCTTCAGACGCAGGTCGGAGCGCACGATGCCCACGTAGTTGGACATTATCTCGCCCACCTCCTTCACGCTCTGCGTGATGAGCACCTTCTCCTCGTTGGTCATCGTGCCCTCGTCGTTCCACTCCGGCACCTTCTCGTTGAAGTCGTACTCGTCTACGTGCTCCAGCGAGTGCTTGGCAGCTGCGTCGGCGTACACCACAGCCTCGATGAGCGAGTTGCTTGCCAGACGGTTGCCGCCGTGCAGACCCGTGCATGAACATTCGCCCAGAGCATACAGGCGGTTGATGCTCGAACAGCCGTTGAGGTCGACCTTGATGCCGCCGCACATATAGTGGGCTGCCGGACGTACGGGAATGTAGTCTTTGGTGATGTCGATGCCGATGCTCAGGCACTTGGCATAGATATTGGGGAAGTGGTGCTTGGTCTCTTCGGGATTCTTGTGAGTGACGTCGAGGCATACGTGGTCGAGTCCGTGCTTCTTCATCTCCTTGTCGATGGCACGTGCCACGATGTCGCGTGGAGCCAGACTCAGTCGCTTGTCGTATTTCTCCATGAAGCTCTCGCCGTTGGGCAGGCGCAGGATGCCGCCATAGCCACGCATGGCTTCGGTGATGAGGAAGGCAGGATGAGTCTCGCCTGGGTGGAAGAGGGCTGTGGGGTGGAACTGTACGAATTCCATGTCGGCCACTGTTCCCTTGGCACGATAGACCATAGCCTCGCCGTCGCCCGTGGCGATCACGGGGTTGGTAGTGGTCTGATAGACAGCTCCGCAGCCGCCTGTGCACATCACTGTCACCTTGCTCAGATAGGTGTCCACCTTCTGGGTCTCGGGGTTGAGCACATAGGCTCCGTAGCAGTTGATGTAAGGAGTGCGACGTGTGACGCGTGCGCCTAAGTGGTGCTGTGTGATAATCTCGACAGCGAAATGATTTTCCTTGATGTCGATGTCAGGATTGCTGCGCACGGCTTCCATCAGTCCGCGCTGAATCTCGGCTCCCGTGTCGTCGGCATGGTGCAGGATGCGGAACTCGCTGTGTCCGCCCTCGCGGTGAAGGTCGAACTTGCCGTCCTGCTGCTTGTCGAAGTTGACACCCCACTGCACCAGTTCCTTGATCTGTTCAGGTGCCTTGGTGACAACCTGCTGCACGGCTTTGTAGTCGCTGATGTAGTCGCCAGCAATCATTGTATCCTGGATGTGTTTGTCGAAGTTGTCCACTTCGAGATTTGTGACTGAGGCGACGCCTCCCTGTGCGAATGATGTGTTGGCTTCGTCGAGCGATGTCTTGCAGATCATGCACACTTTACCTTTATGCGCTCTGGCCACTTTCAGGGCGTAACTCATACCGGCAACTCCTGCACCGATAATCAGAAAATCATACTTATAAACCATTGAGTTTACTTTAAACTAATTAATGGATTTTATCCTAATTGTTTGCAAAAGTAATAATTTATCTTTAAAGTGAGCATTAAAAGCCATATTTTTTGTAATTTTGCAGTGTTTTTTGTAGAAAATGCTAATGACAGACAGAACATTTCATAAGCGTATCACGCTTCCAGTGCGTTTGGGCATGGGGCTTTTCACGGCTTTGGCCGTATATTTCTTTTGGGTCAAGACGGCTATTCTGGGCATCTTGGTGGCTATAGTCATCGTGGGAATGATAGAGCGCATTCTGCATACCACGTACACCATCCGCCGTGTGAAACCCATCGACCGCGACGAGGAAATGGACTTCCTTATCATCGACGAGGGACGTTTCTCCACAAACCGCAATGTGCCGTTGTGCGATGTGGTGAGGGTGGAGAGCATACGGTGCTTCTTCGGTCTCGACCACTGCCTGCTCATCGAATACGGAGCTGGCAACATGGTGACGGTTCAGCCCGACAACGAGGAGGGAATGAAAAAGGCAATAGCGGAGAGAATTGGGGAAAGGTCTTAACTCCTCAGCGACCGCAGGGAGCGATAACTCCTTTACTCCTGAAAAAAAATAAAAAGAACATTACAAGGTAAAAAAATGAAATACAGATATATTTGGTTGCTCTGCATGGTGGCGATGCTTTCGCTTCCTGTAGGAGCACAGGACGTGAAGAAGAGCGCTGCGCCCTTGGTGGCGGGCGAGGAGGAAGTAGTAGAGGACAGGGACGAAAGCGAGGCGGCGGCAGACACACTCTGTGCCGACTCCATAGCAGCCGACTCGTTGGCTGTCGATTCTGTCGCTGCAGGCAACATGCACCTGCCGTGGCCCGAGAATGTAAGGCAGGGACTCGACCGTCTCTTGCAGAGCGATATGTTCGAGACTTCGCAGGTTGCCATCATGGTGTGGGACTTGCAGGCCGACTCGTGCATCTATCGCCATCGCGAGCGTCAGCTCATGCGTCCAGCCAGCACGATGAAGCTGCTCACAGCCATCACAGCCCTCGACAGGTTGGGCGGCTCTTATCAGTTTAAGACGCAGCTCAAGTACACGGGCAAGATAGAGGAGGGCGTGCTCCAGGGCGATGTGTACTGCGTGGGCGGCATGGATCCGCGATTCAACAACGATGACATGCGGGCTTTTGTGAGCAGTCTGCAGGACATGGGCGTCGACACCATCCGCGGCAGCATCTATGCCGACCGCTCGATGAAGGACGCCGACCTCTTGGGCGAGGGCTGGTGCTGGGACGACGACAATCCCGTGCTCTCGCCTTTGGTCTTTGCCCGCAAGGATGGGTTTATGGATCGTTTCGTCGACAGGCTGAAGGATGCTGGCATCGTGCTCGAGGCCGACACGCCTCAGGTGAAGCGCTGTCCTGAGAGCGCCTTCTCGGTGTGCACGCGTTTCCACACCATGGATCAGATCATGCACAAGATGATGAAGGAGAGCGACAATCTCTATGCCGAGAGTATGTATTATCAGATAGCCGCCTCTACGGGCAACCGTCCTGCCAGCGCCAAGAGTGCGCGCAGCGTGGAGCGACAGCTCCTGCGCAAGCTCGGACTGGATGCCTCGCGCTGCAGGTTGACCGACGGCTCGGGCCTCTCGCTCTACAATTATCTCAGTGCCGAACTGGAATGTCAGCTCCTGCGTTATGCTTATCGCAACGAGAACATTTATCCTCATCTTCGTCCCTCGCTGCCCATTGCCGGCATCGACGGCACGCTGAGGAAGCGAATGCGTGGCACTTCGGCAAGCGGCAACGTGCGGGCCAAGACGGGTACGCTGACAGGCATCATCACCCTTGCCGGCTATTGTACGGCAGCCAACGGGCACGACCTGTGTTTCGTCATTCTCAACAATGGCATCATGCATGCCGTCAATGCCCGCCGTTTTCAGGACAGGGTGTGTGCATTGCTGTGCCAGCCGTAATTTTTAAAGGTAAAAAAGTAAAAAGGTAAAAGAGTAAAAAGGTAAAAAAGTAAAAAGGTAAGTAAAAACTTGCTGAAGTTCAATAAGTAAATAAAAGCGAGTGGATATGGTGTCGAATACAACTTTTTCTTATGCGATTCTTTCATGGTTTCGCGATAACGGCAGGGCTTTGCCTTGGCGCGACACCACTGACCCTTACCCCATCTGGCTGAGCGAGGTGATATTGCAGCAGACGCGTATCGCCCAGGGATGGGAATACTGGGAGCGGTTTATGCGCCATTTTCCCACTGTCGAGGCTTTGGCTTCGGCGAGCGAGGACGAGGTGCTGAGGCTCTGGCAGGGCTTGGGCTACTATTCGCGTGCCCGCAACCTGCATGCCGCCGCCCGTCAGATAGTGGCATTGGGACAGTTTCCCTCCACGCTCGAAGGCATCAGACAGCTGAAGGGAGTGGGCGACTACACTGCAGCAGCCATTGCCTCCTTTGCTTTCGGCATCAGGGCGGCAGTGGTGGACGGCAACGTGTATCGAGTGCTGTCGCGCCACTTTGGCATCTCCACCCCCATCAACTCCACGCAGGGCAAGAAGGAGTTTGCAGCCTTGGCTCAGTCGCTCCTGCCTCCTTCCGAGGTCTCAGCCTACAATCAGGGCATCATGGATTTTGGTGCCTTGCAGTGCACACCTCTGTCGCCCCGTTGTTCCGATTGTCCGCTGATGGAGAGTTGTGAGGCTTTCCGCACCGGCAGGACAGAGGAGTTGCCCGTCAAGCAGCGCAAGCTTCAGATCAAGACGCGTCGTCTTGCCTATATATATATAAGGTGTAAGGAGCCGTCTTCCTCGCAGTCGTTTACCGCCATCCATCGCAGGGGCGAGGGCGACATCTGGCAGGGGCTGTGGGAGCCTTTCAATGCCTCGCTTCCCGACGGCACCCGTGCTGCCACGCCTGCCGAGTTATTGCAGCAGTTGGACTGCGGTGCGCCTGATGCACATCTTCGTCTTCTGTCGCAGGGTGTGAAGCATGTTCTCACCCATCGCATTCTCCTTGCCGACTTCTATCTTCTCGAGGTTTCTCGTCGTCCGCTCCTTCCTCCCGATTACATCTGGATTCCCGAGTCGGAAATAGACAGTTATGGTGTTCCCCGCCTCATAGAGAAGATGCTGAGCGAGGTTCATGGAGAATGTTGAGGAAATGTTCCATTTCCCCTTTTTGTTCGTAAGAAATAGTCTATTTTTCGCTTTTCTATTACAAAAAGATGAATATTTCTGTAAAGGCTTGCTTGTTTGCTTTATTATGCTTAATTTTGCACTTGTATAAGAAGCAGATAGTAGCCTTGCGCAAACGCGAAACCCTTAATAAAGAGTGAGATACGCCTCGTAGGTGTAGTCTGCTTTCGCACGTAGCACGAAACAAAGACTAATTAAAATATTAATTCTTACGTTTATGAAACAACATTTACGCTTTTTATTTACGCTCCTCTTGGCGATAGTCTGTGGGGGGGGGGCAATGTTTGGACAGACTTTTAAGAAAGTCACCTCAGAAACAGAGTTGAAAGCTGGTGATATTATTGCTATTGTTAATGAGGCCAATAATGTGGCTTTAAGTACTAACCAGAAAACTAATAATAGGGGCCAAACTTCAATTTCTATTTCTAATGGTAGTTTTGAAAGTACGAAAGATGTACAGGAAATAACATTGGAAGGTAAAACTGGTGCCTGGTATTTCAATGTGGGGAATGGATATCTTTATGCCGCAGGAAGTAGCAAAAACAATTATTTGAAAACCGAACCGACAAAAGATTCTGGTGGTAATAGCAAGGCATCTATTACATTTACAAAAGGACAAGTTACTATTAAATTTTTAGGAAAGAATACTAATAATTTGATGGCATACAATAAAATCAGCTCATTGTTTGCCGTATATTCAACCAACAACGATCAGTTGCCAATCCAAATATATAAGAAGCAGGTAGCGAGTGGGACAAAAACTACCATATCTTTCCCTAAATCATCTTATACTTTAAACTATGCAGAAGGTGAAAATGGGACGTATACAATATCGGATAATAAGGCAGTTTTGACTCCTGCAGGAGCAGGAAATGTTACTTATTCTGTTTCTTCAACTGTTGAAGGTCTGGCTGTGGAAGTTGAGGGCGAGGTAATGGTTGACACCAAAAAAGTCGGTACAGCAACAGTGACAGCCTCTTTTGCTGGTAACGACACTTATGCCGCTTCTTCTGCTTCTTATACGATTACCGTGCAAGATAATAGAACCTCTCCTACATTGACTTTTGCCAATAAATCTTATACTTTCAATGTCGGCGATAAAGTGGAAGATTTTACTAATGCGCTAACAATAGATCCTGCTGAGGCTGGTACAACTGGTATTACATACTCTTCTGATAAGGATTGGGCGTTGGTAGATGAAAATTCTGGTTTGGTAGTAGTGTCTACCGATGCCGCAGGCACAGCCACTATTACAGCTTCTTATGCAGAGAATGACAAGTATAATTCTGCTAAAGCTTCTTATACTATTGAGGTGAAGAAAGCTGCTGTTGTAGAAGATGGTGTTTTTGATTTTACTCAATCTGTAAATGATTATGGTTCTGGTGTAAAAGCAAGCAACAATGGTTCCTCGTTTGTTGAAAATTCGACTTGGGTTGCAGGAAGTGTAACAATGACTACGAGTAAAGGAACTGGTAGTGGAGTACGTTGGTGGTTAAATAATGACAAAACTACAGAATTGCGAGTTTACAAAGGTAGTAATTTTACAATTTCAGTAGATGAAGGATATTTTATTAATTCTATAAAGTTTGATGGTGTAATAACTGGGTTGAATACAAATAGTAAAGGTACGATGAATAATGGTACTTGGTCAGGAAAATCACAGTCTGTTACTTTTACAGCTTCTAATGGCCGAAAAGACATCAAGACCATCACCGTCAAATATGCAAAGCTCGAAACCCTCACGACAGCAGCATCAGGCTTCGCTACTTATGCCGCAGATTATGATGTGAACTATAGCGCTTTGGGCTTGACGACATACGCCATTACTTTGGATGAGGCCAACAACAAGGTAAGCTATAACCGCTTTGAGGGCGTGGTTCCTGCAGGCAAGGCAGTGCTCGTACAGGGAACAGCATCGACACCTTATGAGCTGACACCAGCCGAAGAGGCTGCTGATGAAACATTCACTACCGACCTGAAGGCTTCTGACGGAACAGTAACAGCAGCCGACGATAAGATTTATGCCTTCGGTACACTCAATGGCAAGTCGGGCTTCAAGCTCGTGAACAACGGCATTAAGATTCCAGCCAAGAAGGGCTATTTGCAGCTGACAGGCACGACTGCAGCCAAGCCTACGTTCTTCGCATTCGATGGCATCGGTACAGGAATCAGCCACATTGAGGCAGACGCCGCCTTGGAGAATGCTGCCATGTACAACCTTGCCGGACAGCGCGTGGACAAGAGCTACAAGGGAGTAGTCATCGTGAACGGCAAGAAGATGCTTCGCAAGTAAGCACAGATAGAAAAGTTTATCCTAAAAAACAGAAATAACAATGAAAAAATATATAATTCCCACCATTGAGGTGATGAAGATTGAGACTGAAAGCATGATAGCAGCCAGTCCTGAAAGCGATTTGAATTCGACAGACAAAATCACCGACCAAAACCAGATAGAGGCAAAGCCCCATTCTCCCACGGATGTAGACTTCTGGGACGATGAGGAAGATGACGGTAGCTGGTCATACAGCCATCACACCAAGAGCCTCTGGAATTAAAAATATTCCCCCATGCGAGCGTCCCGGCACAGCCTATGTGTCGGGACGTTTTGCATCATTTACAGAAATGGAGTCATGTAGAAAGGAAGGCAATTTAAGGAACCTTCTTTTCTTAAGTCCTTGCCGTATATGAGATACGAATGCAGTATGCGTGATGAATATTTCTGCATAAAATTATCGATAGAGACATGTTGTGTAGAACGAGCAGACTTAACCTCTATTACGCTTATTTTCCCTCCATCCGGAATCAAGAAATCAACCTCGTATTTCCGTTTGCCGTCTGGGGTTGGCCAAGTATGATAGTACAATTTCTTGCCGGCGGCTACAAGCATCTGTGATACGATGTTTTCATAAACATATCCAAGATCTGCCGTGAGTTTGCCATTTAGAATTTTCTGGTATATAACGTTGCTTGTGAAGTCAGAGTCCCAAAAAGCAAGCGTAATGAATAATCCGGTATCTCCACAGTAAAGCTTGAAACATTCTGGGTTGATATGCATGGCAAGTCCGGCGCTCGGGTCGTTGGAGTGATAGGCAATATTCGTAGTCATTGATTCTTTCAGAATGGAAAGAGGCGTAGTGAGTCTTTCTGTCCTTCCTCCCTCTATTACACTACTTACTTGATAACGTGAGGCATTGGTGTTCAATTGTGCTGGTATTGCGTGAAACAGCATGGAGGTTTTTCCAGAAGAATCTAATTCATAGAAATCAGAGTCATATAAGTTAATGATATTTCTCTTGACTTGATCAACTCTACTTAGGTCCAGCGTATCGAGATATGTGTTTACAGCCTGTGGCATACCGCCGACGAGTACATACAAGCGAAAATCTCTCATGAGTTTTCTGTTGGTGGCATCACCAAGAGGTGCCCATTGCTCAAAGATATTTTTTGCGAGAGACATGGTGGCCGTATCGCCCAAAGCCCAACGGAATTCTTCGTAATCCATAGGGTACATGGCTATTCTTCGTTCCTCACTTGGTATGAGAATCTTTGTTCCATCAGTCATTGGACGTTTCTTCATTTTTATGCCAAGCAATGAACCTGTCTCGATATAGTGGAAGCGGCCATCCTTAACCAAGTGTTTTATAGCTTGTCGAGCCAAAGGCCACTTTTGTATTTCGTCAAAGATTATCAGTGACTTTCCGGGGATAAGGTTCACTCCACAGTTCATCTGTAGACTGGTAAACAGCATGTCAAGATTTGAAATATCCGTAAATGCATCCTTTACAACCTTGCTTGCGATAGAAAAATCTATAAGTAAGTAGGTTTCGTATTCGTTCTTAGCAAACTCTTCAGCTATCGTTGATTTCCCAACACGTCTTGCTCCTTCTATGAGTAGTGCTGTACTACCTTTGTCTTGCTCCTTCCAATCAAGAAGTTTCTGGTATATTTTGCGTTTGAAGATTCTTTCTGACATAGTTGTTAATGTTTAACGTTTATATTGCTGCAAAGATACTAATAATTCTTTGATTTTCAATGAACTTTTGGGGAAAATGTCAAAATCCGCAAACTTGGAAGTGTTAAAAGCGTCAAAATCCGCAAACTTTAAAGTGCCAAAAGTGTCAAAATCCGCAAACTTCGAGGTGTTGCCAGCAAGCACATAGTAGGTGCTTTCTTGTAAAATCGAAAGTTTCTATAATGTACATGCGAGCGTCCCGGCACAGCCTGTGTGTCGGGACGTTTTGCATCATGACAGTAGGAAACCATGAAAAAGCACGAAGATGAAACCACGAAACACGAAAAGATGAGCAAACTATCATGACGGGAGCTTTCGGAAGTGATAAATTGTAATTAAAACACCGCTCATATATAGCAAACTGTAAGAATGAGTGTATTTTTAGATTTATTTTGCATGAAAAATTACTGATAAGAAATCAAAATGTCGTATCTTTGCACACGAAAAGAAACAAAAAGTTATTGAAACGACGGATAACATAACAAAAAGTCAGACAATAACAAGAAGTAGAACAAAAAGGCAAACAACAACGCAATATGAGAAGAACAGTTCATTTCACCAAGATGCAGGGAGCCGGCAACGACTACATATACGTCGACACACAGCTCTACGACATTCCCGATCCCGAGAAAGCCGCCATAGCCTGGAGTGCTTACCATACAGGAATAGGCAGCGACGGACTGGTTCTCATAGGCAAGCCCCACGACGGCAGACGTGCAGACTATTCGATGCGCATATTCAATGCCGACGGCTCCGAAGCCATGATGTGCGGCAATGCCAGTCGTTGTATCGGAAAATATCTCTACGAGAAAGGACTCACCCACAAGGACACCATTCGGTTGGAAACCCTTTCGGGTGTCAAGATACTGAAACTGCATATTCAGGATGGCACGGAGGTGGAATCGGTGACGGTAGACATGCTGAAGCCACTACTCCAGAACCAGGAACAGTTCGTAGGCCCTTCGGTGCTTGCCGCCGATGAGCGCATCTTCGAAGGCACCTATGTCTGCATGGGCAATCCTCACTTCGTAACCTTTGTCGATGACATCGACACCATCGACATCGCGCATTACGGCAGGCTGCTCGAATACAACGAGGCATTTCCCCAGCGCTGCAACATCGAGTTCGCGCAGCTCACCGATGCCGACACCATCCGCACCCGGGTATGGGAACGGGGCAGCGGCATCACGATGGCTTGCGGAACAGGCGCCTGCGCCACGGCTGTGGCAGCCTTCCTCACAGGACGTGCCAGCCGGAAGAGCAACATAGTGATGGATGGCGGAACACTCCAGATCGAATACAGCGAGGCCGACGACCATGTCTACATGACAGGCCCGGCAGCCTTCGCCTTCGAGGGAGAAATTCCCCTGCCGGGGAATGAAGAGTGAAGAACGAAAATTACGGCAAACTTAAATATACATAATAAAAGGAGAATAAGAATATGGCATTAGTAAACGAACATTTCCTGAAGCTTCCCGGCAATTATCTCTTTGCCGACATCGCCAAGAAGGTGAACGCCTACAAGATAGCGCACCCCAAGCAGCGAGTCATCAGTTTGGGCATCGGCGACGTGACCCAGCCTCTCTGTCCGGCCGTCATCCAGGCCATGCACAAAGCAGTGGAAGAGATGGCAGTACAGGCTTCCTTCCGAGGCTACGGTCCTGAGCGAGGCTACGACTTCCTGCGCGAGGCGATTATCAAGAACGACTTCCTGCCACGCGGCATCCATCTCGATGTCAACGAGGTGTTTGTCAACGACGGAGCCAAGAGCGACACCGGCAACATACAGGAGATATTGAGATGGGACAACAACATCGGAGTCACCGACCCCATTTATCCTGTCTACATCGACAGCAATGTGATGATAGGACGTGCGGGCGTCTTCGAGAACGGACGATGGAGCAATGTGGTGTACATGCCCTGCAATGAAGGCAACGACTTCACACCCCAGATTCCCGACCATCGTGTAGACATGATCTACCTCTGTTATCCCAACAATCCCACCGGCACCGTCATCACCAAGGACGAGCTTCGCAAGTGGGTGAACTATGCCATCAAGAACGAGAGCATCATTCTCTACGACGCAGCCTACGAGGCCTACATCACCGATCCCGAGATACCACACTCCATCTACGAGATCAGAGGTGCGCGCAAGGTGGCGATAGAGTTCCACAGCTATTCCAAGACAGCAGGCTTCACGGGTGTGAGATGCGGCTACACCATCGTGCCCAAAGAGCTGAAGGCGAAGACGCTGAGTGGCGACGAAGTGGCGCTCAACCCCATCTGGGACCGTCGCCAGTGCACCAAGTTCAATGGCACCAGCTACATCAGTCAGCGCGCAGCCGAAGCCATCTACACCCCCGAGGGCAAGGAACAGGTGAAGGCCACCATCGCCTACTATATGGAGAACGCCCACTACATGCGGGCAGAGCTTCAGCGCCTCGGTTTCCGCGTCTACGGCGGCGAGAATGCACCTTATCTCTGGGTGAAGACACCTGGCAACACCCCCAGCTGGAAGTTCTTCGAAGAGATGCTCTACGGAGCCAGCGTGGTGTGCACCCCGGGCGTAGGATTCGGTCCTTCGGGCGAAGGTTACATCCGTCTCACCGCCTTTGGCGAGTACGAGGACTGCAAGGAGGCTATGGAGAGAATCGCCAAATGGATGGGAAAATAGAAAAATAAAGAAACTGAACTTTCGCATGTAGCTTAAGTACGGGCTGAAGGCCCAAAAGCTCTTAGCCCAGGGCATCGCCCTGGGTATAATAGCAATCAGCAAGGCGCCCTGTAAGGGCAAAAGCTTTATATTCTGCAAAATGTAGGAAAAGTGTCAGAAAGTTGTTAATTTCCGTTTCTTTTGTTCATTTTTGCTTGATATATATCAAAAAAATGTAAAAACGTCACACTTTCTTGGCTAAATATTTGGTGGATAGCCGAAATAGTAGTAATTTTGCAGCGTCAAAAGGTTAATAGATTGTTTAGGTTAGTAGTAATAGATTTAGGTTTTTAGTTATTAGGTTTTAAGGTAGATTGTTTAACCGATAATTGAGAAAGTCGTGAGACTATTTTGATTAGATTTTTTAAGTTAAACATATTGCATGCCACAGCTCGTTGAGAGTTGTGGTATGTTTTTTTATCCCCATACCCCCTCCTTTTCCGACTTCCTCGAAAAAAACATGCCTTTTTATTTTGTTTTGTCTCCGATTTGTACTATCTTTGCAGTATCAATCAATATACGCAGCTTTTTGCAGTATCAAAAATATACGCAGATGAGAGTACTCATAGTAAATACAAGTGAAAAGACAGGCGGAGCGGCAGTAGCAGCCAACCGCCTGATGGATGCCCTTAACAACAATGGCGTTAAGGCAAAGATGTTGGTACGCGACAAGGAGACAGAAGACATCACCGTGGTCAGTCTGCCCCGTTCGCTCAGGTTGCAGTGGAACTTCCTGTGGGAGCGCTGGTGCGTATTCTGGCATCTCCATTTCTCCCGTCAGCGCCTCTGGGAGGTAGACATGGCAACATCGGGCACCGATATCACCAAGCTCCGCGAGTTTCAGGAGGCAGATGTCATCCATCTCTCCTGGATCAACCAGGGCATGCTCTCACTCAAGAACATCCGCAAGATAATCCGCAGCGGAAAACCGGTGGTATGGACCATGCACGATCTCTGGCCAGCTACCGGCATCTGCCATTATGCGCGCGGCTGCAACCGCTATGCCTCCGCCTGCGGCAACTGTCCGCTTCTCCCCAATAAAGGCAGCAAGAACGACCTCTCAGCAAAGATATTCCGCCGCAAGAAGGAACTCTACCATCGCGGCGCCATCTCCTTCGTCACCTGTAGCCGTTGGCTCGAACGGCAGGCTAAGGGCAGCGGTCTCTTCGTAGGCCAGCGCATCACCAACATCCCGAATCCGATAGATACCCACGTGTTCTGTCCTCAGGATCAGGCAGAGGCGCGTCTGCGTGCCGGTCTGCCAGCTGACAAGCATATCATCCTCTTCGTATCCCAGCGCGTAACCGACGAGCGCAAGGGCATGCGTTATTTCATCGAAGCCATCGACCGGCTGGTAGCGCGCTATCCCGAGATGAAGGAGAATACCGCCATCGCCATCCTGGGCGGCCATTCCGAGGAAGTGAACCTCACCCTGCCGTCCTATTCGCTCGGCTATGTCAGCGATGAGAAGCAGATTGTGGCAATCTACAATTCGGCAGATGCCTTCGTGCTGCCATCGCTCGAAGATAACCTCCCTAACACCATCATGGAGTCGATGGCGTGCGGCGTGCCGAGCATCGGTTTCAGGGTAGGAGGAATACCGGAGATGATAGACCATCAGCAGAACGGCTACGTGGCTAACTACCGCGATACCGAAGACCTGGCGAGTGGCATCCACTGGGTACTCGAAGAGGCCGACAGGGCGGCTCTGAAGCAGGCATGTCTGCAGAAGGTTGCACAGAACTATTCGCAGCATGCAGTAGCATTGAAATATATTGAAGTTTATAACGAGGCGATGGCCTACAAAAACTATAAGTTATGATTAAGTTCACCGTCGTAACCTGTACGTACAATGCCGAGAAGGAGTTGCAGCGTACCCTCGACAGCGTGCAGCGCCAGACCTACTGCAACATCGAGCACATCATCATGGATGGCGGTTCCCGCGACCGTACCCTCCAGCTGGTGAAGGCATATCAGCATCGCAATGCAGTAGGCGAGAGTTCGCACGAAATCGTGGTGATATCAGAGCCCGACAAGGGACTTTATGATGCCATGAACAAGAGCATCGACCGTGCTACGGGCGATTACCTGGTGTTTATGAATGCCGGCGACACCTTTCCTACAGCCGATACGCTGGAGTATGTAGAGGGCTGCGTAGGCGAGGGAGAAGTTCTGCCCGGCGTGCTTTACGGCGATACCGATATTGTAAACGAGATGGGTTATTTCCTGCGTCACCGCCGCCTGGCTCCACCCAAGAAGCTCACATGGCGTTCATTCATCTGGGGCATGCTGGTATGTCACCAGTCGTTTTATGCCCGCACAGACATAGCCCGTGAGATTCATTACGATTTGCACTACCGTTATTCGGCAGATGTAGACTGGTGCATCCGCATCATGCGGGAGTCATCTCGCCGCAAGCTCCCGTTGCGCAATGTCCATGCCGTCCTCACCCATTTTCTGGATGGAGGCATGACCACGCAGAACCATCAAGCCTCCCTAAAGGAGCGTTTTCAGGTGATGCGCACCCATTACGGCCTTCTTCCCACCCTTGCAGTTCATGCCTGGTTCGTGATAAGAGGGGCTTTTAAAAGGTAAAAAGGTAAAAAAGGGCTAACCCCCGTTCACCCCCGTTCCCAGCGATTCCATCGCTGGTCCCCATAAAGTTAAAAGCCCCTGATGCAAAAACACCAGGGGCTATTTTTCAAGACTTGAGAGGACCAGCGATGGAATCGCTGGGAACGGGAGCGCAAAGGAGGAAAGGCTCTTTTTTACCTTTTTACTTTTTTACCTTTAAAAGCCCTTCAGGTCGGTGATGACGGACTGGGTGTAGGCTCTTATCTGAGATTCTGACAGATCGCTGATATGCTCGGGAGCGAGGGCGGCGATGTACTGGCGGGTCTCCATCTCTATCATCGTGGCGATAGGGAGGAGCTTGTGGGCTGTCTTGCCGATGGATTCTATTGACAACTCGCCATCTGTTGCCTGCTGGAGGTTCTGGAGATGGGATGACAACTCCTGCTTGACGGTGCTGAGTATCTCGGCTTCTGCCTCCGGATCGCCTTCAGCAAAGGTCAGGAGGGCTGCAAAACGGGAATTCTTATTGGATTTCTTTGCAATATCCTCTGTTTCTGATGCGATATCCTCTGTTTCCTCTGCTATATCCTCTGCTTCTGATGCAGCATCCTCCAAACCGAGGATTTCTTTCAGTTTCTCTGTGCTGAACGGCTTGAAGAGGCAATCGTCGAAACCGGCTTCTTTCAATTCTCTGATGATGCTGGCATCGTGGGCGGTCATCGCTACTACCTTCATGTGGCTGTGGTTGATGTGCTGAATCATCCTGATGCCGTTCATCTCGGGCATTTCGATATCCATCATCATCAGCGCAGGATGCTCGTTGTGGAGCACGGTGAGCGCCTCGGCTACATGCAGACAGGCGAAGACTTGCCAGCTGTTGCCTACCAGCTTCTTCAGCATCTCCTGAAGCAGACGGAGCTGCAACGGGTCGTCATCGAGCAGCAGTATCTTATGGTTTTCGAAATGGGGCTTGGCTGGGGCGAGCGGCTTCTGCTCTTCTGCCTCTTCTGACGCAGGAGCGGTGCCTAAGGCTAGCGGAATGGTGACGGTGAAGGTGCTGCCCTTGCCCTTGACGGATTCCAGACGCAGGGTGCCCTGGAGCAGATTGACCAGTTCCTGGGTGATGTTCAGTCCGAGACCGGTGCCCTCGATGCCCTGGGCACTCTTCAGACGGGTGAATGCCTGGAACACCTTCTGGCGCTCTTCGGCGGTCATGCCCTTGCCGGTATCACTGACCGAGAAGGTGAGGAGGTGCTGGGGACTGATGGCTGCCTGGATGGTGACGCTGCCCTTATCGGTATACTTGATGGCATTGCTCACCAGGTTGTTGAGTATCTGGCGGATACGGAAGGCATCGGCACGGTAGTAGGTCTGCTGACTGCTGATGCCATCGAGCTCCAGATGCAGTTGCAAGCCCTTCTCACGACTCAGAATCTGCATCTCTCCGGCACACTGGCGGAACATGTCGGCAGGCGAGAAATCTACCGGGTTCAGTTTCATCAGTCCGTTTTCCAACTGGTGATAATCGAGCAGGGCGGCAACGAGCCGGGAGAGATGGGTGGCAGAACCCTTGATGCTGTTGAGGCAGGAGATGCCCTGCGGGTTGTCGACATAATCCTTCATCAGGTCGATGAAGCCCGAGATGCTGGCAGCCGGAGCCTTGATATCGTGGGTGATGGTGAGGAGCAGGCGTTCGCGCTGGTTCATGATGCGCCTGATTTCCTCGTTGGCCTCTTCGAGATTCTCGCGGTAGATGCGTTCTTTCTGGGTATCGCGGTAGATGTAATAGACGAGGATGACGGCGGCTGCGATGGCTACGATGGCAAGCAGGCCTATCTGCCAGAGCAGATTCTGGCGTGCCTGCATCGCCTGGTTGATAGCCTGCTGCATCGCCTGACGTTCGCGCTGGTGGATATCGTTGAGCTGCTGGGAGGAGCGCAGGGCGAGGCGGGCATTGGTTATCTGCAGGTCTCTCACCTCGCGGTTGATGGCCTCGTGGTTATCGCGTGTAGACTGCTTCTCCTTGCGGTCAATCTGTTTCAGGATATTGGCTACGTTTTCGGCTACGTTGACCGGGGTAGAGAGGGTATCGGTGATAGCCTGGTTGCTGTCGCGCCTGATGCTGAGCGTTTCGGCATGCTCCTTCTTGAAGGCATCGGCAAGACGGCGGAAGAAGCCCTTGCGGGTTTTCATCACCTCTACGGTGGTGTTCTTTGCCACATGGGTCTTGGGCGCCTTGGAATGCACGACAACGGAATCTTCGCCACTGTTGAGGCTGTTCATCTTCTCGTGCAGATAGCTGTGGGACGACTTGCCCTGCATGGCGCGGGTAAGCTGCTGCAGATTGGTCTGTTCCTCCTTGAGCAGATGAGACATGGTGCTGTCGGCTGCCTGTCGCTTTTCGATATAGTCGCGGGTAGCCTGGTTGATAGCGAGCACGGCTGTGGTGTTGCGATATACCAACCCTATCGCCAGAATCAGTACGATGGCGACGATGATGTAACCCAGGGCTACCTTGAAAGGAACGTTTGTTTTCTGCATCTTCTAATCTTTTTGAGTTTTTGAGTCTTTTTGCTTGTGCGTGCAAAGTTAATCAAAAATGCGATATAAACCAACGAAAACAGGAGATAAATGCCAAAATCTGGTCATCTATCTCCTGTTTCATTGAAAGCGACGCGTAATTACTATTTTCTGAAGGTGAATTTACTCTGCTACGGTTGAATCCACTGTTGTTGCTGGTGCCTCTGCTGGTGTTTCAGCTGGTGCATCTGTTGGGGTTACTGTAGTGTCTGTAGGAGCCTCTGCTGGGGTCTCAACAGGTGTTGCTGTTGTGTCGGCTGGAGCTACTGTGTCTACTGGTTCTGAACCTGCAACGTTTACCATTCTGTTACCTGCAAATACATTGCTAACTGATACCATTGCTACTGCTGCGATTACTGCAAATACTAACTTTTTCATAATTCTTTTGTTTTTAAATTGTGAATATTATTTTGTTTATTAATTCTCTTTCTGAAACTCATTTGCGAGTTCGATAAATAATATCACAATAGGCGTGCCAGAAAATGATGAATTTGGTTAAGTATCTGATAATCAATATAGATGATGCTTTGTGCCAGAAATGGGAGGTGGGGAAAGTGGGGAAAAGGTGTAGAAAAATTCCCCAATATAGTGTGGAATATATTGGGGAATCGGGGTGTGGCATGTTTTACTCCATGCCGTATTTCTTCATTTTGTTGTAGAGTGTCTTGCGGTCGATGGCAAGCAGTTGGGCAGCTTTGCTCTTGTTGCCGTGGGTGGCTCTCAGGGCAGCGGCGATGCTTTCCTGTTCCGACTGTTCGCTGTGCAGCTCCATATTGATTGGTCGGGCTGTGGAGGTCTGTGCCATCGTCTTCTCCAGTTCCTGGGCACCGATATACTTGCCACGGGTGAGCAGGGTGGCGCGCTTCATCACATTGTTCAGTTCGCGCAGGTTGCCCGGCCAGTCGTATGAGGCAATGATTTCTGAGGCTTTGGCATCCATTCCGAGCACATTCTTGCCCAGTTCCTGGTTGGCGTGCTTGATAAAGAGGTTGGCAAAGAGGAAGATATCGGCACCTCTGTCCTTGAGGGCAGGCATGTAGATGGTAAACTCGTTGATGCGGTGATAGAGGTCCTCTCTGAACTTGCCTTCGGCTACCGCCTGCGCCAGATTCTCGTTGGTGGCACAGATGAGTCGGATATCCACATCAATCTCCTGCGTGCTGCCCAGCGGACGGATTTTTCTCTCCTGCAAGGCTCTGAGGAGCTGCACCTGCACTTCGTAGTTGAGGTTTCCCATCTCATCGAGGAAAACCGTTCCGCCGTTAGCTATCTCGAAGGCACCCTTCTTATCCTGTTCGGCTCCGGTAAAGGCACCCTTCTTATATCCGAAGAATTCTGATGCTGCCACCTCCTTAGGGATGGCACCGCAGTCGATGGCATAGAAAGGCTTGTCCTTGCGCAGACTCTGTTCGTGGATGCTGCGCGCCACATATTCCTTTCCGGTGCCGCTGGCTCCGAGAATGAGCACTGACATCGGGGTAGGGGCAACGAGCGAAACGAACTCGTAGAGCTGTTTGGAAGCTTCGCTTTCACCTTTTATATATCTAGGCACCTTCGTAGCGCCCTGCTGCTCTTCTTGGGGCGCATCCTGCATGGCGGAAGATTCCGCAGGCTGAGGGGCAGAAACCGCAGAAGCAGCCGACTGGATAGCCTCACGGATTTTCTCTAAGAGGATTTCGGGATGGAAGGGTTTAGCCACGTAATCGGTAGCACCCGATTTCATGGCACATACGGCATTCTGAACCTCTGCATAGCTAGTCATTACGATAAAAGGCAGGTGGGCATCGGACTTTCTGATATGCTGGAGCAATACCAGTCCGTCGTGGTCGGGCAGGCGCAGGTCGGAAAGAACCAGATGGAATGCATCGTCGGCTCCCATCGCTTTGATGGCAGCGCCTACGGATGTTACCCTTTCTACATCGAATCCTTTCTTTTTGAGCCAAGTCTGTATCATGGTTCCGAATGCCAAATCGTCTTCTACAATCAATATCCTCTTCATGATGTTCTGTTTTATCCTCTTCTAAAATATCGTTATATATAACTTTGTGCAAAGGTACGGAAAAGTTGTATGGAAAGCTATTTAATTCACATTATTTAGCAATAAAACCGACTAAAATTCTACAAACCCTGTTCTATTATCTTATTTTTAGTGAAAAGAACAATTGTTTTCGGATAAAAGCATGCTAGTTGCTTTATTTTTTGTATCTTTGCATAAGAAAAGCTGCACTCGGCAATTTGAAAGCAAGCTTTCATTGCGCTCGTTTGCATTTTCTTTGCAACCATGTTAAAATAAGATTTAGAGTCATGAATCCGATAGTACAAACCATCATATTGTCAGCTTCGGCGGTGCGAATGTTGCCGCATATCGCTCTGTATCTGCTCCATAAGAAGGAGATAGATGCCGACCTACTGAAGGTGCAGGACAGGAAGCCTACGATGCTCAACCTGATTAAGGCATGCACCCGCGAAAGGAGTTTCCGCAATCTGTTTTATTACCGCATGGGCGAATACCGTTCGGTTTTCATCAGTTGGCTGTTGCCTCCCGAGCGTACGATGACCATCTGGTGCCCGCATATCGGGAAGGGTGCGCATCTGGAACACAGCTATGCCACCTATCTCAACGCAGAAAGCATAGGTGATGACTTCTACTGTCTGCAGATGGTGACGCTGGGCAACGGCAAGGGAGGAAGACCAACCATCGGAAATGACGTGAAGATTTATACCGGAGCAACCGTATTCGGCGGCATCCATATCGGCAACCACGTGACGATAGGAGCCGGTGCCGTGGTATTCCAGGATATTCCCGATGGGGCTACCGTGGTAGGGAATCCGGGGAGAATAGTAAAACAGGAAGATAAAAAAGATTAGAAGATATGGCAGAAACACTGAAGGAGAAAACAGCCAAGGGACTTTTCTGGGGGGCAATGAACAATGGAGCGATGCAGGTTATCGGACTGGTATTCGGCATCATCCTGGGACGATTGCTGTCGAAGGAAGACTACGGAATGATGGCGATGATCAATGTGTTCCCGCTGATAGCGATTGCACTCCAGAACAGCGGATTCGCTTCTGCCATTGGTAACCTGAAGCATCCTACCTCCAATGATTACAACTCTGTGTTCTGGTTTAACATCATCGTGGGCGGTTCTCTTTATGTCATCCTTTTCCTCTGTGCCCCTTTCATTGCAGATTTCTATCATGATGACCGGCTTATCGCGTTGTGCAGGCTGGCTTTCGTCACGATTCTCTTTTCCAGTCTGGGTACGGCTCAGGCTGCATTCCTCTTCAAGAACATGATGGTGAAGCAGCAGGCGAAGGCGAGTATCACGGCGGTGCTGCTGTCGAGTAGCGTGGGTGTGCTGATGGCATGGAATGGCTTTGCCTATTGGTCATTGGCAACCCAGGGAGTGGTCTATGTGGGGCTGAATACCTTGCTGGTATGGCATTATTCCACCTGGCGACCTTCGCTGAAGATAGATTTCACGCCCGTGAAGACGATGTTTCCGTTCAGCTTCAAGATAGCTGCCACAACCATCGCCACCAAAATCAACGACAACGTGATGAATATCCTTTTGGGACGTTTCTACAACAATGCCATTACGGGTAGCTACAACCAGGCTTACCAGTGGAACTCGAAGTGTTATCTGCTGTTGCAGGGAATGCTGAATCCGGTCATCCAGCCAACGCTGGTGAATCTCTCTGACGACAAGGAGCGCCAGCTGATGGCTTTCAGGGAGATGGTGCGGTTTATCTGCTTCCTTTCCTTCCCCCTGCTGTTCGGACTGGGACTCGTTTCCAATGAGTTTATCATCATCACGCTGACCGAGAAATGGCAGTCGAGTGCAGAACTGCTGCGTATGCTGTGCGTGGGCGGTTCGGTGATGCCTCTATATACACTGTTCTCCAACGTGGTAATCAGCAAGGGAAAATCCGGCGCCTATTTCTGGTGTACGGTATCGCTGAGCGTTACCCAGATTGTGCTGATGCTGTTTCTCTGGCCTTACGGCATCCGTCTGATGGTATCGGTCTACGTGGCATTGACCATCATCTGGATGTTTGTATGGTATGCGCTGGCTTACCGCTATATCAGCTACCGTCCGCTCGACTTTCTGAAAGATACCTGTCCGTTCCTGCTGGCGGCTCTGGGCGTGATGAGCC
>OLGY01000615.1_pt1 | contig 23254 bp, 19 predicted proteins | sample 1605951 | NCBI WGS metagenome assembly OLGY01 (sample SAMN03283280) | human gut metagenome | biome: human-associated habitat; material: feces | host: Homo sapiens | place: Peru | collected 2012
GCTTGCTGATGTAACACTCAGAATTGACCTTTCAAACTTCAACTATGCTACAAAGCTCGGCGCAGTTGCTACAGTAACTGTAACAGATGCTTCTCAAGTACCATCAACAGTTCCGACATCAACAGTTCCGGCATCAACAGTTCCGACAACAACAGTTCCGGCAACAACAATTGCACAGAATACAACAACACCTAATACAACTCTTGCTCCTGCAACAGAAGATGCAACATCTTCAACAGGCGCAACAGTTAAGCCGGGTACAGCCGATACAGCTAACAACGGTAACAATGGCAACAGTACAGCCAATAACAACAATGGTACAGTTAAGACAGGTAATGCTTCTATGGCAGTAGTTATCCTCCTTGTACTTGTATCAGCTACCGGTGTAGTTTACTTTACCCGCAAGAAGGTTAAATAATCTTTTATAAGCATTAATAAAACTTAGTTTTTTTCACCCTCTGAGAAATCAGGGGGTGTTTTTTGTTTATAATTCAGAAGTCTAAATTATGGTTTAGCAAATTGATTTGCCAATCAATTATAAAAGTTTGGTCGACCTTTTCAAAGGTCGTGGGTGTGGGCAAAGCCCACAAATACTTTCCGTTTACGCAATCTGACGATAGCCAAACAGCCTGCTGTTTGGCGACTTGAACACAACGGCGTTAGCCTTATAAAGCGATAGCAATGAGAAAAGAAATTCGTTATTTCATTAAAAAAATATAGGTTTTTTTAATGGCTGTCGCCTGTTTTAACAAACTTGGTTTTAGCACGCAAAACAGCGTGGCTGTTTGCGCCTGATAAATTGTTATATCGGAAGATTTTTATGTGCGCTGCCCCAACCCGCAATTTTTGAAAAAATTGAGTAAACTTTTTTGCTTTTGGGAGGATAATTTAGCGTTAGCTAAATTTTAATGCCCGACCGACACTCTGCTAAACCACAATTTATGGTGTTTATCTTATGTTTAAAATATAACTCAACATAGATTTATTTCTTTTTTAAAATTATCACATAAAATTCAAATTAAATTTTATATAAGTTCGTTGAAATTTTGTTTATAATATTATATAATAAATGTATTATATATAAGGAATTGATTTTATGTTTAAAAAAATTAAAACTACGTTAGCTTGTTGCTCTGCACTTATGATGCTTTGCGCTGTACCTCTAAATGCAAATGCGGCGGAAGAAGTGAAAATTAACGATGCTGCTTCTGTTGCTGTGGGGGACACATTTACATATTCAATGTATATTGCTGATGCATCAAAAGATGTAATGGGTATGCAGGCATATGTTTTTTATGATACAGATTACCTTGAAATTGACACTGATTCTATTAATTTTGATAATTTGAACGGTGTGATTTATAATGGAAATCTTGACGGATATATGACTTTTAATTTCTCTGATATATCAAATTATGCAAGTTTTTCATCCCGTACACAGCTTGTATCTATGAATTTTAAGGTTAAAAAATCCGGAAATACTAATGTTACATATTTTATTAAAGAAATGTATGACAGCGATATGAATACTCTTACTGCATATACCATAACCTATGATATTAAGTCAGACGGAAAAACTGTTGTGTCAGAAAAAACACCGATTGTTGAAGAAGCGGAAAAATATATAAATACTTACCAGGGAAATTTTATTAATTATATAGACGGTAAAGGAAATGATAATACAGATGAAAAAACGGACCATAAAGCTGTAATCGGCGAAAAAACAACAATGATGCCGCAAAATAACCAAGGCAATACGCAATATGTTGATGTGAAGCAATCGGGTTCGGGTGCATCGGTTACAACGATTGTAATCGTTTGCGGCTTGCTGCTGATAGGCGGAGCAATCGGCGGAGTTATGTATTTCAGACATAAAGAAAATACGAAAAACGCCTTGAATACTGATAGTGACAATATTGACAACGATATGACTTAAAGTGACGAACAGTTTTGATTGTTTATTGCAAAATTAAAAATTGTTTAAAAATTGTAACTTATTTTTGGCTATTATTACACCCTATAATCGACCTGTTTTTTTGAAAAAGCCTTGATTTTTTGAGCAAATTATTATATAATTGTCATACCGAGTATATCGGAAACATATTTTTATAGGAGGAAATTTCTAATGTCCAAGAAAATCATTAGTCTTATGTTGGCTATGGCTCTTTCTGCTTCAATGGTAGCAGTTGCAGCAGTTAGCGTTTCAGCTGACACAGACAGCGATGGTAACTATGTTCCTTCAGAGGGAACTGAAACATATAGATATTATTTCTATATGCCACAGAGATGGGAAAATGAGTTCACAACATCAACAGGTGCATACTGGTGGGAAGGCACAGATGCTTGCGAAACATGGCAGGATATGTATAAGGTTAAAGAAACTGAGAACGAAAACATTTTCTGTATTGATGTTCCACAGGATGTTCCTAAGCTCATCTTCAACAACCATGTTGACGGCGGTGCAGATCCAGAGGCTCCTCAGTACACAAAGGCTGCTCAGACATCAGATGTTACATGTGTAGACGATGATGGTGAAGATGCTTGGGGTTACTGGCCTAAAACTGAAGATGACGATCCTAGTAACGCGCTTTATCCGGAAGGTATCAGAAATTTTGATAACATGATTTATGTTATTGATGAAAACAGAATCGAAGAGAACCCACTCAACCAGAAGCTTACATGCCGCGGTCAGTGGTACTACTACTATGGTAACGGCGAATATGGTTACACACCTGTAAAGGGTGACGGCGCTGTTTACAACACAGAGTATATGTCATTTGAAAAGGCACTTGCTGATAAGGAAGCTGGCGTTAAACCAACACCAACAGAGCCTGACTCAACTGTAGCTACAACAGAGGCAGTTGAAACAACAGCTTCAGAGGAAGCTACAACAGCTCCTGCTCCTGTTTCAAAGCCTGCTCTTACAGTAAATGCTAAGTCAAACGTCTTCTCAGATGCTAAGGCTGTGTATGATAACTCAACAAAGCAGGTTACAGTTACTTACTACCTTGGCACAGACAGAGATCTCGTAAACCTTGAGTGGTACTTAAAATTTGATAACACTGTTCTTGAGTATAACAACAAGTCAAACCTTGATGCTTCAGGCAAGAAACTCAACATTATGCCACAGATTCCAAGCGGCTATGTTTTTAATACAAGCCTTCCGGGAAAAATCAATTCTAACGCTTCTGACCTTGGTCTTTACGCAATCGACTCTAAGAAGCCATTTATACAGGTTACATTTGATGTAATCGGTGAGCCTGAAAATGTTGAAACAACTATCGACCTTGACGTAAGAGTTCTTACAACAGGCGAGCTTGACCTCAACACAATGCAGGTTGATGCTTCAACAATGAACTCGTTCGTAGTTGATTCTGAAATTAAGGATCCTTCAGTTCTTAAGGTTGCTAATACAACTCTTACAGAGTCAACATATGTAGCGCCAACAGTTCCTGAGACAACAAAGGCTACTGAAACAACAAAGGCTACTGAGACAACTAAGGCTACTGAAATAACAAAGGCTACTGAGACAACTAAGGCTACTGAGACAACTAAGGCTACTGAGACAACTAAGGCTTCTGAAACAACAATAGCTCCTGCAACTGAAGATGCTACATCATCGACAGGCGCAACAGTTAAGCCGGGCACAGCTGATACAGCTAATAACAGCAACAAAACAACTAACAATGATAACGGCACAGTTAAGACAGGTGACGCTACACTCGCAGTTGTAATTCTTACTCTTCTTGTTTCTGCTACAGGCGTAATGTTCGTCATTCGCAAGAGAGAGATGCTCTAATCTTAATTAGTAATAATTTAGATTTCTTTGGGCTGACCTGACAGGTCAGCCCATTTTTGATATTATGATTAAGAATAAATTTCAGAAAGATTGTGTAAATTATGGTTTAGCATAATTCATTGTCGGGTAATTATATAAGTTTGGTCAACCTTTTCAAAGGTTGTGGGCAAAGCCCACAAATACTTTCCGCTTACACAATCTGACGATAGCCAAACAGCTCCCTGTTTGGCGGCTTGAACGCAACGGCGAATGCCATTAAATGCGATAGCAACAAAAAAGCCATTCGATATATAATAAAAAGTTAATTATTTCTTTTATAAAATGCTGTCGCCTGTTTTTCAAACTATGTGCAAGCACGCAAACAGCGTGGCTGTTAGCGTTTGATAAATCGTTATATCGGAAGATTTTTATGGGCGCTGCCCAAACCCGCAATTTTTGAAAAAATTGAGTAAACTTTTTTGCCTTTGGAAGGATAATTTAGCGTTAGCTAAATTTCAATGCCCGACCGACACTCCGCAAAACCCAATTTATTAAGTTTAATCAAAATTTAGAACAGAAAAATACCCTATAAACTCATTTTAATATGACTGATATTTACTTAAATTTATAACTTGTATTTTGTGCATTGACAATGAATTTTACTTATAATTCCTATAAATAATAATTTTAAAAAAAATTAAAAAAATAGCGTATTTATGAAGAATTTATCGTAAATATCGGTTGACAAAGCGCAAATACTTTTGTATAATAATCAATAGCGTTTTAATATGCGTTTATGCGGTCAAGAGGTGCAATTATGCTTTTTGAACTTAAAAGTGTCTTTCAAAATGAAGGCGAAGAAAAAACAATCAGCTATAAGCTGGATATAAGCAATATTGACATTGACGGCGTTTTTCCATTCAAAACACCGCTTGATATTACCGCAACAGCAGGAAACAGGGCATCACTTGTTGACCTTACTTTGCTTGTCAGCTTTGACTATGTTCGCAGCTGCGACAGATGTGGAGAAGAATTTACAAGGAAGATGAAGTACAAGTTTACTCATAAGCTTGCCCGTACTCTTGAAACTGACGGCAACGACGACTATATTGAAACACCTGATTTTGTACTCGACCTTGATGAAACGGTTATTTCTGATGTGCTGTTGTCGCTTCCGCAGAAAAACCTCTGTAAAGAAGATTGTAAAGGACTGTGCAGTCAGTGCGGTCATAATCTTAATGAGGGTGAATGCGATTGCGATAAAAAGCAGGTTGACCCAAGGCTCGAGATTCTTAAACAACTTATGGATTGATATATGTTATTGTAAGGAGGTCTTTGTAATGGCAGTACCAAAGAGAAAAACTTCACACGCAAGAAAGAGTTCAAGACGTTCAACAGTTTGGAAGCTCAACGCTCCAACACTTGTAATTTGCCCTAACTGCGGTGAGTACAAGGCAGCTCACAGAGCTTGCGGCAACTGCGGTATATATAACGGCAGACAGGTAATCGTAAAAGCTAACGAGAACTAATTACGGTACAAACATTATGGGCGGCAGAATTCTGTACGCCCTTTTGTTTTGCTCTGATACCTTGAATTTTTCGTGATTTTTGTGTAAAATAAGTGTGAGGTGAGTTCGTGGCTGTAAATATATTTGGTGTGACTGCTAACAGTCACGCAGACAGAGCAAAAATTAAAAGCGGTGAAATTCTGCTTAGTATTAACGGAAATATAATCGAAGATGTCCTCGATTACCGCTTTTATCAGGTAAACAGAGATTTGACACTCGAGATTAAAGATAAAAACGGCGAAATCAGAACTGTGCGTATTGTGAAAAGTGAATACGAGGAAATCGGTCTTGAGTTTGAAACTTATCTGATGGACGAGCAAAAGAGTTGCCGTAATAAGTGTATTTTCTGTTTTATAGACCAATTGCCTAAAGGTATGCGTGAATCACTTTATTTTAAAGACGATGACAGCAGACTTTCATTTTTGTTTGGTAATTACATTACGCTCACAAACCTTACACAGCACGAAATTGACAGAATCATAAAAATGCACATCAGCCCGATAAATGTGTCGGTTCACACTACGAATCCACAACTGCGCTGTAAGATGATGCATAACCGTTTTGCAGGTGATGCGTTAAGACATCTTGAAAGTTTTGCAAAGGCAGGAATCAGTCTTAACTGTCAGATTGTTGCTTGCCCCGGTATAAATGACGGTGATGAACTTATCCGTACTTTTACCGATCTTGAAAAACTTGGAGTTAATATGACCGCTGTCGTGCCTGTAGGACTAACAAAATACCGTCAAGGATTATATCCGCTTACGGAATACAATCAAGAAACTGCCGCACAGACGCTTGATATAATCGAAAAATTCGGTGATGAATGTGTTAAAAAGTACGGCAGAAGAATTTTTTATGCCGGCGATGAATTTTATATAAAGGCTCACAGACCGATTCCCGATCCTGATTTTTATGAGGGCTTTCCCGCCGTAGAAGACGGTATTGGTATGATTGCGTGTCTTAAAGAAGAAATTGAGTTTGCTGTGGAGGACAGCGACTACAATGATGCATTGAATTATAAGGTGACTATGGCATGCGGCGAGGCTGTTGCACCTTATTTGAGAGATATGATGAAGATTATTGCAACAAAATTTCCGAATATAGAGATAAATGTTGTTGCAATTAAAAATAACTTTTTTGGCGGAGGAGTTAATGTGTCGGGTTTGGTCACAGGCGGTGACTTGATTGACCAGCTGAAAGACAAAGACCTTGGCGACAAACTTTTTATTCCGTCATCTATGCTTAGATTTGAAAATGACATTTTCCTTGATGATGTTTCGGTTGAAGATGTTGAGCGTGAGCTTAATATTTCTCTTGGAATTGTAAATAACAACGGTGACGAACTTGTAAGAGAAGTTACCACGGTAAAGGAATGATAGAAGAATGAATAAACCTGTAATTGCGATTGTAGGCAGACCGAATGTCGGTAAATCTACACTTTTTAATAAACTTATCGGTCAAAGACTTTCAATAGTCGATGATACACCGGGTGTTACCCGTGACCGTATTTACGGCGAGGTTGAATGGCTCGGCAAAAAAGCGTTTATAATTGACACAGGCGGTATTGAACCGAAATCCGACGATATTATTTTGTCGCAGATGCGCAGACAGGCACAACTTGCCATTGATACCGCAAATGTAATTATCCTTGTTACGGACGGCAAAACAGGTATGGTTGCCACAGATATGGATATTGCGCAGATGCTTATGAAATCAAATAAGCCGATTGTGCTTTGTGTAAATAAATGTGACGGGATCGGCGAACCGACTCCTGAATTTTATGAATTCTATAATCTCGGACTCGGAGATCCTATTCAGGTTTCATCTGTTCATGGACACGGCACGGGCGATTTGCTTGACAATGTGTTTGAACACCTTGATTTTACAGAGGACAGCGAGGATGACGGCACAGTAATTAATGTGGCTGTTATAGGCAAGCCAAATGCGGGTAAATCATCGCTCATTAATAAAATTACAAACGAGGAGCGCTGCATAGTTTCTGACATTGCGGGTACTACAAGAGATACCATTGACACAATGATTGAAAATAAGTACGGTAAATTTAACTTTACCGATACAGCAGGACTTCGTCGTCAGAATAAAATTTATGATGATATTGAAAAGTACAGTATTATCAGAGCAAAGATGGCTATTGAACGCAGTGATGTATGCGTTATTATGATTGACGCAGAGGCAGGCGTTACCGAGCAGGATACAAAGGTAGCAGGACTTGCTCACGAGGCAGGCAAGGCTTGTATTCTTGCGGTAAATAAATGGGATGCAATTGAGAAAAACGACAAGACAATGCAGGAGTTCAGGAAAAAACTTGATACAGACTTTGCATTTATGTCTTATGCTCCTAAGGTATTTATTTCTGCAAAGACAGGTCAGCGTATTGACAGGTTGTTTGAATTTATTGTAAGCTGTGCGGAGCAGTCTGCAAGAAGAATTACAACAGGTATGCTCAATGAATTGCTTGCACAGGCTACAACAAGAGTTCAGCCGCCGTCGGATAAAGGCAAGAGATTAAAGATTTTTTATGTTACCCAGGCATCGGTTAAGCCGCCGACATTTATTTTCTTCTGTAATAACGCTCAATTATTCCACTTTTCTTATCAGCGCTATCTTGAAAACAGAATCAGAGAGGCATTCGGTCTTGAGGGCACACCAATCAGAATTATTATCAGGGAGCGTGGCGAAAAGTAATGAATTTTTATTTATCGTTTTTAGCGTATAATTGTTGGAGAATTATAATTACTGCCGTTATAGCTTATCTTTTAGGCAGTGTGAATACAGCCGTTATAGTTACAAAGATTGTAACGGGCGGTAAGAAAGACATTCGTGAAATGGGCAGCGGTAATGCAGGATTTACAAATGTTCTGCGTTCCGTAGGAAAAGTGCCTGCAATTTTTACAATCGTATGTGACGCACTTAAGTGTGTGGTTGCGGTTATTATCGGCTGGTTGATTTTCTCGACTATTCCTGCAGACAGTCAGATTCTTTCAAATGAATTTGGCAACTGCGGCAAGTATATAGCCGGTATTTTTGCAATACTCGGACATTCGTATCCTGTTTATTTCCACTTTAAAGGAGGTAAGGGTGTTGTAACCGCTGCCGCTCTTATAGCAAGCGAGGATTGGAGAGTATTTATTGCAGTTATCGCAGCTTTCCTTATTGTTTTTGCTTGTTCAAAAATCATTTCGCTTTCGAGCATAACAGCGGCTGTACTTTACGGCCCATTTACATTCCTTGCAACATTCTTGTTTGATTATCCGAAGGGATATTCTTTAGGCTATGTTATCTTGTCAACGGTTGCGGCATTGATTATCGGTATATTTGTTATTGTTAAGCATAAGGATAACATCAAAAGACTTATGCGTGGCGAAGAAAAGAAAATTACCGCAAAGAAAAAGACAAACGCTTGACGGACTTTTGCAAAAGATGTAAAATAATGACGGATAATTTTATTGAAAGGTCGAATATTATGTCTGACTGTATTTTTTGTAAAATAGTTGACGGTTCTATTCCGTCTACAAAGGTTTATGAGGATGATAAAATCCTTGCATTCAAGGACTTAAATCCACAAGCACCTGTTCACACTCTTATTGTTCCGAAACAGCATATCTGCTGTGCAGATGAAATTACTGCCGATAACTGCGAGATAGTCGGTTACATATTCTCAAAAATTCCTGAGATTGCAAAGTCACTTGGTCTTGAGAACGGCTATCGTATTGTTAATAACTGCGGCGTGGATGGCTGTCAGTCAGTAAAGCACTTGCACTTCCATTTACTCGGCGGCAAAAAACTTGCTGAAAATATGGCTTAAGAGGTGAGTACGATGGGTACATATAAAATTACCATTGCAGGACTTGAGCGTGAGCTTGAGCTTTTTCCTGTAAGTGATAAGCTTGATATTGCAGCTTTTATTATGTTTGGCGATGTTGAAATTACCGAAGCATCTGCTAAAGAACTGTTAAAGATTTGCCCTGAACACGATGTTGTTGTTACGGCAGAGGCAAAAGGTATTCCTCTTTGCTATGAAATGGCAAGACAGGGCTGCAAAAATTATGTTGTTGCCCGTAAAGGTGTTAAGGTTTATATGAGAAACCCTATTGAAGTAAATGTTAAGTCAATCACAACCGAGAATGAGCAGGAGCTCTATCTTGGCGAGGGTGACGCTGACTTTATTAAGGGCAAAAGAGTATTGATTGTTGATGATGTTATTTCAACAGGTCAGAGCCTTGAGGCTATTGAGGAGCTTGTTACAAAAGCAGGCGGAAATATAGTAGGTAAAGCGGCTGTGCTTGCCGAGGGCGACGCAAGAGGCAGAAAAGATATTATTTATCTTGAGGAATTGCCGCTGTTTTTTAAATAAAACTGATAAATAAGGATTGAATTTTATGAAACGACCGTTTGCATTGATTGGTATTACTTATCTTTCTGTGCAAGCGGCGCTTTTTTATTTAGAGTCGGATTTAGCAGCGGCAATATTAACCGCTGTGTGTTTTATCGGAACGATTGTTTCGCTCTTTATACTTAAAAATAGAAATTTACGGCATACGGTGCTTGGCTTTTGTTTGACAGCAGCATTTGCAAGTACGATTTTCAGCGGATATAATATATTTGTTAAACAGCCGATTGTAGATAAATATTCCGAAAGAGAAATATATGTGACGGCAACTGTACTTGAGCAACCCACGGTGCAGTACGATACTTACAGATATTTAATTGAAACCGATAGTATAAACGGAAAAATCGAAAAACTGAAAATCTGTCTTTCAACAATTAATGAATTAAATGTTGAAGAATTTGACAGAATAAGCTGTGTTTTGCCATTAAAAGAATGTACTAAAAGTCAGATGATTGCTGACGGTGCGTTTTTACAGGCATCTGTTAATAAAAACTTTGCTTATATTGTAAAAAAGACCGATGACAAGCCTCTGTATTATCAAGCTGTAAAGATAAGAGAAAATTTTGCGGACAGTTTTGAACAAAATATGTCGCAGGATTGCGCATCACTGTGCAGAGCGGTTTTATTGGGAGAAAAAACCGCTTTATCGCAAGAAATTCAGAACGATTTTACCCGTTGCGGCGTAAGTTTTTTGATAGTTGTGTCGGGTATGCATCTTGCCATAATCAGCATTTTTGTATTTTTGTGTATCAAGAAAATTATAAAAAACAGAGTTTTGCGTTCGATGTTAATGCTTATATGCGCATTTTCATTTATGGCGGTAACAGGATTTGCACCGTCTGTTGTAAGAGCAGGAGTAATGCTTGCCGTAGTGTATTCGGGAAAAATGTTTATGCGCAAAGGTGATTCGCTCAATTCGCTCGGAATTGCGGCTTTAATTCTCACCGTACCCAATCCTACAGCTGTTGCCGATGTGGGTATGCTTTTATCTTTTACCGCAACGCTTGGAATAATATTGTGGGCAAGAAAAATTACAGTTTATATAATGGGCAAATTTGCAAAATTGAAAAGGCTTAAAAAGCCCGTTGAATTTACAGTAAACTTATTTGCGGTTTCCGTTTCTGCCGCTGTATGGACAATGCCGATTTCAGTGTTGATGTTTGGTAAAGTATCGGTATTTTCAATCTTGCTTTCCGTTATACTTTCGCCTGCGGTAAGCGTACTTGTAGCTTGTGCGTTGCTTGCGGTGATTCTTTACGGCTTTGGAATTGTAAGTATTATTGCTTATCCGCTTACCTTTGTATGTGAGCAGTTAAGTAAGTATGTAATTTTTATTGTCGGCACATTTTCGGATATTCCGTTTTCTTCTGTAAACGCACGAAAACCGTATTTTTACATTTGGCTTGCTCTTATTGCGGTTATGGTGATTGTCGGATATTTTGTTAAAAACAAAGCAAACTATGCCGTTAAGAGCGCTGTTATTTCGCTGTGTGTTCTTGCACTCGGTTTTGCGGTTTACTCCGTAATTGATGTAAATACAACCGTCATTAATATTTACGCAACGGGAGGAAATACGGTTACGGTAAAGCGTGGAAAAAATTGCTCGGTTGTCAGCTGCGGCGGAGAAACAGCAAATGTATATTATGCCGTGTCTGATATTATGGAAGATACGACTTTGCTTGATTTTTTGATTGTGCCTTCGGATTCGGACGGAAGTTTGCTTTATGCCGATATTTTCCAAACAAAATTTGACGAATCGGATGTTTTGATATATGATAGTAAAGGTGAGAATGAAGATAACGGTAATGTAAAATATTTTACTGTAAATAAAAGTTTTACGCTTAATTTAAATTCGGAAACAAAAGATGAAGCAGTAAGCACGGAAAGCGGTGTGTACCAGTATATCAGCACCGAAAGCACCACTGTTTTGTTACTTGACGGTAATTGCAAGGCAGAAGATATTTTGGAAAAACACAGAAAAGCAGATTACATAATTACCGATAAAGACGGAGATAATTTGCAAGATATTTGCGGTAAAAGAATTATTACGAATACCGACGATGCAAACGCAAAAGATTGCGAAGATATGATTTTTGTACGGGACAAAAATCTGCAGATTGTTATTGATTGACGGAGGAAATATGGCTGTACTAACAGATAAACAGATGGACAAGCATATAAAAGAAAGAAATTTTGCAAAGGTGTATTTGATTTACGGCGAAGAGCAAATGTATGTAAAAAAATATACCGATAAGCTTGTTACGGCTGTAGCAGGTAAGACACCGTCAGAGTTTAATTTTCATTCATTCGGTGACAGCATTAATTTTGACGAGCTTGCCGCCTCTATACAAATAGTTCCGTTTATGAGTGAATTTAACTGTGTTCTCGTAAGCGATGCGGCTTTCGATGAATTTAATGCAAATGATAACGCAAGGTTTGCAGATATATACAAGGCAGTGCCTGACGGTTGCGTATTTATAGTTTCTTTGCCGTCTGTAAAACCTGTTAAAAATAAAACCCTTTTGCCTGCATTAAAAAAATATGCCGATAAAAACGGAATCGTTTGCGAGTTCAATACTCTTACTCAAAACGAGCTTGTTAAGTTTATTGCAAAATGGGCGAATGCAAACGGAAAATTCATTTCACAGGTAAATGCCACACAACTTATTTCGCTTTGCGGTCGTGACCTTAATATGCTGAAAAATGAAATAGATAAAATTTCCGCATATGCAAAGGGAGAAGAAATCTCTGACGAAGACATAGAAAAACTTGCGACGGTTACACTTGAATCAAAGGTTTTTGCGCTTTCGGACGCTGTGCTTAACGGCAATGCACAAAAAGCCTTTAATACGCTTGACACCTTATTTTATCAGCAGGAAAAGACGGCGGATATGCTGTTTATTTTATCGCAGGCTTTTATAGACGCATACAGAATCAGAGTTGCTGATGAAAGCGGCGTACAAAAAACGGAGGTTGCGAGTAAGTTTAATTATAAAAACAGAGCGTTTGTACTTGATAATGCAAGAAGGGCAACAAAGCGAGTTTCTACGCAGGCTTTAAGAAAATCGCTTAGCTTGCTTTTGCAGGCGGAAACCGAATTTAAAAGTGTTTCGGTAAATGACAGAGTGTTCTTTGAAAAACTGATTGCACAGCTTTTGCTGACCGCTGAGAGGGGAAGAGTTTAATTGCTTAAAATAAAAGAGGCAATAATAGTTGAGGGCAGATATGACAAAATAAAATTGAAAAATCTTGTAGACACAACGATTATCGAAACAAACGGTTTCCGTGTGTTTTCGGATAAAGAAAAGCAATCGCTTATACGCAAAATAGCACAGACGAGGGGAATACTTGTATTTACTGACAGCGATTCCGCAGGCTTTGTTATAAGAAATTTTTTGCGTGGTACGGTTGACAAAAGTAAGATAAAACATTGCTACATACCGCAGATAAACGGCAAGGAAAAGCGTAAGGCGCACGGTTCAAAAGAGGGCTTTCTTGGTGTTGAGGGAGTGAGCGATGATGTGATTATCAAGGCAATTCGCAAAAGCGGAGCTACAATAATCGGTGAAGATGAACAGGCAGACAGAGAAGAGGTAACAAAAGCCGACTTATACAGGCTCGGTCTTACCGGCAGGGAAAACTCCGAGAAATTAAGAAAAGCCTTGTTAAAGCACTTAGATATGCCGTCTTACCTTACTGCCAATGCTATGCTGTCGGCAATCAATTGCTTATATTCGCTTGATGAACTGAAAAATATAGTTAATGAATTGGAAATTTAATAATCGGAATTTAAATCACCGTTTTTGGACATAATAAAAACGGTGATTTTTTTGTTAAAGAGATTAAAATGTGATTGTATCCTTTTTTCGATCGGCGGAGTTGCTTATGCTTTGCTTGAAATACTGTGGCGCAGAAAAACTCATTGGACAATGGCGGTTACGGGTGGGAGCTGTTTCCTTGCTATTTTCAGAGTATATAAAAAGTTCCCGAAACTTTGCCTGCGCAGTAAGTGCCTTATCGGCGGAGCGATTATTACATTTATGGAGGGAATATGCGGATTTATAGTGAATGTAAAATTTAAACTTAATGTCTGGGATTACAGCAATTGTACGCTGAATTTTAAAGGACAGGTTTGCCCGTTTTACAGTATGCTGTGGACGCTTTTGTGCATACCTATAAGCTGCATATGCAAATTGCTTTGTAAAAACAAAAAAATTATTTAGCAGTCACTTTAGCGTCATTATGAGTATTTATAATAAACCTGTAAAATAAATTTGGAGGAATTATTATGGAAATACTCAAAGTTGAAAATCTTGTAAAAACCTACGGAGAGGGAGATAATATTGTAAATGCGGTTGACAATATTTCTTTGTCTGTAAATAAGGGAGAATTTGTTGCTATAGTAGGCGCAAGCGGCAGCGGAAAATCAACGCTTTTGCATTTGCTCGGCGGTGTTGACAGACCGACAAGCGGCAAAATTTATATAGACGGAAACGAAATAAATAATATGAATAATGATAAACTCGCTATTTTCAGACGCAGACAGATTGGCATTGTTTATCAGTTCTATAATCTTATTCCGATTCTTACGGTGGAAGAAAATATCTCTCTTCCGTGTGACCTTGACGGTAACAGACCCGACAAAGAGAGAATGGATTTGATTTTAAAGTCTTTCGGACTTTTTGAAAGAAGAAATCATCTGCCAAACGAGCTTTCGGGCGGTCAGCAACAGAGAACCTCAATTGCAAGAGCTTTAATAAATAATCCGGCTATTCTGCTTGCTGACGAGCCGACAGGTAACCTTGATTCAAAATCCACAGAAGAAATTATGAGTATTTTGAAAATGTCTAACCGTGACTTTAATCAGACAATAATTATGATTACGCACAATCTTGAAATTGCAAAGGAAGCCGACAGAATTATTACAATTCAGGACGGCAAAATTTTAAGGGAGGCGTAAGGCTTGAAGATACTGAATAAACTTACTGTTAAAAATTTAAAGTTGAATAAAAGCCGTACGATTGTTACGATTATCGGTATTATGCTTTCGTGCGCTTTGATTATGGTTGTTGCCGGTATGGCGGCAAGCGCACAACAGACAATGGTAAACTTACAAATTAATATTACGGGTAATTATGATTTATTTGTAAAAGGAGCAAACAAAAAAATTATTGACAATGCGCAGGCAAACAGAAATGTAAAGGACATTTATATAAAACAAAATCTCGGTTGCGCATATCTGCCGCAGGCGAAATTTGACACAAAGCCGTACATAAATGTGGTAGCATTTAACGAAAAATCATTTACAGACTGCTTTAATGTTACACTTAAAGAGGGCAGACTTCCGCAAAATGAAAATGAGCTTGTGCTTTCAAGCTCTGTACTTGAGAACAGCAGAGCGGAATTTAAAATAGGCGATACAATTACACTTGATTTGGGGAAGAGAGTCTATGTTTCGGGTGACGAAATACCTTTAGATGATACGGATTATTTTAATGACACCAATGGTACAGAAAAGCTGGTCGATACTCATAAAAAGACTTACACTGTTGTAGGTGTGTTTAATAAGGTTTCTTCATCATATTTTGCGGCAGACAGCATTTCTGCAAGCAGTTCCGCTTTCACTTTAGCTGAAGAAAATGCCGATATAAATGATTTGTTTATAAGTTTTACATCAGACGGTGAAAAAGATTATATTACAACGAGCGGTGAGATTTTAAATTTAACGGGTGACGATTTTGATAATTTAAAAAATGATTTTGAAGTTTATCTTGAAAACGGCGATTTTGATGAGGCGAGTATAAACAAAGATTTGCTGAGATACAAAGGCTTTGCGCTAAGTGACGAGAATATGAGAATGCTTTTATCATTAGCTGTAATAATTATTGTAATTATTGCAATTTCAAGTATTTTTGTTATCCGCAACAGCTTTGCAATTTCAATTACCGAAAAAACAAAGCTTTACGGTATGCTTGCGTCTGTCGGTGCAACCTCAAAACAGATAAGGCATAATGTGCTTTTTGAGGGCTTTGTGCTTGGCATAATCGGTATTCCGGCAGGCATTTTGCTTGGCGTAGGTGTAATTGCGCTGCTTGTGGTAATTTTGAACGCATTGCTTGAAAATATGCTGAACGGAATCTCATTTGTTTATGCTGTTCCATGGTGGGTAGCGGTTATTTCTGCTGTAATGTCAGCGGTTATTATTCTGTTTTCTACGCTTTCATCGGCTTTCAGAGCCTCAAGAATTGCACCGATTACAGCAATCAGAAGTAATAATGACATTAAGATTAATAAAAAGAAAAGCTATAAATCACCGAAATTTATTAAAAAACTGTTTGGTGTGGGTGGAGAAATTGCCTATAAAAACCTTAAACGCAGTAAAAAGAAGTACCGCACTACTGTGATTTCTATTATTGTAACAGTTGCAATGTTTATTTCAATTTCAACCTTTATTGAATACGGAATGAAAATTACAGGCGATCACTTTAAGAATATGCCTTACAATATTACTGTACATGCAAACGATAAGCTGTCATATGATGAATACGAAAATATTTACAAAAGAATCATTGCTGATTCGGATATAAATTCAAGTATAAAAACCTGTGAAAATTATTATGGCAATATAGTGGGGCTTACCGATTATTATACGGAGGAAGCCAAAGCGGCAGAGTTACAGGGCGGCGATTTAGCATATGTGTTTGGTGTGGATAATAAAAGCTTTAAGGAGTATGTAACCGCACTTGGATATAATTATGATGATGTCAAGGATAAAGCACTTATTACGAATGATTTTAAATACTATAATTCGGATAATATTCTTATCAAGGGTAAGGAGTTTGACTTGCCTATGAACACTGTTGTAAAGTTGTATCCTAACGGAAATCCGTCATATACTGAGGATGATATTAAAGAAATTCAGAAAACAGATCCTGATTTTGTATATAATCCGGATGATTATAAGTCTGTTGACCTTGTTATATATGATACAATTAATAAGGAAGTACCGGGGTCTATAGTTTCAAGTATTATGAGTACCGAAAATGAGGGAAGTGTGCTTGTAAGTGAGGATTATTTTAAAAAGCTATTTAGCGAGGATAATGTCAATACAACAAGAGCCATTGTTATTGATTCGGCTGACTCTGCAAATACGGTAGAATATATACATAATCTTGGTATAGAAAATCTTGATGTTTTTAATATTAATGAGCAAAAAGAACAGATGAATGCCATTTTGCTTATAATTGCAATCTTTGCTTATGGTTTTATTATTGTAATTTCACTTATCGGTATAACAAATGTGTTTAACACAATCAATACCAATATGCGTTTGCGCAGTAAGGAATTTGCAATGCTCAAGTCTATCGGTATGACAAAGAAAGAATTTAACAGAATGATAAGACTTGAAAGTCTGTTCTACGGTTTAAAATCCTTGCTTATCGGTGTTCCGCTCGGATTGCTCGGAGGTTATGCTATATTTAAGGCTACGGGAAATACCATTATGCTTGACTATTCATTCCCGACTATGGCTGTACTCATAAGCATAGTGTTCGTATTCTTTGTTGTATGGCTTATTATGAAGATTTCTATCAGCAAAGTGAATAAACAGAATATAATTGAAACCATACGCAACGATAATATTTGACATATCGGCTTACAGGGTGATATAATCACAAAAGAAGGGAAGTGTTAGTATGAAGATACTGCTTGTTGAGGATAACAAAAGCATAATAAAAGGACTTGAGTATGCATTTGCACAGAACGGCTACAGTTGTGAATACTGTCTTAGTTTAGACGAGGCTGTACGAAAAGCACCTTTTAATTATGATGCAGCAGTGCTTGATATAATGCTTCCCGACGGAAACGGCTTTGATTTGTTTAAAAAAATTCGCAGATATTCTGATTTGCCTGTAATTTTTCTTACCGCTGTTGATGATGAAGACAGTGTAGTAAACGGACTTGAACTTGGTGCGGACGATTACATTACAAAGCCTTTTTCTACAAGAGAACTTATTGCACGCATAAAGCGAGTGGCGAATAAAAACAGTAAAAAGAACATAATTACAGTATCGGGCGTTACGCTTGATTTGGATAAATCGGCGGTGTTTGAAAACGGAAAACAGCTTGAACTTACCGCACTTGAATATAAATTATTGTCGCTGTTAATGCAAAATGCAGGTAAAGTGGTAACACGAGAATTGATATTTGAAAAAATATGGGATGTATCGGGCAACTTTGTAAATGACAATACGCTTACCGTATATATCAAGAGAATACGCAAAAAGCTTGATGCGGATATAATAAAAACGGTAAAGGGAATGGGGTATCAGGTTGCGGAGGTCAGCAAATGAAGAAGTCATATAGATTTGTTGCGCTGTGCCTTGCGCTAACAGCTTTTTTCTGTATTATCTCGGCTGTTTGTACGGCAGTCTGCCTTGAAAATGTAAGGAAAACAACCAACAGTACCGTTAATCGGCTTGTAGCCGTAATGCTTGAAAAGTATCCGGACATAAGCGAAAAGGAAATTGCTGAAATACTTAATAATAAAACCGAATATACGGATAATTCGGAATTTTTAAATAAGTACGGAATTTACCCCGAAAAGGATTGGGTTTCGTACAATAATCAAGGCTCGTATAAATATGTAGTTATTTCGGCAATTATTTGCTTAGCCTTTGGCATTGCTTTTATAGTGGTATTTTTATTATATTTAAAAATGCAAAAGCAACAGACTATGGAAATAGCAAAGCGGATTGAGCGTATAAATCTGGGTGATTATTCATTACAGATTGACCGAAACAGTGAAGATGAACTCTCACTGCTTGACAATCAAATTTACCGAACTGCCGTAAAATTCAGAGAGCAGGCGGAAAATTCAAGGAAAGACAAGGAAAACCTGCAAAAATCATTGTCGGATATATCACATCAGCTTAAAACTCCGCTTACATCAATAATTGTAATGGTTGATAATATTCTTGACGATGACGATATGCCGCTTGAAATAAGGCGTGAATTTTTAAGCGATATAAAGCATAATACAAGCACTGTTTCATTCCTGGTGCAAAGCCTGCTTACACTTTCAAAACTTGATGCAGAGGCAATCAGATTTAAATACGCAGATGTCGATGTAAAAAGCATTATTGATGAATGTATTAAAAATACGGCAGTAATGGCTGAAATTTGCAATGTAAGTGTAGAAACATTGTGTGACGACACATACAAACTTAACTGCGATAAAAAATGGCTTTGCGAGGCTGTTACGAATATAATTAAGAACTGCATTGAACATTCACAGAACGGAAATATAAAAATAACCGCTGACCAAAATAAACTTTATACAAAAATCAGCATAAAGGATAACGGCAGCGGTATTACAAAAGAAGATTTGCCTCATATATTTGAACGATTTTATAAGGGCAAAAACTCAAGTGATGACAGTGTGGGTATAGGACTTTCACTTGCAAAGACAATTATTGAAAAGCAAGGCGGATACATAAGTGTATCGTCTGAACTTAATAAAGGCAGTGAATTTGTAATAAAATTCTTTAACAACTGAATATCAACAAAAAACAGGTTGCCGCTTAATTGCGACAACCTGTTTTTGTATCTTAGATTTCAATGCTTTTGATTGAATCAAACTCGTCCTGAATTTCTTTTGAAGGTTTCTTTGCTATAAGAGAAACTATAATATTTACGATAAGCGCAAGCGCAAAACCTAAAACAAGAGAATAAAGATTTGTTGCTTTGTAAAGAGTTACACCGTTTACGAGCGGTAAATAGTCCCATACAATAACTGTTAGTGCTCCTGTTGCCATACCGCTGATAGCGCCTGCGAGAGTTGAGCGTTTCCAGAATAATGCAAGAAGAACAACAGGGCCGAACGCTGAGCCAAAGCCTGCCCATGCATCGGAAACAAGTCCCATAATGCTTGAGTTAGGGTTGATTGCAATTACAAAGCCGATAATTGCAACAACAACTACCGCAACCTTACCGATGTTAAGAGCACTTTTCTCTGTAGCGTTTTTCTTAACGCCTTTGTAAATATCCTCTGATACGGCAGATGCGGTAACAAGGAGCTGGCTGTCGGCTGTTGACATAATAGCGGCAAGAATACCGCAAAGGAATATACCGCCGATGAATATCATTATTCCGTTACCGGAGAAGATCTGCTGAATAAGTCTGATGAATACTGTTTCGCTTGCTGTAGCGTCAAGGTTTTCGATAAGGTAACCTCTTGCAACAAGTCCGATAAGGCAAGATGCGGCAAGTGAAATGATAACCCATACGATAGCAATTTTTCTTGACTTTTTGATTTCAGAGTCACTTTTTACCGCCATAAATCTTATAAGAATGTGTGGCATACCAAAGTAACCGAGTCCCCATGCAAGGTTAGAAATAATGGAAACGGCAGAAACATTTGAACCGTCGTCATTTTTTAAGAAGTTAAGGTAATTATCCGGGTTTGTTACACCGCTGTCGATAAGTGACTGTGAGAAACTGTTGTTATATGTAAGAGCTACATAAGCGATTATCGGAACCGCCATAATGGCAACAAGCATTAAAAGTCCCTGTATAAAGTCAGTGTAGCAAACAGCCTTAAATCCGCCGAGAAATGTATAAACAAGAATTACAATTACAGCAACTATAAGACCGATTGTATATACAGTGTTGTAGTTTTCAGAGTTGCCGAAAAGTGTAGCGAAAAGCTTTGCGCCCGAACTGAATGCCGAGGCTGTATATACTGTGAAGAATATTGCAATAATAATGGCAGATACCATTTTTATTACGCCCTTATCGTCACGGTAACGGTTCTGGAAAAAGCTCGGAATTGTAAGTGAGTTTCCTGCAACGATTGTATATTTTCTTAATCGTGCCGAAACAATATACCAGTTGAGTATAGTACCGATCAAAAGTCCGACTGCTATCCATACCTCACCTGTTCCCGCAAGGTAAACCGAACCCGGAAGTCCCATAAGCAGCCAACCGCTCATATCGGAAGCCTGTGCAGAGAGTGCAGCGGTCCAGCCGCCAAGATTTCGTCCGCCGAGGAAATAGTCCTCGTTGTTCTTTGTGCCCTTAGACGATACAAAGCCAATAATTATCATAATGACCATATATGCCGCAAAGGAGCATAAAACTATTATATTTGCTGTACTCATATTTTCCTCCTCTATTTTGTTATTAAACACAAATACTCTTTAATAGTACCAAATTTCAGCAAAAAAATCAAGTATATTCAATGTTGTAGCAGATTTATACAATAAAATATTTTTATATAATTGTATATTTATTACAGCAGAGCCAATAATAACAACGGAGGTGCTATTTATGAGCGAAAATAACAGCAGAAAGAAAAAGAGCAGATATGAAAAGGCAGGATTCTATACTGCGCTTTCTATCTGCTTAATAGCCGTAACTATGGCAGTGTATTCAACATATAATACTATATCGGGAGCAAAAGAACCTACGGAGCAACCCACCACCACGGCAGTGGAGGTAAATAATCAGGTGACAGGTATAACGGAGATTGCAGAGGAAACTACATTTCCTAAAGTTGCAAATGAAATAACTGTTCCAACAATATCGGTTACAATTCCCCCTTACACCGAACCTACCGAGCAGGACACAACAAGAAATGCCTTACAAACTATGCTTTCAACTGATTTAACTCTAAGTTATCCGCTAAATCAGAAAAACATTATAAGAGAATACAGCGAGAAAACAGTGTATTATAAAAGTCTTAATGTATGGAAATCGCATCTCGGAGTGGATTTTGCGGGTGAGATAGGCGATGAAGTAACCGCAATGACAGGCGGTGCGGTAATAAAGGTTGACGAGGATAAACTGTACGGAAAAACGGTAGAGATTGCAACCGATAATGCCGTAGTTATTTACAGCGGATTAAACGGAATAACCGTGAAAGAAGGCGATTCGGTAGAAAACGGACAGAAAATCGGTGTAATAGGTGCAGTTCCTTGTGAAGTACACGACAAAAATCATATTCATGTTGCCGTTAAGATAGACAGACAATTTGCAGACCCGCTTTCATTTATCAGCAACGGGGAATAAAATCTCCGTTTTTATCATAGATATAATTATAGCACGCCCTCGTATCGTTTCAGGGGCAAACAAAAAAGTGATGGTTGATTTCAGCCATCACTTTTATCTTATTCGTATTCACGATTTACAATTTTACAAAGTACGGTTATCTTTCGCTCTGATGCCATTCTTCATTGCCAAAGATAAAATCATCAATATCCATTACAATAATTCTCATAAAAACACCTCCTATATTATAGTAAACAATACCATTATATTCAGGAAGTGCAGGAATTATACAGGATTACTTGTTAATAATATTTAAGTATTCACAAATAATGTCAACTGCCTGCTCGGTAGAAAGAGCTGTACTGTTAATGCACAAATCATAGTTATCTGCCAAGCCCCACTTTTTTCCTGAATAGAAACTGTAGTAGTTTGCTCTGTTTTTGTCTGCTTTTAATACTGCCTGCTTTGCACGAGCGGGATCAATACTTTGTCTTTCGACTGCTCTCTTAGTTCTTACATCAATGTCAGCATAGATATAAATTTTAGCGAGGTTTTGGTGATCCTTCAAAACATAATCCGCACATCTGCCAACGAATACGCATGGACCTTCATTGGCAAGCTGCTTAATAATCTTGTGCTGTAAAATGTAGAGCTTGTCATTAACAGGTAAATCACCCATAGATGAAAAACCGTTACCGTAATTATAAAGTCCTAATGAAAGAGAGTACAAAAGGCTGTTTGTAGCCTTCTCATCAACATTTTCAAATACTTCAGGACTAATTCCGCTCTCTTTGGCTGCTAAAGATATAAGCTCCTTATCATAGAATGGAATGCCAAGGCGTTCTGAAAGAGCCTTTCCTATGTTGTGACCGCCTGAACCGTACTGTCTTGTAATTGTAATAATGTTATTGCAGCTCATATCATAACCTCCGGTGCAAAGAAATGTATGGGAAAGTAACTTGTATTACTTACTCTATACATATATATAATATCATAATTTTTAAAAAAATCAAATGAATTATACAATTTTTACAAAATTTGTGTAATCAATATAAATTGATTTGAGTTGCTTTGTGCACTATTACCATATAGCACATAAGAAATATATTGAGTTTGTACGAAGTCAGTCTGATATATAAACTATACAGTTGAAATAAGTAATTGCCTGCAATACAGTTATTTATCAATAGATTACATATATACTATTAAAGATAAAAGTAATTTTTGAAATTAAATCAGTTTTCAATTTAATAATCGTGATACTTGATTTTATTAGATATATATGTATATATGCGAGAGAGTATTATTTCAGACTAAAAATAGTATATTCCATATATGTAAACACTATATATTGAGTTTATAAGGATAAAGTAAAAATTATTTAAAATTTTTTGAAAAAAATTGAAAAAAGGGGTTGCAATTTGTAAAAAGGAGTGATATAATAACGAA
>OLGY01000618.1_pt1 | contig 23163 bp, 24 predicted proteins | sample 1605951 | NCBI WGS metagenome assembly OLGY01 (sample SAMN03283280) | human gut metagenome | biome: human-associated habitat; material: feces | host: Homo sapiens | place: Peru | collected 2012
TAATTTTCAACAACTTAGGCTACATGTTCCGGAATTTATCCGGACAGTAGTGGAACAAAAGATAAAACAATGAATATAGTAAAAACAGAAATTGAAGGCGTACTCATTATAGAGCCACGCCTCTTCCGTGATGCTCGAGGCTACTTCTTCGAGAGCTTCAGCGAGCGAGAGTTTGAAGAAAAGGTAGCCCCAATCCTGGGACACAGTGTTCACTTCTGCCAAGACAATGAGTCTATGAGTAGCTATGGCGTGATGCGAGGTCTGCACTTCCAGCGTCCACCTTATACACAGAGCAAGTTGGTGCGTTGCGTAAAAGGCAGAGTCCTTGATGTAGCTGTAGATATCCGCAAGGGTTCATCAACCTATGGCAAGCATGTGGCTGTAGAACTGCCAGAAGACAACCATGTTCAGTTCTTCATTCCAAAGGGCTTTGCCCATGGTTTTGCTGTCCTCTCAGAGACAGCCGTCTTCCAGTACAAGTGTGATAACTTCTATCACCCAGAGGCAGATGGAGGTATCTCTATCCTCGATGAAACCCTTGGTATCGATTGGAAAATCCCAACAGAACATGCCAATCTCTCAGAGAAAGATACGAAGCATGCAATGCTGAAGGATTTCGATTCCCCATTCGATATTAATGTAGATTTATATAAATAGGCATCTGATGCCAGATAAAGAACTTTTAGATTAATGTTCTCGATTGTAAAATGAACATAATATTTTCAAACAATGAATACTATCAGTTTAAGTGTCTACAGTATTACTTTATATAAGCGTTTTAAAAACAAAGACTTAGAAAACTTATCAAGTTTTGACCATGGGAAAGATTTCCTAAATTTGGTTGATCAGCTATTTTTGTCTTGGAAGCAAGATGTTGAGTTAGCTCTTTATAATGATGAGCAAGCTAAGAAAGTGAGTAGGCTGCGGAGAATAGGTGATGACTGTTGGGAATATCATCGCCATACGACATTTATTGATGGAATTATAGAAAGTGGTGAGTATGGAACACAGGAAGATATAATAGAAATCAAAACTGGTCGATCTAAGTATGTTAAGAAAAAAGAAGATGCTAGCTTGAGACCTTTCTATTTTATGTTTTATCATAAGCCTAATACAAAAGAATGCTTTCTGTTAGTGGAAAGAATAGGTCAAAATGGTATTGTCACCGTTTTGGAAAAAGCATTAAGAGAGTTTTTGAGCAATGCCCTGTCTGAAGAATATACGCTTGTGCTTAGACCTTATCTGATGCCAAAGGTCTTGAAGTTAAACATGGAGTCTGTTGGTGGTGCTAAACGAGTTATCTTGAAAGGGATAAAAAATAATGCAGTAAGTGGTACTGCCAAGCAGCAGATGTTTGCAGGCTGTGCAACAGAAGTGTCTTTCGTCGCACCCAAGAATAACTATATTCCTGGATTTGAAACACTCTTTGAAAAACTGAAAAAAGAAAAAGATAAGGGTGAAACTTGCAAGATAGATGCTTATGAATGTCAAGATGTAGCCTTTGAGGTATCATTCAATGGAAAAACAAGAATGTTATCTGTTGCCAATATTACCAATATGGGTATGAATGTAGATGTCACTAATAGGGTTAAATATGAAGGCGCTACAGGGTATCCAACTTATGCTTCTCTTAATGAGCAAGCCCATCAAGTTTTATCATATTTAGATTCATAGAGTTATGGGAAGAACATATAAGATTATTTTATGGGCGGCTGGTATTCTAGGATTTGTATGTGTTGGAATTTTCTTCTATTACATATACCTATATTCTACATTTACTGACGTACAGGAAACTGTGAAATCCCAGTTGTCGTCTAATGTTGGTGACTTTATTTCCGGAACCATTGGCACTATACTTGCTTTTATATCAACATTGTTTTTGTTTGTTACCTTTCGTGTGCAGCAAGTTCAATTTGAAAAAAATCAGTTAGATGCCTATCGTCAAAGATTTGAAGGAACATTCTTTAATATCATGTCCATGCTCTATCAAGTAAGAACAGAGGTGAACCAACAAATTTGTCTTAATTCTAAGCTAAAGTCTAAGAATCTTTTTGAGTTTTATCATTCGTTTGTTGATTTCTATGATCACAAACTAGACAAAGAGGCAGACTTTAAAGAAGCAATGACGATTTTGTTAAAAGACAATTATCAAAAGACAGAATTAGAAACCGCTATGTATGATTTAGGTCATGCTTATGATGAATATGTGGAGAGTCAAGGCTGTAATGCAGGTTTCTTTTTCCGTTATATTCATAATTTGATAACTTTTGTCATTCATCATTGGGGAGATAAAAAACAAAAGGATGTTGCCATTGGTTATTTGAATTTTATCCAAGCGCAACTGACCAATGAGGAATTGGCTTTGTTGTTCTATGATAGCATCTCTAGAAATGGCATGGATAAGAAACGGGTCTATACATTCAAGGAAAATATGGATGAGTATTCTTTCTTGGAGAATATTCCCGAGTTCATTTTGGCAAACAGAAACCATTACAAGATATTCGCTCATACTATGTTTAAGTTTCTGAATGATGATGAGAGAAAAAATGTAGTTTCGAAGTTTAATAAAAAAAGTTGAATATAAAATATGCCTTACTTGTATAACAAACGTTGTTGATATACGCATGGATCAACATCGCAGAGATGATTTCCCTATCGAAGATGACCATGTTCGTGCTTATGTTTGTGCAAATGTTGAAGTTGCAAAACAAGTGGAGGGGTTATTAGGTATCAAAGGCTATGATATAGGAGGACAAAATGCAGCAGGTAATGGAGCTGTGGAAACATCATGTATTGTTTATTTTCTAAAGAAAGGGGAGTTGATGTAATATGGATAATTTCCAAGAATGGATAGTTACGATCTTGTCATCCATGGTTGCTATTGTTGTAGCTATAATGACTTGTAAATGGCAGATGCGGACAGAGTTGAGAAAAATACTTGAAAGCTATGTGTCTGACAAAAAGTACAAGGCTTATTATGATGCTGTAAATATAGTTTTTACGCTCTTAGAAGAAGGAAGACAGAATAAGACAGTAAGTTCGAATGACAGGTTTCATGAGTTGTTGAAAGTAAAGCAAGATTTATTTGTATATGGTTCTGATGATGCGTTTAGATCCTTTACAGAATATCTTTGCTCATGTACTCCAAATTCAGATGGTAGTGATGTCTTTAAGCCTTTGCTTGATTTCATGTTGATTGTCAGAAGAGAAATCTCAGGAGGTAAGAGTTCTATCTCAATAGATGACATTATGTTGAACTTAATGCAGAGTAAAGAGGAACTTCATAAATATCATGAATTTCTAGAAACGAATGGATATAGTATTTGACAATAACAACCGTATAGTAAAGAATATGTTTCTTTTTTACATACGAAATTTCTTATGATAGTAATATTGCCAGCAGTTTGATAATTTCAAGAACGTTGCAGATTTCTTTGAATTTGCAGCAAAGTTAATGAGGAGATAACAATATATTTATTGCTAGTCTTTGTTTTTCTCTGACTTGTGTAAATAAGCATTAAACTTATTATGCAAATACTATAGTTATCCCCAGGCGGTCCCATCCCGCACAACATGGCGAGACCTTTGATTGGTCCGCCAACCTTATAGCATAGCGGTTCCGAGCACCGGAGGGCGGTTACATCCCTAATCCCTATGGTAGGGATTTAGGGCTTGGGTATAGGGTAAGGACCCTCCCGCTGGGGAGGGACAGGTGGGGCATATATAGCACTATAGGGCGGTTACATCCTCTCTGACTTTTCCTGATTTCAGTAGACACTTTCAATTTTATAAAACTGAAATAGTAGACACTCCTTATTTTTGGTGAGAAAGGTGGAGCCTTCTTTAATGGTAAAGAAGGACGGGATGATTTTAGAAAATCTTTATTATTTAAAGAACAAAATTAATGCACGACATACAAATCATAATCATGGCCGGCGGCGTAGGTAGCCGCTTCTGGCCTATGTCAACCCCCGATTACCCAAAGCAGTTCATTGATGTGATGGGCGTGGGCCGTTCCCTCATTCAATTGACAGTAGATAGATTGAAGCCAATCTGTCCTGTCAAAAATATGTGTGAAGTAAAAATAGCAATTTGAATAAGGTTGATGGAACTTTATAAACAGTGTTTAAAGTATATAATTCTTAAGGGTTATTGAATTGTATATAGGTTATTGAAATAAATATTTTTACGAAAATGAATATTGGAATTATAATTCAGGCAAGAATGGGTTCAACCCGTTTACCTGGTAAAATTTTGAAGAAGTTTGATGGAGAGAAAACTCTTCTGGAGACTCTTCTTGAAAACCTTCATAAGGTTAGTGGAGTTAAAGTTATTGTTGCTACTTCTGTAAATGCAAACAATGACCAGTTGGAGAGTTTTCTCTTGGAAAAGGGCGAGCTGGTATATCGTGGCTCGGAGAGTGATGTACTTGATAGATTTATTCAAGCAGCTGAAACAAACCATGTCGATGGTATTGTGAGAATCTGTTCTGATAATCCTTTTTTGGATTGGCATGGCGTTTCGCAATTGGTAGAGAAGGCAAAAACGAGTGACGCTGATTATATCGGTTTTCGCATTAATGATAAACCTTCAATTCTTACCCATTTTGGCTTTTGGGGTGAATTTGTTACCCTTTCTGCACTTAAGCGAGTTGCTTCAACAACTCCTGTTGATTCCCCTGCTCATGAACATGTAACATGGCATATATACAATCATCCTGATGAGTACAAGTGCAAATGGATTATGTGTCCTGAGTTCTTACAGGGTAGAGATGATATAAGACTGACTATAGACACCCCAGAAGATTTAGTAAATGCTCGAAAAGTATTTGCTGATTTAAAGGGCAAAGATTCTAACTTTACTCTTAAAGATGTTGTTTCATATTTAGATGCACATGCTGAAATTAAGCAGTCAATGTTAAATAGCATCTCACAAAATAAAAAGTAATATTTAATTTATACGATTATGATTAAAAAAGGAGAAACCTATATTATAGGTGAAATTGGTCAGAACCATAATGGCTCTGTTGACATTGCTAAGTTGATTGTTGAGTTGATTGCACGACCAGTTCGCGAGGAAACCTTTGGCCTTGATTTAAAGCCAATGAATGCGGTTAAGATGACACGTCGCGATTTAAATGAAGAGTTGACAACAACTCAGATGAATCGTATATATGATACACCAAATTCTTTCGGTCGCACCTATGGTGAGCATCGAGCTTTTTTGGAGTTAGATGATCAGGCTCATTATGAAGTTTATAAGTTTGCTAAAGAGAAGGGACTTGATTTTGTTGAAACCCTTTGTGCAAAGGGCTGTCTTTCAATGTTGAAACTCTTTACTCCTGATTATTTGAAGGTGGCTAGCCGTGATTTGACTAACCTTCCTCTTCTTTCAGCCATGGCTGAGACCAAGATACCTATTATCCTCTCTACGGGTATGGCTGGTAAAAAGGAGCTTGATGATGCTTTGGAGACAATTACACGTTATCACAGCGATATTTCTATATTGCATTGTGTATCTCAATATCCAACTCATCCGGATAATTTGAATTTGCGCACTATAACCTATTTGAAGAAGCATTATGGACAGTATCATATCGGATTCTCCGATCATACTATTGGTATTTCTGCGCCTGCAATTGCTGTAGGTATGGGTGCTGAGATTATCGAAAAGCATATTACCATCGATAGACATATGAAGGGAACTGATCAGCCTGGTTCTTTAGGTCCTGATGGTGTAAATCGTATGGTACGTGATATTCGAATGGTGGAACGTTGGTTAGGTAAGGAAGATCTTTACATAGATAAGAGTGTTGCTGGTTCTAAAGTGAAGTTGGAACGTTCTATCGCTTCTTTGTGTGATATTAAGGCTGGCGAGGTTATTACCGAAGACAAAATCCATATGTTAAGTCCTGGTGATGGTTTTAAATGGGCTCAGAAGGATATGGTTGTTGGTCATAAGGCTGTGCAGGACATTCCAGCAAATGAAATCATCTATTCGAAATATATAGATTAATGGATAAGAAACTTCCTAAGCTCATCTTGACAGACATTGATGGTGTTTGGACAGATGGTGGAATGTATTACGATGGCACTAACGTAGAGTTGAAGAAATTCAATACCTACGATAGTGCTGGCGTATTGTTTGCACACCATTTGGGAATTCCTGTTGGAATAATAACTGGTGAAAATACAGAAATAGTTAAGCGTAGAGCAAATAAATTAAATGTTGATTATTGTTATCTCGGGGCAAAAGACAAAGTGTCTATAGCAAGAGAATTATGTTCACAATTGCAAATTCAATTAACTGATGTTGCTTATATTGGTGATGATATCAATGATGTAAAGCTTCTTAAGCTTGTTGGTTGGAGAGGAGTACCTTCTTCTGCGCCTGAATATGTAAAGGAGATAGCTAATATTTCTTTATGTAAAAACGGAGGAGACGGAGTCTTCCGTGAATTTGTTGAGTCTATTGTGGGTATTGATATTATAAAAAAAATGATATCTGATATAATTTTAGCGCAGCAGTAGTTAAGACTATATAGAGAAACTTTTAAGCAATAAATAAATGATAACTAATATTTTTAAAGATAATATTTGGCTATATTTGTTGTTCTTATTTATTCCAATATTAAATGTTTATTCATTTGGAGTAGGAAATATTGCACTTATAGCATTATTGTTAGTCGCTATATATGGACTAATATCAGGTAGTGTTTTTAAAAAACAAAAACTGTTTTTGTTTCTAGGTTTTTTTGTCATTGTTCATGAGGCTATTTTTTATGTTATGTATAATGTTCCAAAGACATCAGGACCGTGGTTTAATCGAATAGTTGAAGAACTATTGTTTGTTATGTCTATTGCGACTTTTGTAAATGTATTTGATTTAGATAAGCTATACAAATGGTGGAGAATTATAGGTGTTCTTTTTATGATAGGTTTATTTTATCATAGCATAGAATATTATGTCTTCAATCATTATGTTGATATGATCAAGTTACCTTTTCTGCCTTTGTCAGATAATAAAGTCTTTGAAAAAATATTAACCATAGATTATACAAGACCTCGTTCGTTCTTCACAGAACCTTCTCATTATGCATCTTTTATGCTACCTTTACTATTTCTAAATCTTTTGTATAAAGATTATAGATATGGAGCAATAAATATGGTCTTTTTATTACTGTCTACCTCATCATTAGGTATCGTGACAGGTGCGTTTCTTCTTATAGTAATGAGTTTTAAACATACGAGTTTTAAAATAAAATTATTATTAATAATATTTTTGATTGTTGGATATTTTTGCTTCTTAAATCTTGATATATTTCAATTTGCAAGAGATAAAATAGCGTCTTCCAATGGCGGTGATGAAAGTAGTAGTCTGCGAATATTTTTTACTGCATCGGTGTGGGCAGAGTTACCCATAGATTTGAAAATGTTGGGAATTCCTAGTTACTCGATAGGAGATTTTCTACAACATAATTCAAAATATATACCAAATCAATTAGTATGGGTTTTACAAGATGAATCAAGTATTAATTATGCATCCTCGATTTGGTTCGTTGCAGTAAAGTTTGGACTTATAGTGTGGGGGGTATATTTGTTTTTTTATATTCGTAATATAAAAAAATCATGGTCTAGTCCAATCTTATATTATGCATTAATGATATTTGTAGCGACTTTTATTCAATCGTGTTTTTTGAACTCGATATTTATGAGTCAAATTGTCCTGATGTTAGTTTTACTTAATAATAAAAAAGATATAGATGAAAAGTATAATTGTAACAACTTCATTCGCAAATAATTATGGGGCCTTGCTTCAGAATTTTTCGTTGAAAAAGTTTTTGGAAAATAATTTTAGTATCACAGTTCAAACTTTAGATTACTGGCCAGATAATGCAGAGGTTGTTTGGAAATTGTATTATCCAGGAAGAAATCTTCGAACGATTATTAGAAATATTCTTGTGCTTTTCGATTATTCATATCGAAAAAAGATGAAAAAAAGACAAGACATGATGTTTTCTTTTCGAAAGAATTATTTGAATTTAACCGATAGTTGCTATCATTCAGAATCGGAAATTTTAGCAGAAAGTTTTAAGTACGAGAATACTTTATTCTTTTGTGGAAGCGATCAAATCTGGAATACAACAGCTTATTGGAAAGACCCTGTTTATTTTCTTAATTTTGTTAAGCAGATAAAGTCTTGCAAGTCTATAGCTTATGCCCCTTCTATAACAGATAAGTGGAAATCTGAGCACAAGGAAGAAATTAAAAGATATTTAATGCAACTTGATTGTATTAGCGTAAGAGAGAATTCTGATGTAGAACAGGTCAAATCTCTTTTACCATCTAGAAATGTCATTCAAGTTATAGATCCTGTTTTTCTTCAAACAGCAGAGGAATGGGATCATATTAGTAAAAACGGTATTAAAATTGAGGGAAAATATATATTGTGTTATTTCTTGGGCACAAGTCCATCTACGGTTAAATTAGTAAAAAAGGTCAAGGAATTAACAGGATTAAAGGTTGTATATTTGAATATCAATTATTCCAATCCGATAAATGCTGATATTGTTATTCGTGAAGCATCGCCTATTGATTTCGTTTCATTGATTAAGAATGCCGAAGTAGTGATAAATAATTCTTTTCATTGTTCTGCATTTTCTGTGATTTTTAAAAGAAATTATTTGGTTGTGCCCAAAAATCATGCAAATTCTCGTATGGTTTCATTACAAGAGATGGCGCAAATATCTAATCGTCTGATATTTGATGACAAGATAGATTCTTTAAGTATGAACGACATTATTGTTGATTTCTCAAAAACTGATATGGCTATATCGGCTTTTTTATCTGATTCGATTAATTATCTAAAAGATGCTGTCTATGGAAAATAAAAAAATAATAGAATTGGCTCCATTTGATGAATGCACAGGATGTGCTGTATGTGCTGCAGAATGTCCAAAGCATGCAATCTCTATGGTATATAAAAATACCTTTCTTTATCCTGAAATAGATAATAATCTATGTGTTAAATGTGGTAAATGTACTAAAGTATGCCCTATTTTAACAGGTGAACCCAAATATCAAATCTTAGAAGATAGAAAGGCTTATTGTGGATATTCTAAAGATTATATGCATTTGAAAAAATCTTCATCGGGAAGTTTTTCATATGTATTTAATAGATGTGCTATTGAGAAAGGATATGTAGCTTATGGAGTAGCTTTTGATGGTAATGGTGTTTTAAAGTATAAGAAAGCGGCAAATCTTGATGAGATAGAAGCTTTTATTGGAAGTAAATACATACAAGCAGAATCTGAGTTTGTTTACAAATCAATAAAAGAAGATTTGAAAAACAACAACTATATTATATTGACAGGTTTGCCATGTGTATTATCTGCTGTTAGAAAAAATATTTCAGAAAGCGATAAGGCTAAAATACTTTTTGTTAAGATTATATGTCATGGAATTTCTTCTGCGAAAATATATAATTCCATAGTCAGATATTTAGAAGAAGAGAATAAATCAAAAATAGTTTCATATAATTTTCGCAGTAAGGCTTTTGGGTGGAAACGACAAAGTGTAGATATTAAATTTGCTAATGGTAAAATTAAAAATCAATTAGCATTAGATAATTTACATCATTATTGGTTCGCATATCATTGGAATTTGAGACTTTCATGTTTCCATTGCAAGCATAGAACTTACGATGAAGCTGATATCATTATTGGCGATTTTTGGGGCGTGATTGATAAAAAGATAGATATAGTTTATAAAGATGGTTTGTCCATAGCTATTGTAAACACTGTTAAAGGTCGCGAGTTCTTTAATCTTGTTAAAGATAATTTGGTTGTAAAAGAGGTTGCTATAGAAGATGCCATTAAAAGACAGCCTCCTTTAGTTAAAAATCCTATAGTTCCTGCTTGTAGAGAAGATTTTTTAAAAGACTTCGAATCTATGAGTTTTAATTCATTTGTTGAAAAATATAAGCGTAGACATACGTTTAAAGAGGCTGTAAAAAAAATCGTTTTCAACACAAGATTTAGATTATCATATATATGGAAAAAGCATCGAAAGGTTTATTAAAGTCATCTTCTGCTCTTGTTGTTCTAATGATAATAGGATATGCGATATCTTTTATTAAAGAGAGTAGTATAGCCTATTTCTTTGGTGTCTCAAAAGAAGTTGATTCGTATACAATAGCAATACAAATCCCTATTATTCTATATTCTGTATTTTCAGTGGCAATAAAGTCAGTATTAATACCTATTTATAGTAAATGTATCTATAATCAAAGTAAAGAAGAGTCTGATTTTTTTATTTCTAACTTTATTTCTATAGTTTTATTGATATCTATATTTCTATCAATTGTAGGATGTCTATTAGCACCTATTATTATATATATTTTTTCACCAGGTTTCGAGCAGTATAGACATGATTTAGCAACGGTATTATTAAGGTATTCTTTTTTAACCTTATTTTGTATCGCTTTTAGCGAAATTGTTACTGGAATATTAAACGTCCATAAAAAATTCTCTTTACCTGCTATTGGTATTTGGATTTGGAATGGCTCTATTATTATTTTTCTAGTACTACTTCATTCTATAGGGATAAACGCTGCAATATTAGGTAATGCTATTGGACTTTTGCTTGAATTTGCATACATGTTTTTCTTACTAAGAAAAAAAGTTAACTATAAATTTATAATAAGAATAAGAGATAAAAGAATACTGGAAGCATCTCGAAAAACGTTACCGGTTATGATGGGGATAGGAGTTGCTGAGATAAACCGCTTAGTTGACAGAATGATGGCTTCATTTGTTGGTATTGGTGCAGTATCCGTTTTAAATTATGCATCGAAAATTAATACAGTGTTTGCTTCATGTCTTGACCAAACGGTGAGTGTGGTCGCATTTCCTACGATGTCTGAATTCTCTGCCAAGAAAGATTATACACGACTGTCTAAATTAATTAATTTATGCTTATCAACATATTTGTTGATTTTGACTCCTGTAACTATTTATATTGCATTATATAATGATGTAATAGTGAGTTTAGCCTTTGGGCGTGGTAAGTTTACAATTGACAATATTACATTAACAGGACAGGTCCTATTTTTATTTGCTCTTGGTTTGATTTTCATGCCATTGAGGAGTATAGCTACAAATTTGTATTATTCGTTGGGAGACACAAAAACACCTTCTTATAATTCTATGATAGGAATGGTTGTTAATATAGGCTTAAATATTATTTTAGGATTCTATTTAGGAGTTAAAGGCTTAGCGTTAGCTACAAGTATATCTTATGCTGTTATAACGATTTTGCTTTTAGCTAATCTCAAAAAATTCTCAAATTGGATTTCTGCGGAATATTTTTATAGAAACTTATATAAACCATTATTGGGTGGGGTATTTTTATTAATCTCTTTCTTGTTTGTTAAGCATATATTCGCTAGTGATGGTTTTTTATGTTCCTTTATGTCATTTATACTATCGCTGGTGATTTATATATTGGTGCTAGTTTTGACAAAAACAAAGGAAATTATTTATATTATTAACTTTTTAAAATATAAAATATATGGTAAAGATTGCAATTCGTGATGATGATGCTAGTTTCTTCACTCATCCTGAAGATATTTTGAATGTTTATTCAGATTTAGGAGATTTTCCGATATCTTACGCTGTAGTTCCCTACATGCTAACTAATTCATATAATGGTGGCAATTGTAAAGAATTAAAGAATAATAAAGTGCCAAGATGGTTTGGTGAAAATAAGGAGTTAGTTGAAACGATGAAAATGCTTATTTCGTTGGGACGTGTTGAAATTTTGCTGCATGGTTTCACTCATGAATATCATTTGGTAGATGGTAAGATTTTGCCAGAGTTCCTTTGGCGCTCAGCTCAGGATAGCGAAGCTGTTATTTCTAAAGGGAAAAAGTATTTAGAGGAAGTCTTTGGTGTCAAAATTAATTGGTTTGTCGCTCCTTCCAATATGATTAATTCTGGGAATTTTTATCCAATAATTGAAAATGGTATGAATTTTTCGGGTCTTATATCTCTTTCTTTCAATAGACCTAAAACATTTAAATCCTTTAAGAACTATCTTTTTCGATTTTTTCACCGTACTTTTCATAAATTTGGATATCCTGGACTATTAGATTATGGAACTCATAAAGAAATCTATGCATGTCCAATTGTTCGTGGTAATTATTTGTATAAAATGTATGCCTATTGTAAAAAAAATAATTTGCCAATGGTAATAAATAGCCATTATTGGGATATTAGAGATAACAAATCATCGCGTGAAACTTTGTTTGATTTTATAAAATATGCATTAAAAGATGGCGCAAAACCATGCTTGATTTCTGAATTGTTATGAGAATCTTATCATTTGGGCATTTGCCAATTTCTTTTGGAGGCAAACAAACATCGGGTGCTTCTTTTGTCATATATCAGTTGGCTAAACATTTTAATGAGTTAGATGATATTGACTCATTTGTTTGTGCTACTGATATTTATAAGGAAAAGGATACTTCTTACGGAATAACTTATCTCGGGTGGAATAAGAGTTTGATTGTTAAAAAAATATTTAAACATCCATATTCTACGTTTATAATATTCTGTAAGTCTATCTATTTTTCGAAGGTCTATAATCTCCCATTTTTGCCACTTCTGTTTAAGTCCTTGCATTTGCAGTTCACATTAATGAAAGTTAAGCCAGATATCTTACAATTTCATAATTATGATTCACTGGCTTATTTGCGAACTGTTAGATTAGATAAAACCAAGGTTTTATTTACGAAGCATGGAATGAGTGGTTATAATGAAGATGTTTATAACTATTTACAATGTAGAAAGTTTGAACAAGACGAGACTAATAGTAAAATAGACTATATGGTCTTTGTTACTCATGATTTGTATGAGTCATGGATCGGTAAATATGGTCAACCAAAGGCTAAATGTTATTGTATACCAAATTCTTATGATGAAAAATGTTACTTTTATAAAGAAAAAACTTATACTCGTGACTTGGGCAAAATTGTTTTGGTTACAGTAGGCTCTGTGTATAAATTAAAAGGGCAGTTAAGAGTTGTTAAAGCAATTGCTTCATCTGAAAACAAAAATAAAATTAAATATATCTGTATAGGCAATGGTAAAGAAGAGAATATTAATCTTTTAAAGAAAGTGGCATCAGACTTAACTGTTGACTTGGAGTTCTTGGGACCAAAATCACCCCAAGAAATCAGAGAAATATTGTTAAAGTCTGATTTCATGATTTTACCTAGTTCTTATGAAGGTTTTGGTTTGGTTTTTTTAGAGAGCTTGGCGTGTGGTGTACCTGTTATTTTACCAAAATTTTTACCAATAGTAAAAGAAAAGGGTATAATTAATGAAAGTAATTCGATATTACTTCAGGATGAGTCGATAAGTAGCATAAAGAATGTCTTGAATAATTTGAAACCTGAGATTTTTAAACATGCGATTATTGCATCAGAGATTAAGGTTTTAAATTGGAATTCTATAGTTAAACAATATTTAAAAATTTTACAAAATGAGTAAGGAACAAAAACTTTTAAATTTTAATATGGAGCTTATTAATTTTTTTGGAAAAATCAAGATGCTTCATAACTTTTTATTTGAACATTCTTCTTTCTCTTTATTAAGTAGAAATCAGGAACTGATAGGCTATAAAAAGCATGATAAATGCTATGTTTGTGCACTTGGACCTTCATTAAGAAATGTTGATCTCAGTAAAATCAATGCAGATTCTATTGTTGTTAATCGTTTTTATAAAATTGGTAAGAAATTCCCTGATTTTATTCCTACGTATTATTTGATGTTGGATCATTTATTTGATAAACCAGAAAATCAACAAGATTTTGAAGAAGCACTGGTTTCTTATTTAGATAAAGGTACTGTATTTATACTTAATTCAAAATTGGCTAAGATGCCTATCATGGAGAAGTATAAAGACTATAAGAATATTTATTTTATATCTTCATTTAAAGGAACATTGCAAGCAGAAAAAAAATATTCAATAGATGGAGTTATGCCATGTTTTCAAAATGTTGTTGGAGCTTCGATTTTTATTTTAATGCTTATAGGATATAAAAAAGTTTCTTTATTAGGATGTGACTTTAATTCTTTTGCATCTTGTGTTAAGAATCATTGTTATTCTGAAAAAAATAATGCACGAACTATGTCTCTTTCATTCGAACTCTTTTGCTATTCAATTGCTGCCCAAAATCATGATGATTTACAGGCTTATGCAATTCATAATGGTGTTCAAATTTTTAATTCTACGAAAGGGAGTCTTATAGATTCATATCCTTTTAAATTCGAAGACAGTTTATATTTTAATAATGAGAAAGCTGATTGATTTATTTCGTGTTCTTAAACGAAAATTTTTTATTTTTAAGTATGGCTTAAAAAATGTACATCCAACATTCATAGCCACTTACAAATGTTCTATAGCAAAGGATTTTACTGCAGGTTTATATTCTCATGTTGGACCACACTGCCAAATATATCCACATGTTAAAATCGGAAATTTTACAATGTTAGCTAATAACGTTGCAATTATAGGTGGTGATCATAATTATCATAAACCAGGTGTCCCTATTATTTTTTCAGGCAGGGAGATTATTCGTCCAACGATTATTGGTGATGACGTATGGATAGGCGCATATTCTGTTATAATGGCAGGAGTCAAGATTGGTAATGGTGCAATAATTGCTGCAGGAAGTGTTGTAACTAAAGACGTTTTGCCTTATAATATTGTTGGTGGATGTCCTGCAAAAGTTATAAAAATGCGTTTTGATGATGAAGAAATTAAGATACATGAAAAAATGCTAGCAAAAGATGTAAAATCTTTAACAGGTTTTGAATTTAACATCCTATCTCATAGAGATGTTCGTTAAGATGATCTTTATCATGATGGATAAAAAAACAAATGCAGATATTATTACAAAATGGCGGTAAAGAATTATGTAAAATTGGGAACATTTGATGGCTCTAATTTCGATAAAGGAGCAGGCTTCTTTAAAACAGTGTTGTGGTATTTTGTGAATGCTCTGATTGTAAGAGCTTCGTGGAATCCATTTATGGGCATTAAGGTCGCTTTGCTTCGGGCTTTTGGTGCAAAAATAGGCAAAAGCATTTGTATAAAAAACAATGTTATAGTTAAATCACCATGGAATCTAACAATAGGTGACAATTGCTGGATAGGTGAATATTGCTGGATAGATAATCTTGATAAGGTTGTTATAGGTAATAATGTTTGTATCTCGCAAGGTGCGTTGTTGCTGACTGGTAATCATGACTATAAAGATTCCTCTATGCCTTATCGTAATGCCCCTATTTATGTGAAAGATGGAGCTTGGATTGGAGCTAATACTACGGTTTGTGCAGGGGTGGTAGTTCATGAAAATGCGGTGCTAACAGTAGGATCTATTGCAACTAAGGATTTGGATGCTAATGGAATTTATCAAGGTAATCCTGCGAAAAAGATAAGAGAAAGGAAAATTATTAGATAAACATGAAAAAGAAATTATTAATGTATACTAACTACTTCTATCCAGAAGTAGCTACAACTGGTCAGATTCTTACAGAATTGGCTGAGGGATTGACAGAAACATTCGATGTCACAGTAATTTGTGAAATACCAAGTTATGCGCAAAAAATTGAAGAAAAGTATAAGACCAAGAGATTTTACTTTGAAGAGTATAAGGGTATGAAAGTTATTCGTGTTCGAGTGCCAGAGGTAAATAAGCAAAGTAAAGTATCTCGAGTAAAATATATCTTGTCTTATTTCTTTAATTGTATTGGTGCTACTTTTAAGGCTGGTAAATTTGATCTTGTGTTCACTGTAACACAACCTCCAATATTGGGTGGTTTGCTTGGTGTTATTGGCAAAATCTTGACAAGAGGCAAATTGATGTATCAAATTATGGATTTTAACCCAGAACAAACAATTGCAGTAAACTATGCTGGCAATAAGCTTGTTTTGAACACTATGATGTGGTTTGATAAGTTAAGTTGTCGTTTTTCAGATGTCGTAGTTACGTTGGGACGCGACATGCAAGAAACTCTTTATAAGAGATTCAAGAACAAAAATGTGCCTAATAATGTTGTTATCAATAATTGGATTGACGAGACAAAGATTTATCCACTTGAACATAATGAACCAAAAGTAGCGGCTTTTCGTAAGCAATATGGACTGGATGGAAAATTTGTCATTATGACATCTGGAAATATCGGTTTGTATTATGATTTTGAGAATCTCTTAAAAATTATGGCTAAGTTCAAAGATACTAAGGATGTAGCCTTTGTTTTTGTGGGTGATGGTTTAGTCAAGCCAAAACTTCAAGAATATGCTACGAAGAACAAACTTAAAAATGTAGTCTTTGCTCCTTTCCAAAAGAAAGAGGATTTGAATTATAGCTTAAATGCTGCTGATGTCCATATTGTTACAAATGCATTAGGTGTGAAAGGCGTATCTGTGCCAAGTAAGATTTATGGAATTCTTGCAGTAAACAAACCTATTTGGGGAATTTTGGAAAAAGGAAGCGAGGCTTGGAGAATTATAGAGGATAGCAGCTGCGGAATCCTTGCGGAAGCAGCGAATTATGAGCAGATAGAGAAAACTCTTAATCAAGTAATCGAAGAAAGAGAGAATTTCATAGTTAAGCATAGTACTGGTAGAGCATATTTGGATGCGCATTTGACTAAAAAACGTTCTATCGATGCTTATAGAAATGCTTTATTGGAAATTTAAAAGAAATAAAGACAGGCATGAACTATATTATCACTGGCGGTACTGGCTTTATCGGTACCCATCTTACAAATTTGATTAAGGAGCGTTATCCTAACGCTCAAGTATATAACCTCGACATTGTTAAGCCTGGTACTCCAAATCCGGTAGTAAAGGATTACAAGCCTGCTTTGCGTGATGGTCAAAAGTTGCAGTCAACTTTCATAGAGTATGATATCCGCAAGCCTATCGAGAACTTGCCGTTTACTCCTACTGAGGATGATGTCATTTTCAATTTTGCAGCTGTGCATCGTACTCCTGGTCATGAGGACCATGAGTATTTTGAGACGAATATCCGTGGAGCTGAGAATGTGGTGGCTTTTGCTGAGAAATGGAACATCAAAAAGATAGTATTTACTTCGAGTATTGCTCCATATGGAGCTGCTGAGGAGTTGAAGAAGGAGACAACTTTGCCTACTCCTAATACTGCATACGGTATCTCTAAGTTGGTAGCTGAGAAGATTCATGAGAAGTGGCAGAATGGAGATGCTGCTCATCGCCAGCTCACTATCGTTCGCCCTGGTGTGGTATTCGGAAAGGGTGAGAATGGTAATTTCACCAGATTGTATTGGGCTATCCGTGGTCATAAGTTTGCTTACCCTGGCAGAAAGGATACCATCAAGGCTTGCATCTATGTAAAGGAATTGGTTCGCTTCATGCTGTATCGCTTGGAACATCATGAACATGGTGTTGAGTTGTATAACTGTTGCTTTGAGCCTGCTTATACCATTCAGCATATTGTTGAGGCTATGAAGAAAGTAACAGGCTTGACTCAGTTTGTTCCTGATATTCCTAACTGGGTTATCATGCCTATGGCAAGAGCTGCCATGCTTCTTGGCTCGCCAATGGGTATCTGTCCTGCGAGAGTGAAGAAGCTCCAGATTTCTACTAATATCTGTGGTGAGAAGTTGAAGAACTGCGGCTATCAGTTTAAGTGGAGCTTTGAGGAAGCTCTTGCTGACTGGTTTGAGGATAATGACAGGAAGGGGCTGAAATAAATTGGATGGTCCATGTTACTTCTGGGGGAGTTTCAGAAGTATTATGAGAATATGTATAAGGATAGATAATGTCTTTTTTCTAAGATCATCCCGTCCTTCCTTACCATTAAAGAAGGTTTTTCGAATCCCTCCGTCTCCCTTTAGCCAAAGGGAGCTCCACATCCTAACCAAGCCTTCCCTTCTCGAAAAGGGAAGGATGTAACCGCCCTCCGGTGCTCGGAACCGCTTCGCTATAAGGTTGTCGGACCAAAGCGGTTTACGCCATGTTGTGCGGGCTGGGACCGCCTGGGGAAAGGTGGGAACATCTTCTACGTTTTGGATTTTGGAGGTGTTTTTGAGAGATCTGGAGTATTTAGACATATAGATGTTTATAAGTGAGGTATAAGGCCTTGTGATTATCTGAGGAGAAAATGTGCAATTATAATTTTGATTTGTGTACTTATGATGGATGAAAAATATCTATTACAGAAAATATACGAAGCCTATCGTAAGTTTAAGAATTATAGCTATTATGATAGTGCTTCCTTGTTTTCTCGAAAGCGTGTAGCCGATTTCGAGGAAGATTTGTATGACTTGAAAAAAAGTCAATTCAAGAAAAGGTTTGCTGATAAATTAAATGGGTTGTACGAAGTTCTTTTGGGAACAAACGAACAATATTTTCAGCGCTTGCTAGACGAGATTGATTTTTGTGTATTACCAAAAAGTATGCAAAAAAAAGATGGAGGTCAAGATGATAATGATATTAAATTAATCAGTAATCATATTCAAAAGGGAAAACTTGAAATTGACAAATATAACATATTTATTGATGCCCCAATTGAAATACAATTGATAAGTACTTTGTGGGTTATGTTTACTGGTGTAAGACTCTCCAAACTGATAAGTTCGCATAATTATGCTTATAAGCTTTCGTTGACTTCACCACAAACGGAAAACCAACAAACAAAAATTTCATCAGGACTGCATATCTACAAGCCATATTTTCAAGGGTATCAAGATTGGCGAGATAATGCTTTGAAGAAAGCTGACGAGATACTTGATAGCCATAAGAATGTGACCATTGTAAGTTTGGATATTACAAGGTATTTTTATCATGTTAGATTGAATCTTCCTGAGTTTGTGGAAAAACTATTGGAAGATAATTCCATTGTATTTTCAAATGAGGATGAACGAACATTTTCGAAGAGGCTTACAATACTATTATCGAGAGTGCATGAAGCATACACAAAAAAGTGTGAGGAGTATTTACCTTCTGATGTCGCACCGCTAGAAGGTAGTAAAACTATGTTGCCTGTTGGGTTAGTTTCTTCTGGTGTTATTGGTAATTTATTTTTAATTGATTTTGACAACAAAGTAATAGAGAAAATTCATCCTGATTTTTATGGGCGTTATGTTGATGACATGCTTTTTGTTATAGGTGAATCAAAAGCTGACGATGCGTCGGAATTCCTAAACAAGTACTTTGTTGAGCCTAAAATACTTGTACAAGATTATGATATATATAAAATCCAAATGGATGATGTAAATCTTTCCATTCAAGCTAAAAAAATTATAGTGGAAAGCTTTGAGCATACTGGTTCCAAGGCTGCATTGATGAAATTTAGGCGTAATATACAGCGTCAACGAAGTGAATTTAGATTTTTGCCTGATGAAGAAACAGTAGAGCAGGATTTTGATGAAGCTGCTTTTTCTATGCAATATTCTGGTTCGGTAAACAAATTACGTAATATAAAAGACTTCACGGAAGATAAATTTGGTGCTTCTACATATTTGGCTCACATGATATTCTTGGCTTGCTATAAGTCGGAAGATAATAAGAAACACAAAAAAGCCATAGTACAACAGATTCTTACCTATTTCAAAGGTGCTGTTGCTCTGGAATATTATAGTCTTTGGGAGAAAGTATTTACATATTTTGTAATAACAGAAGATGTCGATTCTCTCAACAAGTTTCAAAAGCAAATCTTTAATGCAATCGAACAATGTAATTTCGATAATGCGGAGATACAGGACGAAATAAGAGAAAGCTTAAATGAAACTTTACGATTGTCGGAAGCAATACCTCTGTCCATGCATTTGGATTTTATTGAAGCAGAAAATGAATGGGAAGAGACCACAATAAAAACGGCTATAAAACTGAGACATGCCTGCATGTTTCGCCATCAGTATTTAGGGATAGGCGGACTCAACCTGACAAAATGTTTGTTAGATGACGATTGCAATCTCTATCGTAAGGATTTTGACCATAAAATTGAATTACTCAAAGAAACAGGTGTCCTCTATCTTACACCTTTATTTGTTCATCTTGATGTTATCTGCCATATTCATATTTTTATAAAATCGGACGAGTATAGATATTCTAAGACTAATTCGATTAATGATTTCCTTTCTGATGCACCAACAGAGAGCTTTAAGCAATACCTTTTCATTAATTGGGATTGGAATAGACTTTTTTATAAACAAAAAATTGGTCTCATAAAGGATTTGATTACCAGTAGAGAAATAGAATCGTTGAAATATGAACATTCAAAGGTATTAGAGTACATAATTCCTACAGACGAAATAAGTCCGAATGCTATCAAGTCTAATAAGAGAATCGGAATTGCCAATATGAATGTAGATAAAGACATTATTGAAAAGACTGCATTGAATCAGGTAAATCTTTCTTCAGAAAGGCGAAAGGACTTGTTTCGTATCATTAATGAGGCTATCGCCAACAAATGTGATGTGCTTGTCTTACCCGAGTTGTCTGTTCCATATCAATGGATAGATTTGCTGGCTGCTGAGTGTAAAAAGAATCAGATAGCAATTATTGCTGGTTTGACATATCTTGTAACAAATTCTAAATATGCTTTGAACATCGTAGTTACAATATTGCCTTTTACCGAAAACAATTATAATTCTTGTGTCATTATTCCACGGGTGAAGAACCATTATGCTCCTAAGGAAAAAACGCTATTGCGTTCTTATGGTTATCATGTACCTAAAGAAGTAAAAAGCATATATCATTTGTTCCATTGGAAAAAGTCCTATTTCTCTGTTTACAACTGCTTTGAGTTGGCAAGTATAGAGGAAAGATGTTTAATGAAATCTAAAGTAGATTTTATAGTTGCGACAGAACTTAATTCTGACACTAACTATTATTCTGATATAGCTGGTTCATGGGTGAGGGACATCCATTCGTTCTTTATTCAAGTAAATACATCTGAATATGGTGATTCACGAATCATGAAGCCAAGCAAGTCTGTGGAAAAGAACATGGTGGTAGTAAAAGGAGGCAAGAATTCCACGATATTGATAGACGATTTAGATATTGATTCCTTGAGAAAATTCCAACTGCCTGGTTATGCTGGTCAAGATGCCAAGGGTATTTTTAAGAATACTCCACCACTTTTCTGTCAAAAGGATGTAAAGACGAGAATTGAGGATAAAGATTTTAAATAAGCACAGTTATGACATATAAATTTTCAGATATTTTACGAATGATAATTCCTGGGTTGTATTTCATTACTCTCAGCTTGGGAATCAGTGTTGATTTAGAAATCATAAGAATAGATGAGGAAACCCCATTTTTTAAGCTTTTAACTTCTACGTTTGCAAATGTCATAGTGATATTATTGCCATTTCTTGGTTATATAGTGGGATATATCATCAATATTTGCTCCAGCTATATGGAACGTCTCGTTTATCGAATAAAAAAAATGAAAAGACCTTCACAGATAGTATTGGGATTCAATGAAGACTATAGACTGAAAGATGTTTCTAAAATTTTAGCGCATTATGGTATAAATGAAGTCAATGAACAAACTGCTCATAAGGCATTTCTTTTGGCAAAAGAAGAGATTTCTCAGTCTGATAGGATAAATACACATTTTGAGCAATCTACTTTTGCACGAAATATTGCAGGCGTTCAGTTGTTATACACATTGATAGCTTTTGTATCCATGTTCTTTGGAGGATTATATTCGCTCATCAGTTTTGTGATCTCTGCGATTCTCTGCGTTATTTGCTTATACAACTGGCGTAGACAGAGTTGTGTATATGCTAAATATGTCTTTTCTGAATTGGAGAAAAATATGTAAAAAACAGAATTAGATGGAACAGACGGATGATGTATTGAAGCCATATTATAAGACCATACGTTCTTTGCTAAAATTGCGTAATGAAAAGGATATACTTCATATTTTTAGAGAAGAAAATATGGAGTGTGTATGGTATAAACACGACAATTGGAATGGTGGTATAGACTTTTATCAATTGCAAATAAATGTCAGCCCATTTTTGTATGACAAGCTAAATCAAGAAGATGTACATAAGAAATTATTGGAGCTATTCAAGCAAGTAATACCTACAGAATCAATTGTAGTGGATGGTGTGAATATTGTGCCAGACGTTTCTGTAGATGCAAGAATGGAAGAAACTGTCAATTATAAAAGTAATTTAAAGATATTTGTTGCTCACATTGATTATCCTTATATTTTCAACCAGGATGTAAAAGTTTCAGAGTATCCTTGTTTGTCTCTACTTTCCAATAATTGGGATGACTATGATACGGAAGCCTCTTTTGGGCTGAGCTATTATGATGCTCTAGGCAAAAGAAAGTTCATAGGTAAACTGAAGATAATAGGAGATGTACAGAAAGATAAGGATGGACATTCTCGTATTTATAAAAGTTTGGTAGATGGCAAGTGTGAGATAGAAAAAAGTATGTGTTCTTTAGGACAGGATCTGGACTATTACCGTCATATCAAAGATTCTTTTGGTGACGAATATATGAATGTACTCTATGCCTTGCGAGACTGCTCGGTTTTTCCTTATTTTGCGAAGCAATTCGAGAACAATACATGGCTATACAAAAAATGTCTTATAAGGACGGACGAGGCTGAAAGGACAAAAAGGGAAACTCCTTATCTGCTGAAAAATATGGATTTATAAGACAGATATTCGTTTGATTATCTTTTCAAACCTAATTATGCAGACGAACCTGTAAAAATCCACTTCAATTTTCGTAATGGAGGTCAAATCCCTAATCGCCTTTATGCTATCATTGGAAAAAATGGTGTGGGCAAGACTCAATTTATTACGACCTTGCCTATGAATATCTATAAAAAGGCAAAGGATTTCTTTCAACCCCAAGTGCCAATATTCAGTAAGGTTATTGCTGTATCAAACTGTCCCTTCGACCATTTTGAGATACCTCATCAGACAGTAGAGTTTCAATATGTTTATTGTGGTATGTCGGTTATGAGGAATGGATATAAGACAATTCTGGCTGATGTGGATATTAAAGATAAACTTCATGAAACAATAGTTCGTTAATAATTCAATAATGTGCTAAGCAGCTATACGCTGTAAGCACG
>OLGY01000622.1_pt1 | contig 23067 bp, 7 predicted proteins | sample 1605951 | NCBI WGS metagenome assembly OLGY01 (sample SAMN03283280) | human gut metagenome | biome: human-associated habitat; material: feces | host: Homo sapiens | place: Peru | collected 2012
TAACTCCTTAACTTCCTTAACTCCTTTAACTTCCTGATATGCGAAAGTTCAGTTATCTTACTAAAACCTTAGCTTTGCCAAAGATGTAGATGCCGTCAGGGAAACCACTGTAGGTGGCGGTGCCAGGACGGACATCCAAAATGCGATAAAGCTGACCGGTGGTTGAGAATACCTGCAACTGGGTGGAGTAGGTACTCTCTATGCGTACACGATGAGCTCCGATAGGGCGAATGAAGAGGGATTCGCCGGCTGGCGTATCATCGTTGCCGTTTATTTCCGGTTCTATCCTGTCTATGCCCGTAGTCTCGCTGATGCGGATTACAGAAGGAACTGCTGAAGAACGGGTTCCGGCATTCGTACTCTCTTTAGTCAGATAGGTACGGAAAGGCATTACGGTCTGTGAGGTTGCTGTATTGCAGAATCCTGTTCCCTCAGCATTGATTGCATAGATGTCTCCGTTTGCCACTTTCTTAGCAGCGAAGGTTCCCCGGTGGGCATAGCCATTGCTTACGGTCTTCATATCTGCTGTGATAGGAATCACGATAGCGCTATTCTGAGGTTCCTTGTTCGCATAAGCATGGAAGGTGATAGTCTGAGGTTCTTCCTTTTTGTTCAGAATACTGTTGTAGAACTTGCTGGAAAGGTCGAACTCATAATAACGCTCACCTGGGAAACGGACGATATAAGGTACTCCTGCCGTCAGCGGAATGTAATCCTGATATTCGTGATTATTGGCATAATACGAATCTGCATCCCATCGGTAAGCCCAATCTTTATAGGTGTTGCCAAAGAAGGAATTAGAGAACTGGTAATTCCATTTTGCCGCATTCGCACTTCCATTCATGAAGAGTTCAGCTGTTGTACCAGGTCGCTGGAAGGTGGCTGTCTTCTCTGATTCATCCACACTGGTCAAACCGCGCAACCAGTACTCATGGTGCAGATCTTTCGTTCCATAGAAATGGGTAATCTCACCATTGAGTGAAGCTACTGCCTTCTGTACGGTGAATGGCAGACTGATACCTTCCCATGCTCCTGTTGCTTCGGTTGCATAAAGCATCGGCTTACGAACATACCAGGCATGGTTAGTTACCGAGAATTCAAGAGGCACGCAGAAGTCGTTGTTATTGCAGGTTTCGCCCTCGCTGTTCTCATTTTTAGCTGTTCGCTCTACGAGATGGAGGAATGGGGTAGCGTAGGTTTCTCCTGTTTTCACGATGTGATGTCCCTGGATGCTGCCCTCCTCTGTCTTTTCGTCATAATTCAAAGCCTTATGGACGATATCGTATGCCTCGTTATCTTTGCTTGTATCATCGGCTGCGGTATAAACCAGGAGGTTCTGGGTGACTTCGTCCTTTATGGTAAGGTTGTCGTAGACATCCGGTTCATCCCTGTCGGTTGCAGCAAAGTTGATAGCTGTCGTTGTCGGGATATGAACAAAGGTACCCATGTGCTTGGTGTCCTGGTTGTAGGCATTGTAGTGGAAATAGTCTTTCTCGGTATTTCCGTAATATGCATCTGTCCGGTATACGCGGTTGGTCATGTATTTATTCTGCTGCGATGCTATCTTGACAGGATAATCTTCAGGAGTACTCTGGAGCGACTGTCCCCAGAAGAGGAAGTCGTTCATCAGTTCTCCATTGTTTTCATGACTGTTGAACTGCGGAATATAGTTGCCTGTTCGTTTTTCCTGTTCTGTATCTGTTGCAGCCTGATAACCTTGTGCGCGAGCCTGGTCGATTGTATGTGTCTTGTCGTGACGGGTTTCTGCCTGACCGTAGTTAGGCTGGTCGCTGTCCTGACCTTTACGCAGATAGGTAATACCCGTATTATTGCCCGTGATGGCATCTGTTCGATGAGCGTATTGATAGTCGCCGTTGGCATAATAGTCGTATACATACTTCAGTGCCGCCTTGTCTGCATCTGTACTATTACCTTGTTTTGCTCTCAGATAGTATCCGTTCAGATCGTAAGCAACCTTACCATACTTAAAGTCATCGTGTGTATAACTCTTTTCGGTCTTTTTGCCATCCCAACCATATACGATAGGCTTATCAGGGGATGAGGCTGGAGCATACTCAAAGCAACAGTGGTATTCACCTGTAGATGAGGTTCCCTTTGTATTGCCTTTCGCAGCGATACTACCCGTAGTCAGACCGAGGTTGTATATTTTGCCTTGGTTCTCTGAGAAGAGCGATTTGTCTTTGCCTAATCCTTCTATGACATGTCCGTTTCCATGCAATATGCCCTTGAAGATAACTTTGCTTCCGTCATAACCTTTAGGGATGGTCAGGTCGCTCTGGAGGATGAACTGGGCATTTTCTTGTATCTTTGTCGTATCTACGAAGTTGATGAACGCCGTCAGGTCGCTGGCATCGTTGATGTAGATGCGAGGATCTGCGAAATATGATTCATTCTTGGCACGCTGGATGGCTTCCGGAAGATGGAGGTTTACGCCCGTCTTATGAGGATCCATCTGATGATAGTTGTGAACCACGAGAGTATCGTTGGCTGCCATGTTGACCGGGAACACCACGTTGTCGAATCCGTTCATGGTAACACCCAACTGTACGCCATAACCGTTCATGAAGTAGTAGGCAGGAATATCGAGATAATCTTTGGTCTTGTCGTATACGCTACCGGCAAAGAGGTCCTTGCGACTGTCGTCTATCTTGTCTCCCTGTTTGTAGGTATTCTCTGATGAATTGGTTTTAAGCAGCCATGATTTTTCTTCATCAAACATCATGTCTCCATTCACGTCCATCTCCAGTTTGCCGTCCTTATCTCTCTTCAGCTTACCGATGTGCCAGAAGTAACCGTTGGCAGCGAAAGCCTGGTCGGCAGCAATCTTCACCTGGTCCTTCTTCAGGCGAATCATCTCACCTGGTAAGGCACAGTTGTCGATGGTGATATGTCCGGTGAAGTTAGGTCCCTGTACATATTCAATGGTGAGATAGATGGTATAGGTATATTTGATAGTATCACCGTTATTTATTTGCACCTTGTTCTGATCGTCCAGCGCATCAGCCTCTAATACCAGAGTTGCCTGGCATTTGTGGGAGAGATGTTCCTTGTAATAATCGGCAGAGTTGTTGTCTACGCTGTCTGCCAGCAAGAATGCAATCTTGGCATCACCGCTCAGATCAGCAGGAAGATTCCTGTTGATATAATTCTTTTCCTCATAAGTATCTTTGTCCGTAGTGCCGGTCATCGGCAGTCTGGCTGCAAAACCCTTCTTTGGATTCTTTGGATCATAGGTGTTATCAGCTGAGGCTCCTACGTAGAGTGCATATTTACCGCTTGCATTCTTTTCCAGGTCACAGCTATAATCATCCTGGTGACCACTTCTCATCTTCCAGCTCTTGATGGTTACCGTCTGTCCTGCTTTCAGTCCGGCAAGGGCGGTAAGACCATCCGAGTTGTCGTTGTTGAAGGAGATTGGTTCCTTGTAGGTATAACCTGTGATGTGGGCATTATAATAATAGTCTAAACCGGTTACGTACCAATAGTGGATATCGGCAGTAGAATCTGGATCCTCTCCTTTCATGGCATAGAAACCGATAGGAGAGCAGTCGTCCACGATATATCGGGCGCTGTCTTTCGATAATGGGAAGACGAAATTACCTGTCGTTTCTAGGAAGTCTTTCTTTCCGTTGTCAGGTCGCTCGTGTATGTTGTCAGCATATACGTATCCACCGCCTTCATTTTTACGGGCATAGACGAGGTTCATCTCTATGACACCGTAGATAGGTCCATAGTAGATTTTTTCCTTCATCTTCTGGGTGGTGGTATCGATGACCTCCTGGGCATTCTGAATCTTCAAGGCATAGCCCGAAGCAATGCCTATCATGTTCTTTGCCGTACCATTATTACGTTCCTTGAATTGAGTAATATACTTCTGCTGATCGTTTTTGTAATTATCAATATAGGCTTGCTTTACATCTTGATATGACTTACCTTCTGATCTTTTGCCTTCCTGATCATACCAAGGATCTGAGAAGCTGACGCTGGATTTCACAGCACCCACATAGTGGATGTTGTTGACAAGTCCCATGAAGTTGCGGGCACTCGATTCATATTTCTTGGTTTTAGTATCTCTTATCTTGAGATTACCTCCGTTCAGTATGATACCATCTCCAGCCACCATCTTGATTTCTCCCACACGTGCGATGGAGTAAGGAGTCTTGTTGATTTCGTTGACGGTATAGTCGCGTGCACCGAGCAGCGAGAAGCAGTTATCTTCCAGGCGCAGGAGGTCCATACGCTGGAAGGTATTGATGATTTTCGGATTGTCGATGGTATGACCGGCAAAACCGTAACCTGTGATGTCGGCGCTGCGGAAGCCCTGAGCATAGGAGAGGTGACCATCGCCGAAGATACCACCCTCGCTGTCGTATTCATAGAATTTATTCTCACGACAACCAGTCAAGCCTTCAGGAACATTTTCGCCCTTGAAGTACTTGATCTGTTCATAGATGAAACGATAGGTATATATACTATCATTATCGTAGCATTTATAATAATAGCCATAGAGGTCGGTACCATCCGGAAGATTGATTTCCTTCATATCCTGCTTGGAGATGGTGATATGTTCACTGCTCTTGCTATCACCCACCAGAATCAGGGTGTTACCTCCGAAACCAACCGTAGTACCACCCGGAAGCGACTTCAACTCTTCCTGATGTTTCGCATTATTGGTAAAGGCTTTATCCATATTGAAATCCTTTGTCAGCTTGAGTACCGTGGTGTTATTTGCCAGGACAGAGGTGCCCTGGGCGAGGGAATATCCTCCGCCATAAATAGCTTCATCAATATTGATATGTACTTTGTCCCAACCCATGGATGGAGTAGCGGCAGGTTTCGGGGTGAAATAGTCAGACTTATTGTCTATCTCAGTTCGGGTGCCGTTATCTATCGCTACGATGTCATCATATACACCCTGCGAAATCAGCTCGCCGGCAAGCAGATGAATCTCCTGCTTGATGGTTGGTGATTCTGTGGTGCCATCATAGTTATTCAGTTCTCTGTTCTTCTTGTCGGTACGGTTCAGAATATACTTTCCTTTTTTCAATGAATTCACCTGATAATAGGTAGGATAACCTACCTTTATCTGGGTAGAACCATAGACATAGCCGGAATAGGAACCACCTGTTACAGAGCGATAGACATGACCATTGAGGATATCCACATTGGTAAAACCGATGACATTACCCTGCTGACCGCCGCCATAGACGAAGTTGGCAGATACGCCCAAGCCTTCCAGATTTTTATCGTCCTTTACTCCGGAAGCTTTGAAATAATCGCCATCCATCGTTGGATTAGTACATGGGATGCTATCACCCATAACGATGCGGGTATTGCCATATACGTAACTCTCCATACCATATCCTGCGCCATAGACGTTGAGGCTGGAGTAGTCGGGGTTGGTAGCAAGCAACGTGTTGGAAGCATCGAGCCGAGTCTTCGATTTGCCTGCCAGCATATCTGTCTGCAGATTGATACGCACGTCGCCTCTCACGGTTCCCGTCTTGTAGCAGCCACCATATACACAGCCACCCTTGTAAGCTCCATCTACCACTTTCGGCATGAACTTGTTCTTGATGGTCAGCTTGATGAATGGCTCTTTTGAATCTGCCGTTCCCAGCAGATAACCTCCTTCGTGGGTTACCTTACCCTTATAGTCGTAGTTGGCATTGTTGCAGCCACCTACAATCTTTTCGGTGATGGTAAGCCCCTTAGGGAAGGTATAATTCACCACCTTGCCCCTATCATCCGGATAGATGTTCATGTTACCTCGGTTTCCGCCACAATAGAAGGAACCGATGGTACAATTCTTCAAGTTCTTATCCCATTCCAATGTTCCCTGGATGTTCATCTCTACTGGCTGGAAATAGAGGTCGATGAGATGAGGATAAACCAGTGGGCGCTGGGCATTTTCTGTTGGCAGATAAAGAATATCGATGTCCTTGTTGGAAGGATCGTTCTCCCAGTCGATGGTATCGGCTAAGTTCAATTCCTTGCTGGTATCATAGTAATCGCCATTCAACTTCTGGAACTTGTTCATGAAGTTGTTGTCTTCTGATGCCGTGAAGAGTGCTTCGCCGTTGCAGCCCATGAATACGCTTCGGATGTTGACATGGCTTCCTATCTTGAGTTTCACGCTACCTACTGTTTCGACAGATGACGTTGCAGCTTCTTTTACTTTTACTTTCAATACCGTAGCAGAGTTACCTCCACAATATACATCGCCCTTGATGAGTACAGAATCGTTCTCATTGTTACCCATAATCTGGATATTCACCTTGTTGGTCATCGGTCTCCATGAGTTGATGTTCACCATCTTCAGGGCATCACTTGCAGCCTTATGTGAAGGCATGTTCTCTCTCATCGGTACGGTGAATACCAATGGAGTGGTTTCCGAATTCGGGTCGTTCGGATTGAGTGGATAGTTCTCGTTCACGGTAATCTGGGTGTTGCCCTTTCTGTCGAGGGCATAGAGATAGTCACCGTTTCCCGCACCATACACGTCACCGTAAATCTTACCGCCATATATATTAATATGTGTACCGGAGCCGTTGTTATCAGTAAAATCACCATCCTTAACGCTTACGTTAACATAGCCCGAAACATCGTTTCCGCCGTAAACATTGCCATGGATGAAGATGGCTTTGTTGCTATTTTGGGCTGAAGGATTTCCGATATTTACTGCGGTACTATCGATGACATCACCCATCATACCGCCACCGAAGATGTCATGGCAGTCAATAGCCTTGATATTGACGGTGGTAGAATTTACAGAGTTGTAGAATCCGCCACCAAAGACTCGGCGACAGAAGATACCACCGGATCCTTCTACGTGGGTATTGCCCACCACCTTGCCGGAGTAGCCACCACCCACGATGTCCATCACGGAAAAACCGCTCAAGAAGTGCATGTATTCTTCGCCCTTCTTGATATCGTCTACGTGACCTCTGTTGTTATCTTCTTCCATGTTGATTTTCACATGGGTATCACCCTGGATGACGGTATGTTCTCCATAGCCGCCACCGAATACGCAGAAGTGAGGGGATCCCACCTTATTATATATCTCCTTCCATGCCATGGTTTTGAAGAATTTCACATTCACTCCATAAGCCACCTGGGTTTTATCATGCAGCAATCCCTTTTCCATGGTGAGATGGGCATCTTTGCCTACCACGCATGCTATGTTTCCACCGGCATAGATGTTGTGGTTAATCTTGAACTTCAATGCCTGGTGGTTGTACTGTGGAGAGTAGGTGATACCATCAATGATACTTGCCGGTTCCCAGGAACGGGTATCTGCCAGCCAGTAGGAGGTGAGCATTGCCTGTCCGCCCTTGATATAAACGTTGGTGTTACCTGTTACGTCAGCCGAGGTGATGGCAAGAGAATCCTGACCATTGACGATGATGCTGTCGCAACTGCCTAAGCCTCCGCCATAGATGCCATGACCTATTCTTCCATCGTAGACGGTGACGAAGGTGTTGCCGTATACCGTTCCGTTCTGGCAACCGCCATAGATTTTTTCCATCAGCAATGGCAGCATGGTTGTGTTGATGGTGGCATCAGGATGCGCCATGTTTTCAGATGAAGAAGGATCTTCGAAACCGCCAGCTTCTGTCCAGTATGGATAGGTGATGCCTGGTCGGTCTATCAGCAATTTTGTATTGCCGTAGATGGCGCCCAACTGCTTGGCGTTGGCACATTGGGTGACAAGACGACCCTTGCCGCCGGCGAATACCTGTGAATAGATGCCGGCACCACGGATGTTGACTAGTGTTGTGCTAGGGGTGGCATCATCGGTATTTCTGGCATCGTACGTTTGGTTATTCTTGTTTCCAACGTTTGCCACATCGCCTCCACCATATACGCTTCCGATAATCAGGGTGCGGTCTATCTCAATATTACGAGTTTTGGTATCTTTCAATTTCAGTTTTCTACCATATACATGTACCTCTGTCTTCTGCACGCTTGCCATATCCGGGAAGTCGATGTATTCTCCATTCTTGTTCTTAACCGACTCTACTCCGGCACCGCCGCCATATACGTTCTGACCTACGAAGCCCGCCTTGATGAATATCTTGGAGTTTCCACCTACCTTTCCGAAGTCATAGCCTTCGTCCGTGTCGTATTTTCCGAAAGGCACGGCACCGAGACCTGCACCATAGATATTTTCGCAGAAAAGCTGGCAGTCGGTTTCTACGTAGGTACTGTCTGTTACATATCCTGAGAAACCACCACCATGAATGGCCTGGAAAGAGAAGCCCGGTACACCGAGTGTCCAAGCCAGACGACTTACGCGATAGCGACGGAAGGTTGCCGGGTCGCTGTCTGTACCATCCACACTACCAAAATATTTTATCTTCTCTTCTTTGTCTACTTTCTGGAATTCCTCATAGAGGCTTATCTCGAAATCGGAGTATGTCTTGAAGTCTTTTTTCTGATTGAGATAGCGGTATTTTGCTCCATCGACGGCAATGATACCGTCGTCATCTATATGGCTACCCGGCTGTGCATACACCTCCGCCTTAGCCACCTTGGTGTTGGCACCATATCCGGCACCGAAAACAGAGAACTGAGGGTCGGCAACATTCTTGGCGCTGATATACCAGCAGAGACCCGGCAGGGTGGTAACGTCGAACATAGTGAGCAGTTTGCCGTTCTTGTCTGTGATATCATCAAGAGGGGAATGGTTGATAACCACGATAGCCTCGCCGGTATTATTATTTCCTGTAGGATTCCCATCTTTATCGAAACCCACATAGCAGGCACGGTTGCCGCCACCATAGATATTGTTGTTCTTCTTGAAACTTCCAGAGAGAATTTTATCATTGGTAAAACGGAAGAATTCCTGGGTATCCTTATCCGTCAGAATTCTATTGATAGCATTCTTCGCTTTTCCTTCTGGGAGGTTATTGATGTTTTCTGCCTTCAGAATATCATCTGTTATCTCCTTGAATTCTGTAATAGAGTTACATATCTTCTGACTATTGCCTTGTGCTGCCAGCCAGGTGGTGATATTGCCGTTGATATCAGCATTCTGGTTCCATATCCAGGTTCCGCCATCCATCTGTACCTTGGTGTTGCCAAGGATGTTGGCAAAGGTAGCGTTGTTTGTGTCCTTTTCTCCGAGTACTTCTTCGGTATCCTGATTTTCTTCAGAGATTCCTATATCACCATAGCCGCCACCGAAGACGTCACGACCCAGCATACCGCCCTCGATATGAACCAGGGTGTTGCCGTCTACCGTACCGTAGGCACAACCGCCATAGATGTTGTACCAAACGTATGGCACGGTATTGCCGTAATAATCGAGTGCAATGGAATTGATGGACATAGCCGCCGTGTTAGCTACGTGAACGATGGTGTTACCGTTGATGCGACCCACCTGTTCATAATGGTCAGCCGCTTCTCTGCGAAGACCCTTGCCGCCGCCGTAAACGGAACCGAAGATGTCGCCGCCGATGATATTCACCCAGGTGCGATAGTTATCTACTGTGTATGATGAATTGATTTCATCATCATTGATGATATCGCCTGTTTCTTTATTCAAGTTGGAAGAGCTTATTGGCTTTATGCTGTAATCCGGAGTATAATCTTTAGGTCCTACATTCGCCATATCTCCACCGCCATAAACCTTACCATAGATTTTGGCATCGTCAGAAATCTCAACTATGGTTTTGCCGATGACACGAGCCACGTTGGTGAAGTGGGTGCCATTAGGAGTCTTTGGCGCAACTCCTGCACCGCCGCCGAATACATCGCCATAGATATTTCCGCCTCGTACATAAACTTCTGTATGTGAACTTTTAGAGCCATTACCAACTTGTCCCGTTGTGTTGTCTTTAGCCTTGTAAGGATCACCGAATCCGCCACCATATACTCGGTGCAGGAAGGTGTTTCCATCTACGGTTACCTTGGAGGTATGGGTTACGGTGCCGGCATATCCGCCACCCAATACACCCAGGATGGTGAAGTTAGGAATACCCTTGGAGTTGTCGAAGACAGGGATGGTTGTCTTGTTGTCATTTCTGCGGTTGCGGGGACGAGCCATCTGATCGGTATCGTCATCCACCTCAGCATCATAGTTGCCATATTCTCCTTCCACATTCACCGTCACATCGGTATTGGCTACGTTGGTGTATTCGCCATATCCTCCACCGAATACAGAGAAGTGAGGGTAGTTGTTGTCATTATATGATTTCTTCCATTCTTCTGTTTTCAGAAGGTCGAATGGAGTCATACCCTTCAGTACCTCTACTACGGCTCTGCCTTCAACATTGCAGGCAAGATTACCGCCACCATAGATATTATGCGGATTCAGGAAATGAGGATCGCCGTCTGGCTTATCGCTGCCATAGAAAAGAGTATCGTTTTCTTCGTCCCATTCAATGATACCTTTCTTTTCATCCCATATTTTGTTCCAGATGACATTGATGGAGAAACTGTCTTTTGGCTTTCCTTCATCGCCTTCTTTCTGTTCGCCGAAGTCGTGTGCCAGGTTTACGTAGGTATTGCCTTTAACGTTGGCATAGGTGAAGGTGAGGTCTGTTTTGTCCTTATCAGTGATATTATCTTTTCCATTCTTATCTGTGATATTACCCTTTCCACCACCGAATATCTGTCCGGCAAAGTGAGCGGCATAGATGTTGACATTGGTGCTGCCCTGTACCTGTGCCAGACTTCCACCGCCATAGATATCGCCATAGATTTTAGGTGCTATTAGGGTGCTACCGGTAAAGATAACGTTGGTATTACCCTTAACCAGACCTACAGAATCAGGAGTCTGGGTATAGCCGTCGTTTTCCTGATAAGTAAGATTTGCAGGGCGTTTCGCACGTCCGTTACCACCTGCGAAGACAGAGCCACGGATGTCAGCGCCATCTCCGATAACCACGTTGGTAGCATAATCTTCATTCTTGCTTTGATATTCTACCACCGCCATATCGCCACCTCCATAGATGTCCTTATAGAATCTACCGCCATTGATGGTGACGTTGGACTTGCCGTAGATGCGAGCCATATTCCAAAGGGTAGAGATGGTTTTGGTGTCAGTTGTATTTTTGGGAACATACAATTTTGCATCTGCCACACCATAACCGCCACCGAAGATAGGGCAATGGAAGATTCCGCCGGAGATATTGAGTTTTACATTGCCATAGGTCTGACCAAGGGAAGTATAGTCGCTGGCATTACCACTATATGGGTTGTAAGAATAATATCGGTCGGTTCCACGTCCACCTGCAAAGATACCATTCTCGCAATAGAAGGTACCACCATTGATGGTCAGTGAAACAGCAGCATCCTTGGTGTTGCCATATACATTACCACCCGTTTTACTAGGAGTGCCGTAATTGGTCCACAATCCCGGACTCATATATCCGCTACCTCCGGCATAGATACCGTCAATCTTCTCTGCTTCAGAACCGAAGACACCACCATTGATGATGATCTTGGTGTTGGTCTCTAGTGGATTCACAACGGCTTCTTTATGCTCGTCAGCATTATAGCATGTATAGCTAATCAAGTTATTCTTTGCTATATCATACGGACCGTAAAGCATCACGTCTTTGTCGGTGTTCCAATATGCGATTCTTTCATCAGGAGTATGGTGAGTATCAGTTCCGATACCATTCATACCACCTGCTCCTGCACCAAAGATACCGCAGAGGATTTTGTCTTTCTCAGTGTTGCCTTCAGGTAGAATCTTGAAGGTTCCGCCGTTGATGGTGATGGTACTGTAGCCATAGAATGGGTTGTTGATTTTTACATCTCTCGTATGTCCACGTCCCATGCTACCGCCATAAAGTTCGGTAACGATGACGCGTTCGTTATCATCCTTGAAATCATCGATGTTCTTATATGCAGATTTGGCTGGGTCGAGCAGAATATTGGCTCTACCCATAAATGTATTCAATGGAACATTATATTCCTCGCCTTCGTAGTTCAGGGTGAATTCGCTCTGTGCTCCCAGGGTTCCGTTTACGATACGAGCCACCTTACCACTCTTGATAATGATGTCCGCATCGGCATACATCGCCCCCTCGTGGTTTCCGGCTAGTATGATACCGGCATCATAGTCGTTGGTTCTTTCTACACCACCAATGATTCTCTTCTCGTTGTTGGCATCGTTCCATTTTCTGTCGATATCCATGGTGATGGTACATTTGATAGGCTGGGTTGGGGTTCCCATCACACCATTCAGCTGTACTCCGTTATCTTGGATGATAGTCTGTCGACCTCCCACACAGATAGCAGAATAGAAGCCCGACTTGATGGTGATGCTGAAACCCTCTTTACCATGAGGCATGGAACGGTTGAAGGCTGCAATGCTGTCTTTATTGTTCAGAGGATAGAACCTGCCGTCGTTGCTGAAACCGCCGAAAATCTGCATAGGGGTGGTTACGGCACCATCGATGGTACCGTAGTTGGTAGAGTTCTGGTTGAAGCCCGTCATCTTGATACCTTCGCCCATTTCTAGGTTGTTGTATTGGCAGAAGATGTTCTTGTATGCTTCGCCTCCTCCGTTGTTGAAGGTGACATGCTCAAAGCGGGTATCTCCCCAAAGAGGTAAACCTTTATCAAGACTGGTTATCTCGATGCAGGCTTCTGTATATTCCGTCTGATTATACTTTCCGGTAATGGTAACGTTTTTGAAAAGTGGAGATTTCTGTGCTTCGCTCCACATCTTTCCAGTAAGAATTAGCTTTCCGATGTTATTTTGGGTGATGTTGAAGCCGTATATCTGGTCGTTGGTTACTTCCTTGCTGCTCTTGCCCATCAGCACGATGACGTTCTCATCCCATGAAGCCTTGTCAGAGAGCTTGCTGTAGGCTCCCTTCCAGGTACGCATAGGTTTATCTGGCGAATAACCCCATTCTGGATTCTTGATATTATTGTCTTCTTTATCTTTTATATCAACAGTTTCTGATATTGTTTTACCAGATGCTATTTTGGCTGGCATCAGATAAACCACTGTTGTGGCATTCACCGGTTTGCTGAAAATATAATCGGGAGAAATTTCTACCGTGACGGAGCACCAGAATTTATCATTGTGGGTGGCTTCTGTTGGACGGGTATAGCTGGCTTTTGTTTCTCCAGCTAGCGCACTTTCTCCCTTATACCACTGGTATGAAATCTTTAGTCCCAATTTATCATTGGTGTATTTCTCCTCCGTATCATTTGTTACATTGACGGTATATGTAATGCCGTTTGTGGAATTTGTAGAAGTAGAAAGAGATGCCCCTACATGAATTGCTTTTACCAAAACTGTATTGGTTCTAGAACTGCCATCTGTGGCATATACATACTGGTCGTATTCCTTGCGTGGCAAGATGAAAGGATTGCAGGCTTCTGCTGTATTCGCCTTCTTCCAGGTAGCATTATCATCCGATACATACCAATCGTAGATGCCTGAAGAAATGGTTCCGTTTTCTGTAACTACTGTGAGTGTATCTTTTGTTCCTCGTTCGTATTTTATCTTGATGGAATTGAAAGAAAACTGCTTATTGGAATTTGAATAAGCCCAGGTCTTCATGCCATCCATTTCTTTGATAAATTCATTGTTCTGCTCAGCAAAAGTGCTGCCGAAGGTTTTGTTGGTAGTCTGGTTTACGGCATCGATTTCCTTTTCTGAACCAATGTTGAAATCATTTGATCCTGATAATATGTTTTCCGGGGTATAATACCATGTATCATTTACCTTGCTTACAAAGTTTTGATTGGTAGCGATGAACGCCATAACCGTACCTCGATAACATTTCTTGGTATCAGAATTGGTTTTCATCTGAGGTCCGTGAATGTAGATATTCCTTGGCAGGATGGCATAACCGGTATTCTGCAATTTACTAGCTGCACCAAATCCTCCGGAAATGGTTACCTGTCCTGCGGTTGAGAGCGTAGCTTGGGTATGCATGTTCATCTCTGTATTGGCAGAGATATTGTATATTCTTAAAGAGACATCGTTGCCCATGTATCCTACAACTCCACCCACTCGATATTTATTGCTGGTTTTGTAGGCTTCTCCATGGTCGGTTACCTTGCTGTTGCGGATGATGATGTTGCCGATTTCTGCATTTTGAGTCATATCGGCAGCAAGAATACCCAGTTTGATAACCGAACTTCCTACAGGTACATAATCCTTCTTCTTTTCGATACATGCATTTTCGATGAGCAGGTTGGTAACGGATGCATAGCCTGCTTCGTTATTACCCTTACCGTTCAGTCTTGAAAAGAGACCCCATGAAGCCTCCTTGCCGCTGACGTTGGTCCATTGTATCAGCATATTCCTGATGGCATGTCCGTCACCGTTGAATTTTCCGGCAAAAAAGTGTTGGGTAGTTGTATTCCAGGTTCCGATAGGCATCCAGATACCTTTGCTCAGGTCGATGTCCTCGGATAGTTTGAAATAGGTTCCTGATAATACCTGCGTTTCGTTTCCGTTGGTCACATCATGTGCCAGCTTCGCCAGTTCCAGGTCTGTGCTGATGATGTAAGGATCTTCTTTCGTACCATGTCCTTTAAAATCTTCTTCGGAATAGAATTTCACTTTGGTATTGTTCACGCCGTTGTATTCCTTACCGTAAACTTTTGGTTCTACTTCGAAGCTGAGGCTTTGGGATGTCTGATTGGCATCGGTATAGGTTACCTCTACCGTGTCGGTCTTCTGACTCATCTCCAGGGTAAGGGTTCTTTTATCGTTTGTGATACCTTCGGTTATCTCCTTACCGCCCACTTTCCAGGTACAGTTGCTGTTTCCCTCAGGTAGGGTAAACGAGATGGTTCCTTTTACGAAGTCACAAACTTCCGTTATGTCTTCCTGTTTTAAGGCTTGTGCCCAAGTTGTCTGTATGCTCATTACCAGAAGAGTAAGGAGCAGTATCATGTTTTTGCGTATTTGTCGTATCTTAGTTGTTTTCATCTTTCTTTTCTACAAATCTACTTGTCTTTTCTTACAATTCTACTTGTCAACCAATAAAAATCCACTCCAGGCATCCTGATCTGCCAGCACATAGAGAAAGCGGGGCTGGATAAGAATGTTGATTGGGTATATGGTTGCCGTACTCTCGGGTTTGAGGGTACTGAAATATTGCTGGTTAAGGATAATGGTTGATGTCACGTCCTTTCGGGTTATCACCTCCGTTTTATTCTCATCTTCCATCGTTACATCATAGGTGACGGCTATTGTCGGTACGAATAATGTGGTAGATGGAGCATAAAAGGTGGCACCCCAACGGCGAAAATTGGTATCATTGAGGTTGAGGGTTTCGTCATCTTTTGGCGATGCTGGGTTTTTTGCATCTTTATCTTTAGCAAGTGCTATCCCGTTGTTAGCATCAAATACTGTTGTCTGCAGGTCTGTCCATTTGATGGCTTCTGCCGTCCAGCTGTTTTCTTTGAAGGTATAGCTGCGGGAGAGGGTGCCCCCGGTTGGCAATGTACCGTATATCTTTACGCCTTTGATGCGGAAGTGGCGGAGCTTGTTCATCCTGGTATCCAACTGGAAGTTGAGATAATAGCCCGTCATGGTCTGGTCGAACTTCATTTCTACCACTCTTGCAAAGGTCTTTTCTGTTCCTGCTGCTGTGGTTCCTTCCTTATGGTCGGGCAGAGCACAGATGATGGGTGCCTGCTTTAGGTCGAAGAGGATAGGAGATGGCTTGTCGTTAATCAGTATGGTATAAGGGATGCTGAGCACATAGGTGCTTTCTTGCGTTGATGACTTCGTCAGACTGGCTTGCGTATTCTGCGGCATATATCCGAAGAAATCGAAGTTGTTGCTCTTATAGTCATCCCATTTTCTTTCAGGATTCGTCTTCCAGTTGTCACTTAGTGTATCATATTCTACTGTTTCGTTGTTGAAGATGGCATGATTCGTGCCTTCTGCCGATGTGAAATCATGAGCAGACAGGTTATTATAACCGAAAACGCCCAGTGTATGAGGATGTCTGCTAGCATCATATCCTTCATATACCTGGGCACGTGTTTGGGTCTTTTGCGTTTTTACGGCAAAAGTGATATAGTCATAACTGTCTGCGCGTTGTATCGGCAAGTCGCTGCTCTCACAGGCGTTCAAGCCTATGAGAACCGTTGTCAGGAGTGTAATGTATTGTTTTTTCTTCATATTTGGTTTGCGTTACCATCCTCCGGTACCGCCTGAATTATGTATAGGATCCGATACTGTCCACTTCTCCACTTGCAGATTGCTGAAGGAGATGACCGTACCGGCCTCTGTGATTTTAAAGATGTATGTATATTGGTAGCCTGCCTTCCATTGCATATATTCTGCCGGAATGGTGGCTGTAGATTTCTTTCCGTCTATGGTGGCGCTGATGATGTAAGCGCCCTGCGGTTTGTCACTGTCTCCCAATGGTGGAACGTAATACCATTTCTTTCTTTCTGTAGTCTGATGATTCAAATCTGCATCTTCCTCGTAGGGAATGGTGAATTTGATGGGTTCTGTTCCTGTTTCTGTAGTTTCCCATTTATAGGAAGCTTTGGTTCCTGTTCCTGTAATAGGGTAGCTGACGATGATATTTCCCTTTGTAGGAGAAGAAGCATCGTTTATATTTTTGAAAACAATATCGGTGATAGAGATTTTGGTATCTTTCAGATAATTGAATTTGAATCTTACCTTTGTGATAATAGGAGCAAAGGTGAGTTTTACGCATGCCCCGTATTTCCTGTTTTCGAAGTTCTGGTTGTCTGACAGCCAGAGGTCTGAGATATATGGGGTGGTAACTGCGGTGGCATCCTTATTGTAAGTGAATGGGATAGAGAAGGAAGCATCGTTTGGTGTGGAACCTTCTATCGATGTAGGTTCCTTGAAAGATGGGGCTGAACTGTTATCGGCTGCTGTCGGAATGCTGTAGGCAAAGAAGCGGTAGCTGGTAGCGGAATAGTCCCAGTATTTGATAGTTTGATTAGCGTTCAGTTTATCGTTGTGAATACCCACGTATTCCCAATCGGCAGTATTGCTGGAAGTAGTATTGGCGGTTTGTTGTGTCCAGTTGACGATATATCCATCCATTACGTTTTGGGACTGATCGAATCCGCTGGTGTAATTTCCTCCTGTGGTTTTATATCCCCATACTTTGAAGGTTTTGGAAATAGTTTCCAGTCCTGTTTCTTCATTAGCACGGGTAGTAGGTGCATCTTGCCATGTTCCGCTATTTCCTCCGAAAGAGATACTTACTCCCTTCGGTTCTTCCGGTTGAGTAGGCACATCCGGTTCTTCCTGCCCAGATCCAGCGCAGGAAAAAAGACATAGAGCCATGAATGGTATGGTCAGGATGCGATATAATTTCATTTTCTTCTTGCTTTTTATCATAGGAGCCGGGCAGGGAACATTCAACCCCGTCCGGCCGTTGTCTTATAATTGTTCTTTATATATCATGTCTTGAATGATATGTAAAGAGGGTATTCCCGTTATGGGAGAGTCTTACTGTGTAACCTTGATAACCTTGTAAGACTCGGTCTTACCATTTACGTATGCGAATACGTATGTTCCTGCTGTTGGTGTAAACTTAAAGAATTTGCCCTTAACTGCTACGCCATCAACAGCATCATTAGCATCTATCTGATCAACGAAGCGAGAATCCTTTGTATTTGTAGGATAAGTACCTTCTTCAGTTAGAGTCTTACCACCTAAGGACATGCCTGTAGCGTTGAGTATGCTTGGAACTTCTGCCTCTGTTATAGTCGCACCTGCGTTTAGCTTATACAGTTTAGCATAGTAGGTGTAAGAAGTTGTTGAGCTCTCTTCTGTTGATGTAGTAGTTTCTTTAAACAATTCTTCGCTCTTACCATTTGTACCACTTACACTCACATAGATATTATTGCCAGTCTTGTATTCATTATTGATAGCATCCTTTGCATAAGTAGTGATAGAAGGAGTTTCATCTGTAGTGATAGTCTCCTGCTTGCCAGTCTCTGTTTCTGTTACGATTGCATCGAAAACGATAGGATAGAGACCCGCTGTGCCGCCACCAGTAGAACCATTGGTCTTATCTGAAATCTTGAAGATGTATGTATAAGCGTAGTTAGGTTCCCAGTTTGTGTACTCTTCAGGAACCACAGCTGTAGCACCTGTAACCTTGATAGTTTCGCCTGATCCATCGATAGACTCAAGTGTATAATCTACCTTAAGAGTAAGGGCACCTACCTTAGCTGGTATGACAACTTCATATTTTTTGTTATTACCTTCTTTTGGAGTAGAGAAAGTTGTGATGTCTCTTCCAATGAATCCTGATTCTGTATTCTCATTCTTTTCTTTATTTACAGTAGAAAGAGTTCCGAATTGAATAGATGAAGATTTTTCGCTTCCCGTAGCTGCGGTAAATTCAACATGTGCTTTGTTGTAATCAGTTTCGCTTTCAGTTGTTGTAGGGAAAGTTACAGTGACAGTACCATTTCCTGCAGGAATATTCTTGTCCTTAGCATAAAGGGTAGGCTTATTATCTGTAGCTGAAGTGTTATCACTAGAATAGAACTTAACATCCTTTACAGAATATCCTGGAATAATCTCATAGATACCCATTGTTACCTTTGTAGAAAGGGAACGAAAGTTGAACTGTACATTGTCTTTGTAGGCAACAAGTAAGTTGTTCTTCTTTTTTGCAACTGTTGACTTAGCTGTTATGCGGTCTGCAATGAAGCATTTAGCCAAATCATTAACAGCTCCGGTTAGAGTATACGAAAGTTTAGGAGTTGTTGTTACTGCTGTTGCTTTAACTTTACCATCTCCTTCTCCTTGAATTGCTTCACCAAAAGAGAAAGCTACGAAATCATACTGTGAAGCAGAATAATCCCAATATTTAATAGTTTGGTCCTTATCTTCTGGCAATTTGCTCAAAGAGTTAGCATTCTGACCAACGTATTCCCAACCGCATGTATTTGACTCTGTCTTGCCTGCCTGGTTGTTCCAATGGATGGTGTAGTGGTCAAATACGGTAGTTGTAGAATTATCTTGAGCCGTTTTGTAACCATATACAACATAGTTGTTATTGAGAGCTTTTGCTGCCTTATCACCTTCCAAGGTTGCACGAGTAATTTTACCAGTACCACCATCGAAATTAATAGCGGAAGTATTAGACTGTACATTTCCTGTGGTATCACCAAGGAAATCATCGCTAGAGCAGCTTGCAAGGGTCAATGCAGAAGCTGCAAGAAAAATATATTTTTTCATATACATATAAGTTTGTAAATTGATAATGTTAAATACTAATTCTTAATTCTCTTTTTTTGTTTATTATATTTTTTTTGTTAATAATCATCATTTACATATCAAACTCCCATTGCTTCTCTTCGAAATCCTTGACTACAGCATCAAAACCGGAGCCACCGGGACGAACAGGAACAGGGACTTTCGTCATGTCTAAATCTATCGTGATAACACCACCTCGGTAAAGACGACGAACCTGGTCGGTTACATCAAAGACCAATGTGGAGTCCTTACCATTATAAAACTGCATCTTTACATCCAAGTAATGTCGGTTGTTAAGGTCGGCATCTCTTACTTTTGCTAAAGATTCCATATAAGAATGGCTATCTAAACGGCTGGGATTCAACTTCGGCATACCGAAGGTCAAGACCTTGCCTCCAATGATATCCACCTTCTCTCCATCCTTCATTTGCTGGTCAAACTTCATCCTCATATTATAGTTTACCGTGATGGCATCCCCTCCGGTAATACCGGTATTCAGATTCACGCTGCGCGCCATGCCACTCAGGTTGCCGCTACCGTCAATACCCGTTACGATGCGGGTATGCTGTCGGTTGTTGTGGAGGATAATCTGCGTAAGATAAATATAGGTAACTGGCTGAATCTGCATTTCCAGGTTCCTTACCCAGCAGTTGCGCTCCTCGTCAAATACAAACCCGTCAAGGTTGCTGTTGATTTCAATACCCTTTTCATATCCCGCAAACAGTTCTTCCGGTTGATAGAAGGAGTTGCTGAATTGGGGAGCATTGTATTTTGAGGGAAACATCGTCTGTCCCGTATTTGCCGTTACATATTCGTAAGTGGAAGATTCATCTATGCGGACACTCTGAATACCATCCGCTGTCTGGATGTCATTCCACGCCAGGATATCCCAGAAACCGAAGTCGTAATTGGCTGTCAGCTGGTTCGACTGGATCAGGTTCTTATAGGGTGCTTCGTGCGCACCATATTGCACATCCTGTGTGAAGTATCTTCTTATCTCGAAAACAGATGGTTCGGTATATCCGATTTTTCCGAAGAGTTTGTTGTCATCATCGTCCCATCCGTATTTCCATTCCGCCTCCCAGTCGTATACCACATCATATTTGAATACATAATCCCAGAGCACTTTCAGCTCCAGGTCTATCTTCGGCAGATCCATTGTTGTTTCCTTACCGCCCTGATGCAGATAGAGATTCGGCTCACGTTCGCAGCCTGCAAGCAGCAGAACTGATGAAATGAAGAAGATAGCAGTAACCGTTCTGCAAACTCTGTGGCTTACAGAACTCTTGAGGAGATATGTTAACTGCTTAAACTGATTCATTATTTACTTTCTTTTACTTTTTCGGTAGAGGATATCGTAACTCAAACTCACCTCCAGTCGGGTTGGTCCTAACCAATTATAGCGATACTGTCGCTTTTTGAAATCCTTGGCATCTCCATACCATTTGTAATAATATACCTGTTTGTCTTTATCTCCATCCACAGGGCAGAGCCACTGGTATGGGTCGTAGCGGGTATTGAGAAATCCAGCCTGCAGACCGATGTCGAGTCGCCAGTGTTTGGAGCGGTCTAGCGGTATCGCCCAACCCAGTCCCAGTCCGGCTCCCCATCCTTCACCTTCCCATCCCCGTTTTTCGTCGAAGCATATATTATATAGGAACGCGTGCGCGTAAGCACTTACGAAGAAACCCCTGAAACCCGTTTCACCGCTTTGCAGGTAATACCGGGTGTGCAACTGGTAGTTGCGCAACTGGAAATATTTATGCTCTTTGTAGTTCTGCCACCAGGGACCCTCGAAACTGGCACCATAGGTGAAATGTCCGGACAGCGGATAATACTCAATAGCCACGTTGGGGATAGGGCAGAAGCGGTCGTAGCCCGGCATATAGGCGAAGTCGTAGAGCAGATTGGTCTTGATGCTCAGCAACTCACGGCGTTTCCTGCTGCTTTCAGGCGCTTCCGGTTGCGGTATTTCCACATAGATGTTGGGCTTAGGAAACGGCAAGTCCGTATGGATGGGTTTTGTCTCAGGCAGCTGGTTGGTATTTACGAGCCGTTCGTCTATCGGCATGATTCTTACGGCACGCAACTGCGGAAAATATTTCTTGAGCAGATGAGTCCAGATTTTTCCTCCTTCCAGCCGTTTCAGTTCCGCCTTCAGCTGGTCACCTTTTCCGTCATGTTTTCTGATGATGGCTTTTACTGTAGGCAGGTACTTGTCGTGCTCCATCTGCATCAGCGTGAGGAGAAGCTGATAATCTTCTGGTACCACATCATATCTGATGCGCTTGGTGTTGATGCCGTAACTGCCGAGCAAGGCATCCATGGAAGCCTTTCGGCTCCGGGCAAGTCGCACGTTGTTGGGAGTGGAGCCTTCTGGCGATGCCGTAGCACGGCCAAGGATGATGCCCCTGTCTCCAAGTGCTTCCAGTTTGGGAATCAGGTAATTGCTAATCCAGTCTTTGTCATTTTCGCTGATGTCAATTTTATTCACGACAAAGACAATAGGGCGCGAGTTGTTTATGAACGTACTGTCCGTTGTTTTCGCCTGGGCAGATACATTCATCGATGCGCATACCAAAAATGAGATTAAAACAATCTTTCCTTGCACTTTTTGCCTTTTAACTAAATTAGTTTGGTTTATTCTATAATATATTCCAGGAAGGCTGTAGGTAGATAAGCAGTAGCCATGGTAAAGCCGCCGTCGACGATGATGGCAACGCGCTGCTGCCCCTGATACCGTGCCACTCTTCCTGTCAGTCCCTTAAACTTACCGTCTATCACCCTGACCATCTGTCCCTCCTTGAACTTCTGTACCTCTTCAGGCACATAGAGGATATCATCAGCTTCTGATTCACAGATAATCTTCAAACCCTCAATCTGTTTCTGGGGAACAATCAGAGGAGATTTCGTAATCCTTGCCCCTTCATGCATGTGTCGGTAATAGAAGCGGAGAAATGGCAGATTCACATTATCATACACATAACTCTTGATTTCCTCTTCGGTACCGAAAGCAAAAAAGATGTTGGGCAGTCGGGATTCCGTTACAACCTTACGTTGTCCTCTTATTTCTTTCATTACCTTGATGGTAGGGTAGAAGGCAGAAATGCCTTTTGCTACGAGGTAGTCGTAGGCTTTCTTCTCTCTTCCGTAGGTAGTTCTGAGAGCATACCAGTTCTGTTGTTCTTTAGAATTTTTCGTGATAGATCCTGTTTTCGCAGGCATACAATGGGTGGACACCCCTGTATCTGAACTATCCGCAAGAATCTTGTTTTTAGCTTCGGGGAGGGCGCTGGAGGTAAGTCCAACGCAAGAACCATTATCTGCATGCTGAGTGCAGTTATCCATTTTCATTCTAATTGCAAATGCTTTTAAATATCAACCTATTCTAGACAGAACCCGGTTAGCGGGTGCAAAGATACATCTTTTTCCTGTTATAAACGCTAATAGATTGTAAAATATTCAACAAATGCATTCTTTTTAACTTATTTTGGGTAAAAAAACTACTTATCTGTTCCTTTTTACTACAAAATACGCTCGTTTTCTCAGCTCCTGATCCTCCGTAAGGTCTGTCTGTTGACTGATGAATCAGGCTGTTTTTTGAGTTTTTTTACTTAGAACGCAAATTAAACCATAAAAAAATGTGCTCTTTCAGAAAAAAGTGTTACCTTTGCAACCGCTTAGAAGCATTTATATAAAATAACGTTATAAAAAATTTATGAACTTTACACTATTTATCACCGTTTTGCTGACGGCTGTAACCTTGGTGGTGGCTGCTTATGTCATCGCGAAGTTGATCGGTCCTCGTTCATACAATCCGGTAAAGGGTGAACCTTTTGAGTGCG
>OLGY01000624.1_pt1 | contig 23049 bp, 17 predicted proteins | sample 1605951 | NCBI WGS metagenome assembly OLGY01 (sample SAMN03283280) | human gut metagenome | biome: human-associated habitat; material: feces | host: Homo sapiens | place: Peru | collected 2012
ATTGAAGATTTGAAGCGGTCGCCTGTGAAGGCTGTCGCTTTTTTTTATTTATTATACTCACACAATAACGCCAAAACAGAAATCGTATTAACAACAATATATATGGAACAAAACACCAGACAACTCATCGCAGAACTTGCGGTGAAGTACGAGACGGCAGCTTTTCTGCCCGCCGACCCCAGCTCGTTCATGCACAGCGTTCAGGGCGATGCCAATCGGGAGGCGACAGCTTTTCTCGCATCGTGCCTTAGCTACGGTTCGCGCAAGCAGTTCTTCCCCAAGATACAATTCATTATCGACTCGGCGCATGGCGATGTAGACCGCTGGGTGCGCTCGGGCGCATGGCGCAATGACATACCCGACACCGCAGAGTGCTACTATCGTCTCTATAAGTTCGGCGATATGCACCGCCTGATAGCAGCCTACGAGAGTATGCTCTGCGAGCACGGCAGCATGAAGGAGTACGTGCGTCGCCATGCCACTACGGGCATTGAGGCTGTAGCAGCCATCTGTCGCTACTTCGCCGAGCACAACGCAAGCACCGTTGTGCCACGCAACACGCAGTCGGCATGTAAGCGTGTGTGCATGTTTCTGCGCTGGATGGTGCGCCGCGACTCACCCGTCGACCTCGGTTTGTGGGCTGACATCATCGACCGACGCACACTAATCATGCCACTCGACACGCATGTGGTGCAGGAAGCACTGCGACTCGGATTGCTAAAGAGCCGCACTGCGTCGATGGCTACCGCACGCCGACTCACCGACGCGATGCTCGAAGTGTTCCCCGACGACCCCTTGCGTGGCGATTTCGCGCTGTTCGGATTAGGCGTAGACGAAGAAACGAAGTAGTACTTATTCGCGTTTTGTCACCGTTCTCCGTATGCCGCCCGATCAGATTCCGTACGCCACCCGATCAGATTCCGTATGCCACCCGATCGGACGGCGTACGGAGTACGATGACTTTAGCCCTACTTCCGCATAACATTATCATAGGTTTTATATCGCACAAATGGCACGTTTAGTTTTGCCGTGTAAACAAAATTGTGTAATTTTGCATTTATGAGAATAGACATTATAACCGTACTGCCCGAAATGCTTGAGGGCTTTATCAACGAATCAATACTTGCTCGCGCACAGAAGAAGGGTCTCGCAGAGATTCATCTGCACAACCTGCGCGACTACTCCACTAACAAATGGCGCCGCGTAGACGACTATCCTTACGGTGGTTTTGCCGGTATGGTGATGCAGTGCGAGCCTATCGACCGCTGCATATCGCAGCTGAAGGCGGAGCGCGACTACGACGAGGTGATATTCACGTCGCCCGACGGCGAACAGTTCGACCAGCACGTGGCTAACGACCTCTCTATGAAGGGCAACATCATAATCCTCTGCGGCCACTACAAGGGCATCGACCAGCGCGTGCGCGACCATCTCATCACTCGCGAGATATCCATCGGCGACTATGTGCTGACGGGTGGCGAGCTGGCTGCGGCTATCATCGCCGACGCCGTAGTGCGCGTGGTGCCAGGCGTAATCGGCGACGAGCAGAGCGCGCTCTCCGACTGCTTCCAGGACGATATGCTCTCAGCACCTATCTACACACGCCCTGCCGAATACAAGGGATGGAAGGTGCCGGAGATATTGCTCAGCGGCAACGAGGCGAAGATAAAGAATTGGGAGATGGAGCAAGCTATGGAGCGCACACAGCGTCTGCGCCCCGACCTCTTGGAGAAATAAAAACTGACACCCATATAAAATAATTATACCGACTGCCGTGGCATGGCGTAAAGGATCTGCCCATGCCACAACTCACCTACAGATCCAATCCTTGAATATTATGGAACAATTCAACCAAAACATACAACCCCAAGGCAATAACTCTCAGATGCCAAAACCAGACAACAACATGGTGATGGCAATCCTCTGCACAGTATGCTGCTGCCTTCCGTTCGGCATCTACGCCATCATAAAAGCAGCAAAGGTAAACAGCTTCTACATAGCAGGAATGTATAACGAAGCAGTGAATTCAGCTAACGAAGCCAAGAAATGGAGCACTATAGGTATCATTACTGGTCTCGTGATTCAGGCAGTATACATGGCTTTCTATTTAGTCGTATTAGGGTGCAACTGCTGACAAATAAATACGCTTTTCTCGCAGTAGCCTTGACAGTCGGACTGATTCTATACCGTTTCAGCCCGACCGACTATTGGTTCTGGCCCAAATGCCCCGTGAAGCTCATTACCGGACTGAGCTGCCCAGCCTGCGGCATACAGCGGTTTATCCACGCATTGACCAACGGCAACGTGAAAGAAGCCTTGGCTTACAACTATTACCTCATCTATGCCATACCCTACACCTTGTGTGTGGTGACGACATACTACCTACCACAGTCACGGCTTAAAGACCGAATGACGGAGGTATTCGAGGGAAAGACAGCCGTATGGCTATACATCATTACGTTCTGTATCTGGTTTGTTGTAAGAAACATTCTTGATATTTAAAAACTAACGGAAATAAACAACATTAAATAACAAAACTATGGAAAAAGACCAAGCAGCCCAACTTATAGCTGTATACGGCGGAAGATTTCCCAGCTATACGCTACACAACATATACGAAGAACTACAGAAGATGGACTATTCGGAAGCATCCATACGTATGGCACAGACCACAGACCCTACGATAGCTATCCTGATATCAGTATTCCTTGGACAACTCGGCATCGACCGATTCTTTATAGGCGATACCATGCTGGGCGTGCTGAAGCTGATAACATGCGGAGGCTGCGGCGTATGGACTATCATCGACTGGTTTCTGATAATGGGATCGACAAAAGAAAAGAACTTCAACAGATTCAACAAAATATTCTAACTAAGACATAATGAACAAGAAATTTTTAATCGCTACATTGCTTGCCGCTTCAACCACTGTTGTTACTTTTGCGCAGGACGGACTGCTGAAGAAGTACGACCGACGCCTCACTACACCACGCAACTACGTGTGCTACCGCACTACGGAGAAGATGAAGATAGACGGCAAACTCAACGAGAAGGTGTGGCAGCAGGCTGCACAGACTGAGTCGTTCGTCGACATCAGCGGCTTCGACTTCCCGAAGCCTGTCTACGACACAAAGGCACGCCTGCTCTGGGACGATGAGTATCTGTATATTTCGGCTGTACTCGAGGAACCGAACATCGTGGCTAACCTCACTCAGCGCGACACCATAATCTATCACGACAACGACTTCGAAGTATTCCTCGACCCTACGGGCGACGGACAGAACTACTTCGAGATTGAGAACAACGCACGCGGCGTAATATTCGACCTCATGCTCGACCGCGCATATCGTTCGGGCGGCAACTTCCACATTCAGTGGGACTGCCCCGGCTTGAAGCTCGCCGTGCAGCACGACGGCACGCTCAACAAGCAGAAGGACACCGACCGCTCGTGGACTGTAGAGATGGCTATACCGCACAAAGCCGTGACACGCAACTTCGCCAATCCGCTGAAGGCTGGCAACATCTGGCGTCTCAACTTCTCGCGCGTACAGTGGCTGAAGAAGGGCGGACCGGAGGAGAACTGGGTATGGACTCCGACGGGCGAGATAAACATGCACGCGCCTAACCAGTGGGGCTTCCTGCAGTTCTCGGACAAGGTAGCTGGCAACGGCACCGACGAGTTCCAGTGTCCGTACAACATGGAGGCTTACAAAGTGCTGTGGGCACTGTTCTATGCGCAGCTCGACCAGCACGGCAAGGACGGCAGATACACCAGCTCGCTCGCCGTACTCGGACTCACCGATGCCGACCTCGCCACCCTGCCTAAGGGCAGCAACATCGAGATGGAGGCTACAACGCACCAGTTCAGAGCAAGCGTTCTCGTCGGCGGAACGGGCAAGAGATATGTTGTCGACCACAACGGCAAGTTCGAAGTACTATAAGCACCAGGGGGTGCAGCTGTCTCAGCTGCACCAACAAAGCAAACAATGCATATCAACTACACCCACAAACAAAAAAATGAGAGCATGGCATCCTCGCCATGCTCTCATTTTTTTATTCATCCCAAACCAAGTACGCGGAAACGAGCCAATGGTTCATTTCGTCGCCATTGATAGGCTGTGCCTTCGGAATGTCTACGGTGAAGGTGTGCTTGCCTGCAGCAATGCCTTCGAGCGCCACCTCCTCAGGAACGACATCGGTACCCGGGCACCAGTTGGAGCGAGAGAAGTCGGAAGAAGCAACCGGCTCCTCCACTTCCTTCTCTGTGTAGCCCTTCTCGCCGATGTAGGAAGCCACGCGCTTCTCAAGCCAAACACCCGTAGCCGGGTTGAAACGGCGGAACGATGCGCAGTCGTCGCGCCACGGAGTGAAGCGGTAAACCTCCTTGCCGTCTACCGAGAGGATGTTCTCCTTCTGCACGAACTCATCGCCGCCGTCGTGTCCGCCGTGACCAGTCACGATGTACTTCACGCGCACATTCTTTGCGTTCTTCGGCAAAGTGAAGTCGGTGGTGACGGGCTTGCGGGCGAAGATGTCGGGATACTCCTGACCGATGTAGTAGACCGTGTTGATAAGCGGTAGCACCTGCGTGCGCTGCATACGGTCGCAACTGATGTTGCTCTCGGTGAACTTCAGTTCGACGCTTGCCAAGTAGCCCTGCTCGGTCCATGTATCGATGAACACGCCGACGTAAGCCTCGTCCTCAAGCAGCGAGTAGCGGTCGGTGATGTCCTGCTGCCACTGCACGCTGTCCTCCCACTTCGGTATGTACACCGGGCGACGCTTCGATGTGAGCGTGTCGTTGTTGTTGCTGTAGAAGCCCACGCCGAACGGAGTCATAAAGCGCATCAGCTCGATGGTAGGCAGATAGTTCTTGCCAGCGATAATGCCGCGCATGTGCTCCAGCTTCAGCGTGTCAATCTCGGGGAACTTAGCCTTGCCCTGCGCGATGCTCAGCAGGTTGACGGCAGAGTGGCGCGGCAGTACGAATACAGAGCCCGACTTGTCCCAGCGGTCGCCGTTTGAAGCGATAGTAGTCTTGATGTCCACCTTCACGTTGCGCTCGTAGTGAGGCACCTTTATCTTCTTCAATATGATGCGTCCGTTCACAAGACGAATGATGCCGTCGGCATCCGCTTCGTTAAATCCACTGAGGGCGTTCGGAGCGTAGTGCACGTTCACTTTGTCGAACACCTTTATTGTGGTGCTCCCCTTCGCTGCATACTCCTTGTGGCTTGTCTTCGTAGCCGCCGTAGAAGCCGTAGCAATGAAGAGCGATAGGATTAATGTCAGTATCTTCATCTCTTATGTTTAATCTGTTTATTAGTTACTTTCAATCACCTTGCCAGCTCCGCGGTAGAGCTTGATTGGTCCGTCGAGAAGCACTGCAACGACCGTAATCATCGGGTCGAGCGCATGTTCCGGCACGTCGATGTAGAGGTTGCCCGGCACCTCGCTCCAGTAGTTCTTGTTGTACACCTTCGACTGTATTATCTCGCCGTCGCCTACAACCCATACGCGGTTCACCTTGTTCATAAGGCCCTTCACCTCGATAGGTCCGTTCGGCTTGTACGGCAGGTAGAGATAGAGCACGTCGCCAGCCTCGTTGAGCGTAGTGTAGCCCTGGAAGTGCTCGCACGGTATACCGGCACGTGTGTCGTATATAGCCTCCTTGTGCTTCTTTGTCCAGCGACCGAACTCCTTCAGTACAGCCACCTGCTCCTCTGGAATTGTGCCGTCCTCCTTCGGACCGATGTCGAGCAGCATATTGCCACCCATCGAGAGGCAGTCAACGAAGGTGCGCAGCAGGATGTACGGCGACTTGTAGTTGGTGTCGGCGTGCTGATATCCCCACGAATCGTTCATCGTCATGCAAAGCTCCCAGTGCTTCGCCTCGGGACGCACAACGGGTACGCCCTGCTCCGGTGTGGCGTAGTCGCCATAGCCCTGGATGCGCGAGTTGATGATAACGTTCTTGTTGGCCTTGCGCAGGAACTCTGACATTCCCTTTGCGTTCCATGTCTCGGCACTCTGCTCCCAGTCGCCGTCGAACCAGTAGAGGTCGGGCTTGTACTTGTTGAGTTCGTCGAGCTGGTCGAAGTCGAACTTCAGGAACTTCTGCCAGCGCTGCGGATCCTCGGTCACGTTGTAGCGACTCTCGGTGCGTGTGAAGTTAGGATAATCGGGGTGCGACCAGTCGATGAGCGAGTAGTAGAGTCCGAGCTTCAGTCCGTGCTTGCGCACTTCCTTAACGAACGGCGTAACGAGGTCGCGCTTGGCAGCCGTAGCCTTCACGGTGTTCAGGTCGCTGTACTTGGTGTCCCACAGAGCCACACCGTCGTGGTGCTTGGTGGTGAGCACGGTGTAGCGTGCACCACTCTCCTTGATGAGGTCAAGCCATGCCTTCGGGTCGTAGTTCTTGGCTGTGAAGCCGTCGCACTGAGCCATGTACCGCTCGTAGGGCAGGTACTTGTTGTGGAACGACCAGCTCTCCGACACACCATTCACAGCATAGATGCCGTAATGGATGAAAATACCCAACTTGGCGTGGTCGAACCACTCCATTCGCTTGTCCTTCTGCTCCTCTGTCTCCTGCACGGCAGCGTTCTGGGCTACAGCGCCCGACACGGCAGCCGCACAGAGCAATGAGCACAATATGCGTTTCATCTTCATATTAGAAAGTTTTGTTTATAATATCAGTTGTTGAAAAAGCTTTTACAAAGTTCATACGTTACTTTCATAAAGTTCATATGTTACTTTTATAAAGTTCTTAAGTTGTTTTTACAAAGTTACAAAAAAAAATGCACTGCCACAAAGAGCAGTGCATTCTTTTTATCATATATCCGTCAAGCTATCAGCAAGTTTAACGGAAATAAGTTCGTATCGGGTCTTTATTAATGACCACCGATAGCCCACCACAGCGGAGTGAGGTTGCTGTCAACACCACCCTTGAGGAAGCTAACAGCCTTCTCGTAACCAGCTGCGTCAGAAGAAGAGAGGCTTGAAGGATACTTGAAGCGCTGTACGAAGAGGCTGATGCTCTGTGCACTCTTGTAAGACTCCTTTGTCCAGTCCTTCATGTCTGTGATAGACATTGTAGATGTAGGAATCTCCCAGAACGGCAGACCGAGACGACGGTGATTTGACCAGTTCTCCTGCGGCAAGTACGGAGTATTTGCGATGTAGAGCTGTGTGATAATCTTTGTCAAGTGGTCGTTGAGAGCCGGAGTCTGAGCAACCTTTGCATAGAGTGTGTTCGCAGCCTTCGGATACTCGTATGTAACAGTCTCCTCTGCACCAGTATAACCGTTCTTAACGGTCATGGATGTAGCAGTAGGCTCTGTGGTGTGGCTCCACTTAACAGAAGTACCTACACGGTTGTAGTCCTCAGAAGCGATGTAAGCGTCGTACAGATCCTCGATGCCGTTATACTCGAAGCTTGCCTTGATGCCAGCATAGTAAGCAGCCTCAGCAGTTGTACCTACGTTCCAACCGCGCTCAGCAGCCTCAGCTAAGAGGAAGTAAGTCTCCCAAGGACCGAAGAAGAAGCGCTTGTTCTTGCTGTTGCGATACTCGTCAGCGAGAGCAGGATAAGTACCGATGTAACCATAACCACCGAGATCAGAGCCGCTTACAAGACCGTTTGTAGTGGCTTTCTCATCGCCTGAGTAGCCTGCGGTCAGACCATTCCAGCAGTATGTAGCATCAACAGTAGCCAACGCAGTCTTGTTCTGGTCGTCCTTTGCCCACAACTTCTCTACCTGAGGAGCCTTCGGGTTTGTGAAATAAGCTACATAACCGGTCTGTGTACGGTTCTTATAATCGCCCGGCAGGAAGTAGTAGAGCAACGCACGTGGGTCAACCTTTGAAGGTAGGCCATCGAAGAAGAGTTGCTTTGTCGGGTTGTCGGTATTAGGCTCCCAGTGCTGGTCGAACTTCAAACCAAGATAAGTTGAAGCGTCCTTTACATGTTATGTCCCAAGAGCGGCTCATCGGACATGACCAGTCGCTCCAGCCATCGTACTCCTGAACAGCAGCAGTGCCGTCAACGGTCTTGATACCACTACCCTGAGCCACAGCAGCCTCAAACTCGCTCTTAGCCTTTGCAGGGTCAGCCTCAGACAGACGCATAGCAAGACGCATACGCAGAGAGATACCATAGTTCTTCCACTTAGCTGCATCGAATGCGAATACAGGGTCGTTCTTCTTCTCATCGTCGTTAGGAGCCACCTCTGTGTTGATATTGCTTACAGCGTCAGCAAGCTCGGCAAGCATCCAGTAGTAAACATCCTTCTCTGAGCTGAACTCCGGGTTTACGCCCTGGAAGCCGTTAAGAGGAGCCGGACCGAAGTTGTCCACGAACTGAGCCATCATCTGAACGCGCCAGATACGTGCCATCTGCTTCAAGTTAGGATAGAAATCCTTCTCGTGAGCAGTCCATGTGCCCTGCGGTTCGTCGATAAGACTGATACATGTGTATGCATCACGCATCCAGTTTGCATTGTAGCTGAACGCTGCACCGTAATACTCGTCATTTTTTGTACCGATAGACACGCCGTAGCCGTCCTCACCATCCTGACGTGCTGCTGCTGCCCACTCGATAACGAAGAGGCGCTCGCCAAGATACGGGTCCATCTGTGCACCCTTTATTGAGCTGAGAAGCGAATAGTAAGGCTTAATCTTGTCGCCACCTGTCGTCAACGGGTTGTTGTTTATATCGTCGAAGTCGTTACATGAAGTCATCACTCCACCAAGAGTGAGCGCCATCATGGCTGACATTATTAATTTATTCGTTTTCATAAATATTTGTCAATTTAATGAATTAGAAACCGATTGAAACATTAAACACGTAACTGCGTGTTGTAGGCAGACCTGCATACTCGAAACCAGTAGCATTGGTACTTGTAGCAAATACTGACTCTGGGTCAACACCGTTCATATTGCTATGAATCATCCAAACGTTGGTAACAGTGAAGCCTGCCTTGAGCGACTGGATGATAGTGCCAGAGAGCACCTTTGAAGGTACTGTGTAGCCAAGCGAGATGTTACGCAGACGGATGTTTGTTGCGCTGTATGTGTTAGCCTCGCCAATACCCAAGTTGCCAGGTCCAGCCACTGCGTTCCAGTACTGCTGTGTAGTGATCTTATTTGTGTTCTCTACATACTGACCAGTAGAAGCATCGCGGTAAACACCCTTAACAACCATATCGTCTACACGCTTGCCATTAGGAGCTGTAGCTGCTGCTGTACCTGAGCGCTGCATCATAGCGTTTGTACCTGAGAAGATCTCGCCACCGATGCGTGCATCAATCTGGAAGCTTAAGTTCCAGTCCTTGAAGCGGAAGCTGTTGGTAAGACCCATGTTGCAAGTAGCCTGCTGGTCGCCAATCTTCTCGAGTTCGCTGGTAGCCTGTGGCAGACCATCGGATGTGAGGAGGAGCTGTCCGTAGTACGGGCTGGTCTTATCTGTAACGCGGAGGAACTTTGTGCCCCAGATTTCACCGTAGTTGCCGCCCTTCATGGCGTAAACCTTGATGTTATCGTAGTTAGGACTAAGTTCGTAACGTTCTACACCATCGTAGAGGTCCTTAATCTTGTTACTGTTGTGCGATACGTTGTAGTTGATAGTCCACTCGAAGTCCTTTGTGCGGATAGGAGTAGCGTAAGCCATCAACTCGACACCCTGGTTCTCGATATCACCTGCATTGATCTTCTTGCTGCTGTAGCCCGAGAGCGAGTTCATCGGCAGGTTGAGCAACTGGTTTGTTGCGTTCGACTTATACCAAGCGAAGTCAAAGCCCAAGCGGTTGTTGAGGAACTTGAGTTCGAGACCAACCTCCCATGACTTGATAAGCTCGTTACGTACGTTCTTGTCAAATAGAGTGCTGCTGCTTGATGCTGTGATGCCAGAATGGTCGTCCTTGTTTGTTGAGTAGAGGTTGTAAAGCTGGTACGGATCCATGTCGTTACCTACCTCAGCGTAAGAAGCGCGGAGCTTACCGAATGTGAACCACTTCGGCATTGCTACCTTGTACTTGTTGAGCATATCAACGAAGAGCAAAGATGCCGAAACAGACGGATAGAAGAACGAGCGGTGCTCCTTGGCAAGAGCCGACGACCAGTCGTTGCGGAATGTTGCGTCGAGGAATGCCCAACCGTCGTAGTTCAAACCTACTGTACCATAGAGTGAGTTAATCTTCTTCTCTGTGTATATCTGAGAAACAGAAGGCTTTTCCTTACCATTGTTCAGCGAGAAGAGGTTCTCGATAACGAGGTCGGTAACACTGCTGTTCAAGCCTGTCTTCTTTGTAGCCATGAGGTTGCCGCCGAATGTAGCTGTAGCACCGATCTTGTCTATAAGGTTGTCCTTTGTAGCTGTAAGGAGGAAGCTGAAGTTGTTCTCATAGAAGTGCTGGATGTTCTGTCCATATTTTGTAACAAGGTGAGAGTTGCCCGAATATGTGCGGTTTGTTGTTTCAAGTGTGTACATATCGGTACCTGCCTTCACCTCTGCTGTCAACCAAGAGAGCACCTTATACTTCAATGATGCGTTCATCAAGAAGCGGTCGCGGTTATCGTCAGAGAGGTTGTACTTGCTCATCCAGTATGGGTTGTTACCATCCTTGTTCCACCATGTCATCTGGTTGTTCTCGTCAACGCAGTTCTCGAAGTCGCGTATATCGAGAGTAGTCGGGAAGGTGTACATACCGAGAGCCGAGTTGTTGCTGTTGTTACCCGAAACCGGACGGTTATTAGCCTTGTTGCGGATGTACTGCACCTTGGCGTCGAATGTCCATGCGTCGTTCTTACCGAAGTTGGTAACGCCACGAAGCATCATATTGGTACGGTTGAGCTTAGCGCCCGGAGTCATCGACTTGTTGTTCATGTTCGTAACAGAAGCATAGATAGATGTCTTGCCATACTGCTGCGAGAGTGTCACGTTCTCCTGGATTTCTGTACCTGTACCGAAGTAGTTGTTAAGGTTGTCGTAGCGCTGCATTGCTACTTCCTTGCCATCCCAGCGTGTGTAGGTCTGACCCTCGATACGCGGACCCCAGCTTAAGCCGCTTGTCTCGTCGTACTGTCCCTTTGTACCCTGACCGTATGTAGTCTGCATCTTAGGCGATGTGAAAAGTGTCTCGGCACTTACAGTACCAGTGATAGTAATGCCAAGACCCTTTGTCTCACGACCTTGCTTTGTAGTGATAAGGATTACACCGTTACCAGCACGCGAACCGTAGAGGGCTGCTGCCGAAGCGCCCTTAAGCACTGACATCGACTCGATATCCTCGGGGTTGATATCCGAAAGACCGTTACCCATATCGGCAGACGGGTTCCAAATGTCGTTGTTCTCCGCACCGGTGAAGTTATCCATAGGCACACCGTCCACTACGATAAGCGGTTGGTTCAGACCAGTGATAGAGTTGTTACCACGGAGTTGGATCTTTGACGAACCACCAGGACCGTTGCTCGAACGTGTAATCTGCACACCTGCAATCTTACCTGTCAAGGCGTTAGCCACGTTGTTCTCATGTGCGTTTACAAGAGCGTCGCCCTTTACGTCTTGGATAGCGTAACCAAGCGACTTGCGTTCGCGCTTGATACCAAGAGCTGTAACCACAACTTCGTTAATCTGCTTTGAGTCGTCGTTGAGTGTCACCTTCAACGGCTTGCCGCTCCACTCCATTTCCACTGGAGTCATACCAAGCGAAGTGATACGAATCACGTCACCCTTCTTTACGTTGCGAAGAGTAAAGTTACCATCAATATCAGTAACTGTACCCAAGCCACTCTTGCCTTTAACAACAACCGATGCACCAATCATTGGTTCGCCAGTTGCGTCAAAAACAACACCTTTACATTCTGCATCAGCCTGTGCGTTCTGCACAACAGCCTGCGAAGTAACGTTTCCAGCATAAGCTGCTCCCATTGGCAAAGCCGAAAGCGCGAGCAGCATACCTACTGTCTTTACTTGTTTTGACATAGATGTTAATTTTTAATTAGTACTAAATGATATGTTCTTTTATTTTTTCAAGAGGAAGTCTATACATACAGCAAATTCATTGACATTTATATAGATTATTATAAAAAATCCTCTCTATTTATTTTTCATATTATCCCAATATATCAACTTTACATTACATTCTTGATACAAATTTAAACTTTTTTCTTGAGAATGAAACTTTTTTTATAAAGAAAATGAAACTTTTTAAACTAACTAATGTTTTCTTTAAATAAAATACGAATAATATACTAAAAAGCACTAACTTTGTGCTTATTATGCAAATTAAGCTACATAATAGTACTTTTTAAACTAATAATATAAAACAAAAACACATGAAGAAAATCTTAATGACTCTTGCGCTTGCGCTCACTACGATGTGCGCAAACGCAAAAGGTGCAAAAACCCCAGTATTCGCATGGTCGGGATGGGGCGAGAACACTACAGAAAAGTCGCTCACCGCCGATTTCAAGGCTTGGAAGAAACACGGCGTAACTGGTGTGTGCATTAATGCCGGCATGGACGTGGAGAAGATTTCCGTGGCTGCAAAGGTGGCAAAGAAGGTGGGATTGGAGTATCATGCTTGGGTGCCCACAATGGTGCAGGGCGGAAAGCCAAAGAGTTGGTACACTGTAAACCGCCTCGGCGAGTCGGCGTGCGACAAGCCGGCTTACGTGCCCTACTATACCACGCTCGACCCACGCAACAAGGAGGTGCGCAAGTTCCTCGTTGAGAAGTTCGAGGAGATTGCTTCCATACCTGAAGTCGACTACGTGCAGCTCGACTATATCCGCTACGCCGACGTTATTCTGGCGCGTGGTTTGTGGGACAAGTACGGACTCACGATGAACGGCGAGTACGCCAAGGCTGACTACTGCTACTGCGACGACTGCGTGGCTGCGTTCAAGCAGCAGAGCGGCATCGACATCACAAAGGTGACCGACCCGTCGAAGATTAAGGAGTGGGCACTGTTTCGCTGCGATGCTGTCACCGACCTCGTAAATGCCATCTCTGATGCCGTACACGCCAAGCAGAAGAAGCTCAGTGCCGACGTGTTCCCCGGTCCGAAGAGCTATGCCGAGTGGATGGTGCGCCAGCAGTGGAACAACTGGAAGCTCGATGCTGTGTTCCCTATGAACTACAACGACTTCTACATGGAGCCGGCAGCTTGGGTCGGCAAGGTGACGAAGGAAGAGGTGGAAGCCATAAAGGGCAAGAACACCTTATTATATAGTGGTATCTTCATCTGCCACGACTGGCGCCACAAGGACAAGGTGGTAGACCCTGAGAACTCCGGACTGTTGCCGTCAGAGATTGCGGAGGCTGTGCAGTCGTCGATGGCTGCAGGTGCAGATGGTATCAGCATCTTTACACCTAACGATATGACCGAGGAGCATTGGACAGAGCTGGAGAAGGTGCTGAAGGAACTCAGCAAGTAACAATTATAGGGGGTGCAGTTGAGACAACTGCACCCCCTTTATTTTTCTCCAGAGTGCTGCAGGCAGAAGCGCTCACCGAGGGCGAAGCCTTCCTCGTAGAGCCGCTGCAACTTGGCAACATCCTTCTCCATGCGGTCTACCTCCATCGGGCGTTCGGGGCGAATGCACACCACCTTGCCCTCGTCCTCCAGACGCTCCACCAGCGCAAGCTGCTCGTTGTAGACGCGCATACGATGGCTGAGTGCCACGCGCAGACGCGGATACTTCTTGTATATGAAATGCGGAATCTTTATGTCGTGACCCAATTTGCGATAGCCACGGTTGCGCGTCAGCACGAGCACGTTCTGCGCATGACCGGTAGCCATTGCACGCTCCACTGGTATCGAGTCGACGATACCGCCATCGAGCATCGGTATGCCGTCCACGTTCGTTATCTTGCAGACATAAGGCAGCGAAGCCGAAGCACGCACGGCGTCGAGCGCGCGCTGGCGGTCGTGACGCTCGGTGAGGTACATCGGACGCCCCGTGAGACAGTTGGTTGTGACCATCTCGAACGTAGCCGGATTGTTGAAATAAGCGTCGTAATCGAACGGCACATACTCGTTCGGCACCTTGTCGTAGAGCAGTTCGGCATCGAAGATACAGCCCTGCGTGAGCAGATAGCGTAGTCCGATGAAGTGGAACTTGTCCATGTAGTCGATGTTCGTAACGCGTGCACGCCCCAGCTGCCGACTTATATACGACATGCCGTTGCCCGCTCCTGCCGACACCGCCACCACATAGTTGAAATACATGTTGTGCTTCATAAACGCATCAAGCACTCCGCACGTGAAGACGCCGCGCATTCCGCCGCCTTCAAGCACCAATCCCGTGTTGTTATCAAGTTTCATAGTATTTTTTTACCTTTTTACTTTTTTACTTTTAAATACACGTTTGTCTCCTTGCGTTCGAACCCCACCTTCTGATAGAGTCTGTTAGCAGCCACGCGCGATGGTCGCGAGGTAAGCATGAGCGTGTTGAAGCCCTCGCGCTCGGCGAAGCTGACAGCGGAAGCCACGAGTCGTTCGCCAAGATGCAGCCCACGACACTGCGCATCCACCACTACATCCTCTATCCACGCCTTGCGACCCGTGGGCGAAGTGTAGAAGCCAACGGTACACATGCCCATCACCTCGCCGTCCACCGTGAGCAGCAGCAACCGACTGTTAGGCCCATTAACCAGATTCTGCAACTGTTCGGCACTCATCTCGCAAGGCGAAGAGCACAACTGCAGCAGCAAGCGATTGACTGCTGCAACGTATTCGGGTTTGCAACTCGTCGCTTCAAATATATCAATCTGTGACATTACGTTACTATTTATCATTATGTACCACTGCAAAGGTAAAAACAATTTGCGGAAAAAGAGCAAAGAAAAACCTTAAATTAACACACTGAGCAGACAATAAATTTGTAATTTTGCAGAGAACATAACAATAACACAGAATGATTAAAGTCACGATACTAATGCCCGTCTACAACGGAAGCATGTACTTGCAGCGATCTATTGGCTCGGTGATGGCGCAGACCTATGCCGACTGGCAGCTCGTTGCGCTCGACGACGGCTCTACCGACGACAGTCTGAGCGTGCTGAAACAACTGGCTACTGCCGACAAGCGCATAAAGATAATGACAAAGACGAACGACGGCAAGGGCAACACGGCTCGCAACATAGACATTATGAGCGCGGAGGCGGAGGGCGACTACATATTCTATATGTCGCAGGACGACTACATATCTGCCGACTTGCTGCAACATGCCGTGACTCGCATCGAGGAAACGGGGGCAGAGATTGTCGTTCCGGACATGCTGCTCGCCAATGCCGACGGCTCAACCGAGCAGGCTAAGGGTTCGTTCCCACCCAATGGCGACTACTCTACCCTACTCACGGGCATAGAGGCATTCGCGTTGTGCATCGACTTCTCGATACATGGCTTTGCGCTCATACATCGCCGACTGATGTTCGCTACCGATTGCGACACACGCTACTTCGACAGCGACGAGTATAACACGCGAGTACAGTATCTGCGTGCCAACAAGACGGCTTTCTGCCACGGCACGTTCTTCTACTATCAAGGCAATGCGGAGGCTATGACAAAGAAGTTTGCGCCGAAGCAGTTTCAACGCCTGAACACAATAGTGATGCTCGGCAAGAAGGCAGAGCAAGAGCAGATGCCGAAAGAGGTGATGACGCGGGTGCGCCGCTGGCAGATGAAGGTGTATCTTAATGTGCTCATACTGTTGTTCAACAACGCCGGCAACATGAGCCGAGCTGAATACAAGGAGGCGGTGAAACGCTTCAGACAATTCGAGCACGGCGTGCGCTTCGGCGGATACAGACGTAGCATACTGAAAGGTTTGAACGTGTACGAGAAGGCATTGGCAATAATCTACTTCGCGTGCGGCACATGCCGTCACCTACATATGCTACACAACGTCTACAAACGCCTAAAACACTGACTAAGACCGACGCACGAACTTACGCTTTATGCGGTTTACGATGTCGATGTCGACGTGCCGGCGCATGATAGAGAGCGTGTAAGCTAAGTCGAGAGCAAAGAGCAGCGCACCTACCGACACGTAAACCCACACATTATCGACGAACGAGAGCAGACTGGTGAGCACTCCGATTGTTGCATGTACGAAGATTATCTTCAGCTGCGCCATCGAGAGCTTGTAACCATAAGCCACACGACAGAAACCGACAGCCACAAACACCTCAAGAACCGAGGCTATGGTCATGCCTACACCCATGCCCAACAGTCCGCAACGACTATAGCCGAGGATAGCCATTGTGAGGAGCAGGACATCGCTCACCAACTCTATACAAAGGAAGCGTTTCGAGTCGCCGCGCGACAGAGCTATGTACTCGATAGGCAGGAAAATGGCGCGAGCGTACATCGCCAACGCAGCCACCTGCATCATCGGCAGTACGGGCAGAAACTTACCGCTGTAAAGCAGCGGCAGCAGAACGGGCATGGCAAGAATGAAAAAGACAAGCATCGGCGAGACGAGATGCAGCGACACCTCTATCTGCTTGTTCACCGTGAGATTGAACTCGCGACCCAACTTGCTGATAGAGGACAAACGCGGATAATAATCGGTCTCCATCGCCGTGAACACAGTGCCTACGTAGGTGAATATCATAACATAGGCGGCATTGTACAGACCTACCGTATCTACACCGTCAACATTACTGATGTAGGCGCGGATAGCCATCTCCACCCCACTGCCTGCCATGCCTGCTATGACAAACGCCACACCGAGCTTCAAGAAGCCACAACCTTCGCCCAACAACGCCCTACTGAAGTTAAGACGGAACGGATAGGCACGCAGCGAATAGCGCATCACGATGACGGTCTGCAATAGTATGACAAGCAGCAGCGAAGGCACAATACCTTTATAACCAAAGAAATAGTAGATCGGAACGGACACGAAGAGTGTCACAAGCATGGCATAAACGGAGTTCTCGGCTATGTCGCGCAAGCGCCGTGTGGCTTTCAGAATGGCAAGCTCGCCAGTAGAGAACGTCGTTAGAGCCACCACCGGAGCAAGCAGCACGAAGTGGAGCGTGTGGTCGCCAAAAGAGAAGGTCCAGCTACTGAGCAACGGCGACAACACAATGCACACCAACATGCCGAAAAGAGAGGTGAGCAGAGACCAATGACGAAACACGCTGATGCTACGCAGAAGGTGCTCATGGTCGCCACAATCGTAGGCTCCCGACATATTGCGCACCGCACTGATGGAGAGTCCGAGGTTGGTAGAATCGCCAACAAGCTTTATGGTAGAGGAAAATAAAGCCAACAAACCCATACCCATCGGACCAAGAATGAGCGCAACAAGTTTGTTGCGAACCAGCCCGACAAGGATACTGAGCACTTGCACACCACCAAACAAGCTGGTGTACTTCAGTATATGTGAATAGCTATTTTGTTTTTCCATCATATATTGTAACGTAATATAAATTATTTTATTACTTTTGCAATAATAAATATCACATGAATACAATCTATACGACTATGAATTCAAAGAAATACATACTTTTTGCACTCTTGCTGTCGTCGACAATGGTTTGCGCACAGCAGAAGAAGGCGAAGCCCGTAGCACGCAAGAATGTGAGAAACGCTGCTACGGCCAACCCGATGAACGCTCGCCAGCAGGAGAACTTCAATGCGATGCTGCCAAACACGCAGAGCATATTCGTAGTGGATAGCACGATTGTGGACAAGAACCGAGTAGTGGAAACAATACCGCTCTCGCCGAAATACGGCAAGTTTGTGAGCTACAACAGCTTCTTCGACACCGACACACAGCCCAACCAATACGTCTTCATCAATGGTTTTGCCAACAAGTGCTACTACACCGAACTGAGCAAGGACAGCGTGCAACATCTGTACATGCGCAACAAGTTGGGCGACGGATGGGGCGAACCGCATCGCATCAGCGAAATAGACTCGAAACTGAAGCACATTAGCTATCCGTTCCTATCGTCAGACGGTCAGACACTCTACGTGTCGGGCATTGCCGACGACGGACTCGGCAAGCGCGACATCTACGTAGCGAAGTACAACGCAGACGAGGGAACATACTTCGAGCCGGAGAACATCGGACTGCCGTTCAACTCTCACGACGACGACTTCATCTACGTGGAATCGGATGCCGAACGCTTCGCATGGTTTGCCACCACACGCCGACAGCCCGAAGGCAAAGCGTGCGTATATGCATTCGCCATGCCCGAACAGCGCACCAACTACAATGCTGACGAGATGCCGGAGAGAAGACTCAAGAGCTTGGCATCGCTGATACGCATACGCGACACATGGCCAACACCAGAGATACACGAACGTGCGCAGAAGGAACTGAACGCCATTAAGGAAGAAGCAAACACACGAGTAGCAGCAACGGACAAGGTGAACTTCGTGGTGAACGACGACGTGGTGTACACCGACATAAAGAGCTTCCGTAGCGATGCCACACGACAGATGTACTACGAGGTGATGCGTCTACAAAACGACTCGAAGAACAAGCAGAGAACATTGAACACCTTGCGCGAGAAGTATCACAACACTGCTGACAACAACCGCACCGCACTCACAAGAGATATACTGCAGCTTGAGCAGCAACTCGACGAGGCACGTCAGCAGTTGAAGACACTGGAGGCACAACTGCGCACCGCTGAGAACAAACTCATCAAGAAATAACTAATACTAACAATCAAAATAATTATTTACTAACAGAACATCAGATTATGGAAAAGAAATATTTCGCAGAATCAGAGCTTATCATCAACGAAGATGGTAGCATCTTCCACTTACACGTGAAACCGGAACAACTCGCCGACAAGGTGATACTCGTGGGCGACCCGGGACGTGTCGACCTCGTGGCATCACACTTCGACACCAAGGAGTGTGCAGTAGAGAGCCGTGAGTTCCGCACCGTTACGGGTACATATAAGGGCAAACGCATCACGGTTATCTCTACCGGCATCGGCTGCGACAACATCGACATCGTGATGAACGAGGTTGATGCGCTGGCTAACATCGACTTCGAGACTCGCCATGAGAAGGAGACACTGCGCTCGCTCGAGATTGTACGCATCGGCACATGTGGTGGCCTGCAGCTCTACACGCCTGCCGGCACCTTCGTCTGCTCGGAGTACTCTATCGGTTTCGACGGTCTGCTCAACTTCTACGCTGGCCGCAACGCTGTCTGCGACTTGCAGATGGAGCGCGCACTGCTCAACCACCTCGGTTGGTCGGGCAATATGTGCCAGCCTGCACCATACGCCATAGCTGCCGACAAGGAGCTTGTGGAGCGCATAGCTGCCGACGACATGGTGCGTGGCATCACGGTAGCTTGTGGTGGTTTCTTCGGTCCGCAGGGACGCGAGCTGCGCATTCCGCTCACCGACCCTAACCAGAACGAGAAACTCGAGAACTTCGAGTACAACGGAAAGCACATCACCAACTTCGAGATGGAGAGCTCAGCGCTCGCCGGACTTGCTCGCCTCATGGGTCACAAAGCCACAACGGTTTGCATGGTCATCGCCAACCGTCGCATCAAGAAAGCCGACACTGGCTATAAGAGCCACATCGACGACCTCATTAAGGAGGTGCTCGAAAGACTTTAAAAGACGTTCCCGAAAGTCAATAAAGAACATATAAAGACATAAAAAAACTCCTGCAGATGTTCTGCAGGAGCTTTTTTGTAGGAGGGTATGGCATCCTTGCCATACCCACGCAATCTAATTGTATACAAACCTCGTGTATGGCATCCTTGCCATACCCACGCAATCTAATTGTATGTAAACTTCGTGTATGGCAAGAATGCCATACATATACAAACTACATTATTTGTATCTAAGGCTGCGCGGGTATGGCAAGATGCCATACCCTCCTATATATCTTTATCCTTTGAGCTTGATTGTAAGCTTCTCAAGCATATCCTTTGTCATAGCGTCGAGGTCGTAAGCCGGACACCAACCCCACTCCTCGCGAGCGCAGGTGTCATCCATGCGGTCTGGCCAGCTCTCGGCGATGCTCTGCTTCAATGGGTCAACGTCGTAAGTCATCTCAAACTCCGGCTTGTACTTCTTGATAGCAGCGAACACTGTCTCTGGTGCGAAGCTGAGCGAAGCGATGTTAAACGCGTTGCGGTGTACGAGACGTGCTGGGTCTGCCTCCATAATGTCTACAGCAGCCTTCAATGCGTCGGGCATGTAAATCATATCCATGAGTGTGCCCTCCTTAATCGGGCAGACGAACTTCTCGCCACGAACAGCCGAGTAGTAGATGTCTACAGCGTAGTCGGTTGTGCCGCCACCCGGAGGTGTTACGTAAGAGATAACGCCAGGGAAACGCACAGCACGAGTATCTACACCATATTTATTATGGTAGTAGTCGCTCAGCAGCTCTGTGGTGACCTTAGACACACCGTAGATTGTGCGCGGACGCTGAATAGTATCCTGCGGTGTGAGCATCTTAGGTGTGTTCAAGCCGAACGAACCGATTGAACTCGGTGTGAAAACTGCACAACCGTGCTCACGAGCCACCTCAAGGATGTTCCACAAGCCGTCGATACCAATCTTCCAAGCCAAACGTGGCTTCGACTCGGCAACGACAGAGAGCAACGCTGCGAGATTGTAGATGGTGTCGATGTTGTACTTCTTCACAACGTCAGCAATCATCTGTTGATTTGTCACATCGCACTCTGCCATAGGACCTGCCTCAGCAAGCTCACCCGTTGGCTCTGCGCCCTTAATGTAACCAGCTACAACATTTGCGTTTCCGTAAATGCTTCTTAACTTCCTTGTTAGCTCAGAGCCAATCTGACCAGTAGAGCCAATAACCAAGATATTGTTCATCGTATATGTGTTTAAGCGTTTATGAGTACAAAGGAAAGAAAAATTTTTCACACGGCAATACAAAATCGTTCATTTTTTTTCATTACGCTAAAAAAACTACTATAAACATTTTCACGTATCAAAAATAATGAGTTAATTTGCACTTGTAATAACAAAAAACTTTTAAAATAACCTATCTCATGTACGGAAAAGTAAAAGAACATCTCGCTGCCGCTTTGGAGAATCTGAAGCAAGCAGGTCTCTACAAAGAGGAACGTATCATTGAAAGCCCTCAGCAGGCTGCAATCCAGGTAAATGGTAAGGAAGTGCTCAACTTCTGCGCCAACAACTATCTTGGTTTGTCTAACCACCCGCGCCTCATCGAGGGTGCGAAGAAGATGATGGATCGTCGCGGTTTCGGTATGTCGTCTGTACGCTTCATCTGCGGTACACAGGACATCCACAAGGAGCTTGAGGCTGCCATCTCTGAGTATTTCCAGACAGAAGACACCATATTATATGCTGCCTGCTTCGATGCCAACGGCGGCTTGTTCGGCTCGTTCCTCACCGACGAGGACGCAATCATCTCTGACGCACTCAACCACGCTTCTATCATCGACGGCGTGCGTCTGTGCAAGGCTAAGCGCTACCGCTACGCCAACGCCAACATGGAAGAGCTGGAGAAGTGCTTGCAGGAGGCTCAGGCTCAGCGTTTCCGCATCATCTGCACCGACGGTGTATTCTCTATGGACGGCAACGTGGCTCCGATGGACAAGATCTGCGACTTGGCAGAGAAGTACGACGCTCTCGTAATGGTTGATGAGTCGCACTCGGCTGGCGTTGTAGGCGCAACGGGTCACGGTGTGAGCGAGCTTTGCAAGACATACGGTCGTGTGGACATCTACACAGGCACATTGGGCAAGGCATTCGGCGGCGCACTTGGCGGATTTACAACTGGTCGCAAGGAGATTATCGACATGCTGCGCCAGAGCAGCCGCCCGTACCTCTTCTCTAACTCATTGGCTCCGTCTATCATCGGCGCAAGTCTTGAGGTGTTCAAGATGTTGAAGGAGGACAACTCTATCCACGATCGCCTCGTAGAGAACGTGAACTATTTCCGCGACAAGATGATGGCTGCGGGCTTCGACATCAAGCCTACACAGAGTGCCATCTGCGCCGTTATGCTCTACGATGCTCCGCTCTCTCAGCGCTACGCCAACCGCCTGCTTGAGGAAGGCATCTACGTTACGGGCTTCTACTACCCGGTTGTGCCGAAGGGCGAGGCTCGCATCCGCGTTCAGCTCTCTGCTGGTCACACACGCGAGCAACTCGACAAGGCTATCGCTGCCTTCATCAAGGTAGGCAAAGAGCTTGGTGTGCTGAAGTAAAAGTAGCATGTACGTAGTTCGCATCGGTCGATGCAGACATCTGCGTCGGTCGGTGCAGACATCCGCGACGGTCGATGCAGACATCCGCGTCGGTCGGTGCAGACATCCGCATCGGTCGATACGAAACAAACAATAATGAAAAAGAGGTTATGACATTGAATAGTCATAACCTCTTTTTATTTAGTTGAGAATTCTCAATTACTTAATAACAACTTTCTTTCCGTCAACAATGTAAACGCCTGCAGCAGGCTTGCCGTTCACACGAACACCACTTAGTGTGTACACCTTGTGGTTCTTTGCATAGTCAGCCGAGATTGAGTTGATGCCGTCAACCACCTTCTTCTCGAACTTCACGGTGTAAACGGTCTGGCTCTCAGCGTTTGCGGCGTAGTCGTTGCCGTTTACGGTGATGGTCAGCACGTCGCCCTCTAAATCCGTTGTGGCAGAAGCACCCCTACCCTTCACTACATACTTAATCTTATCAGCAGCCTCGGCTACATCGCCATCGATGGTGATAGTGTAGTCGGTCTTGTCAGCAGAGAAGCCGGCGAGCTTAACACCGTTGAATGTAAGGTCGCTAAGTGCGTGATAGTAGATGAGCTTGATGTTATCAAGGTCGAGCTGGTCGTCCTTAGATGCACCTGGCACGGGGTTGGTTGTTGCCGAAGCAAGAAGATACAGATTGTCGCTCTCGTTGCCAGTGTAGCTGAACTCGCCCGTGAACTTAGTCCACTCTGCTGTTGCCGGGATGAGCACCGCAGCCGAAGCTATCTTATTGTCAGCCTGCTCGCTGAGCTCTGGGTCGTGGTATGCAACCGCGCCATGAACGATGAGCTGAAC
>OLGY01000625.1_pt1 | contig 23037 bp, 16 predicted proteins | sample 1605951 | NCBI WGS metagenome assembly OLGY01 (sample SAMN03283280) | human gut metagenome | biome: human-associated habitat; material: feces | host: Homo sapiens | place: Peru | collected 2012
ACGGTATCAAGAGCTTGGAAGAGGCTAATCAAATCTGCGAGGACGCAGGTGTTGATCCTTATCAGATGTGTGAAGACACTCAGCGTATCTGCTTCGAGAACGCTAAGTGGGCGTATGTAGCTGGTGCAGCTATTGCTATCAAGAATGGTGCTAAGACTGCTGCTGATGCTGCCGAGGCTATCGGTATCGGTTTGCAGGCATTCTGCATCCCTGGTTCTGTAGCCGACGACCGTAAGGTTGGTCTTGGTCATGGTAACTTGGCTGCTCGTTTGTTGCGCGAGGAGACACAGTGCTTCGCTTTCTTGGCAGGTCACGAGTCATTCGCTGCTGCTGAGGGTGCTATCAAGATTGCTGAGATGGCTAACAAGGTTCGCAAGAACCCATTGCGCGTTATCTTGAATGGTCTTGGTAAGGATGCAGCTCAGATCATCAGCCGTATCAATGGTTTCACATACGTACAGACTAAGTTCGACTACTACACAGGCGAATTGAAAGTTGTTAACCGCATCGCTTATAGCGACGGTCCACGTGCTAAGGTTAACTGCTATGGCGCTGACGACGTTCGTGAGGGTGTAGCTATCAACTGGAGCGAGGATGTAGACGTATCTATCACTGGTAACTCTACCAACCCTACCCGCTTCCAGCACCCAGTAGCTGGTACTTATAAGAAGGAGCGCGTTGCAGCTGGCAAGCCTTACTTCTCAGTAGCTTCTGGTGGTGGTACAGGTCGTACTCTTCACCCAGACAACATGGCTGCTGGTCCTGCTTCTTATGGTATGACCGACACCATGGGCCGTATGCACTCTGATGCTCAGTTTGCTGGTTCTTCTTCAGTTCCTGCACACGTAGAGATGATGGGCTTCCTCGGTATGGGTAACAACCCAATGGTAGGTGCTACAGTAGCTATCGCTGTTGCTATCGACTTGGCCATCAACAAGAAGTAATTTTCTTTAAGACAAATAATTATCCCTGTAGCTATATAGTTACAGGGATTTTTTATGTCTTTAAGTTTAATAGAATTATATTATCCATAAGCAAGCGACACTGGGGACGTGGCATCATCGTTGCCCACCCGTTAGCTACGATGAGCAGACTTGCACTGGGGAAGTAGAAGAAGTTATACACCATTTCTTGCATGAATCAGGAAAAAAAATCGTAATTTTGCATTTTAAAATTCAAGATACAAGAAATAAGAAAGAAAAAACATGGTAACTATTGATGGACTGACCGTAGAGTTTGGCGGCACCACCTTATTCAAAGACATATCCTTTCAGATTAACGAAAAGGACCGTATAGCCCTTATGGGAAAAAATGGAGCAGGAAAAAGTACTCTGCTCAAGATTATCGCAGGCGTGAGAACAGCCACACGAGGCACAGTATCAGCACCCAAAGACTGCGTCATAGCTTATCTACCACAGCATCTGATGACAGAAGATGGTCGCACCGTATTTGAAGAAACATGCCAAGCCTTTGCACACCTTCATGAGATGCAAGCCGAAATCGATCGCATTAACAACGAGCTCACCACACGTACCGACTATGACAGCGATGACTATATGCAGCTCATCGAGAAAGTGTCTTCACTCTCTGAGAAATTCTATGCCATCGATATGACACACTTCGAGGAAGATGTAGAGAAAACTCTCCTCGGACTGGGATTCGAAAGAACCGACTTCAATAGACCCACCAGCGAGTTCTCTGGTGGATGGCGTATGCGTATCGAATTGGCTAAACTGCTGCTCAAGTCACCCGACGTGCTTCTGCTCGATGAACCTACTAATCACCTCGATATTGAGTCAATAGGATGGCTCGAAGACTTCATCTGTAATAGCTCTAAGGCCGTGGTAGTCATCAGTCACGATCGAAAATTTGTAGATAACATTACCACCCGCACCATCGAAGTAACCATGGGTCGCATATACGACTATAGAGCTACCTATAGCCACTACCTGGAACTGCGCAAGGAACGTCGCGAACAGCAGATGAAGAAATACGAAGAACAACAGAAGATGATAGCCGAGACCAAAGACTTCATTGAGCGTTTTAAGGGCACTTACTCTAAAACTTTCCAGGTACAGAGCCGCGTGAAGATGTTGGAGAAGCTGGAACTCATCGAGGTGGACGAAGAAGACACCAGCCGTTTACGTCTCAAGTTCCCTCCCAGCCCGCGCAGTGGTGCCTATCCTGTACAAATGAGCGATGTGGCAATGTCGTTTGATGATAAAAAGATATTCAGCGGAGTAAACCTTACCGTGGAGCGAGGCGACAAAATAGCCTTTGTAGGACGTAACGGAGAAGGTAAATCAACCCTGGTAAAATGTATTATGGGACAACTGCAAAACTCAGGTAAACTTGAGCTCGGCCACAACGTGCAGATAGGTTATTTTGCACAAAACCAGGCCTCTTTGCTTGATGGCGACCTCACGGTTTTCCAGACCATTGACGATGTGGCGAAAGGAGAGATACGCAACAAGATACGCGACCTTCTCGGAGCCTTCATGTTTGGCGGAGAAGACTCCACCAAGAAGGTGAAGGTGCTGTCTGGAGGCGAGCGCACCCGACTGGCTATCCTCAAGCTACTGCTCGAACCAGTCAACCTACTCATCCTTGATGAGCCTACCAATCATCTCGACCTCAAGACCAAGGATGTGCTGAAGCAAGCCCTCCTCGACTTCGACGGAACACTCATCGTAGTAAGCCACGACCGCGACTTCCTCGATGGTCTCGTTAGCAAGGTATACGAGTTCGGTCACGGAAGAGTGCGTGAGCATCTATGTGGCATCTACGAGTTCCTGGAATCGAAGAAGATGGAAAGCCTGCAAGAACTCGAGAAGAAGTAACTCACTTCTGTTCTTGCATTTGGCTTAGGGTCTAAATGTCCCCTTCACATAGTCATCGGGCGCTATTTCATAGAAACTATGCCTGCGCTTGCAAAAGTCTATGAGATGGGAAAAGACAGCATTCTCACTAAGTAATGCAGCCTGCCCTATCATGACAAGATGTTTCATAGCACGGGTCATAGCGACATTGAGTTTGCGGTCGATGACCTGTCCTGACACATGGTCGACATACTGATTACTTGCCAAGAATCCCATTTGATAATACTTCTGTATGGTGAAGCCATAGATGATATTCTCACACTGGCTACCCTGATAACGCTCCACGGTATCTATCATGATATCGTGGAGTTCTGCTATATGGTAACTGTCTATCTCGTTGCGTATGGTGGATATCTGGTTGCGATAAGGTACGATGACCCCCACTGTGCGATCTTTATCGAAGTGACCTTGATGGCTAAGATAGATGCGATACACCGTGGCTGCTATCATCTTGGCCTCAACGAGATTCACCTTGTCGGAGTCACCATACTGCCATGTTTTCTTGCGAGGTTCTGGATAGGTAACGAAGGCAACACGACGCGTGGTAAGTAGGGCATCGATGCCATGCAAGCTCTGAACTGTGCTGGGGGTGTGCTCTTCCTGGTAAGGTAGAGGCACAGGCACAAGCTTACCGTCATAGAAAGCTTGGTTGGGGAAGATAGCTATGTCGCGATGCATACGTCCCTGACGAGTGAGCATGTAGCTATAGGCGTTGTTAACACCTTCCTGACGATAAGCTCTAATGAGGCGCTCAAAAAGCGACAGACGACAGTCGGTGAGGTGGATGCTCTGTAGGTCGGGCTCCTGCACCAACGACTCTGCCGGTTGCTGCTGCACAACGGCAGGCAACTGTTTCTCATCGCCGATGAGTACAAATTTCTTGATGGCATGTTCGCCCGTTTGTTTGATCTTTTGAGACAACAGCCCCACAATCTGAGGCTCAAGTATCTGAGAAGCTTCATCGACGATAGCCAGATCGAAGGCCTTGATGGTGAGCAGACCCGCCTGACTATTCAAGGCTGTCGTGGTGCCGCAGAACACACGGCATTGCGCTATGAGCTGACGTATCTCTTCGCCATTGCGACAGGCCTCGGAGCGCTTAGCTAAGAGATGAGAACGATAGGTCTCATGACATCCCAACTCGCTACCTATACGCATAAAGTCGATGCCCTCTGCCACCAACTTACTGCACATCTCGTCTACGGCCCTGTTGGTGAATGACAACAGAAGCACCGATGTGCCTTCTTCGAGGAGCTGCTCTTTCAATACGTTGACCATACCAAAGGAAGTTTTTCCTGTGCCTGGAGGTCCGATGATGAGAAAGAGGTCGCAGGCCTGTTTCACGCGCAACACCAATTCGTTGAACTCATTACCCGTCGCTGTGGCATAGTCTCCCTTGAGTTGCAAGGTGGTATCTACGGCAGGTTGACGCTGCAGAAGCAGCAAATCCTTTCGTTCTTTACGAGCAGACAGAAAGAGTTGTAGTCCCTGATAAAGAGCACGATAAGAAGATTCCATAAAGTCATGCTCCATAGCCCACACCTTTCCTTCAAACACCTCTGCACGAGTCTGCGAATTGCGGAGCGACACCTCTACCCCATCCTCCCGAATATCGATAATAGACCCTCTGAACACATAGTGACGCGTAGCATTGGGCTCACCTTCTATGGCAGGATCATAGGCATAGAAGAAGACTATATCCCCCTTACGGAAGTTGGACATATCTTTGGTCTGCTCTTGAGAGAAACCGAAACTCACCGTCTCGATAACACGACCTTCGGTCTGAGAAATAGGGCGCAGCGACAAGTCGCAATAGATATTGCCAGCACTCAATCGTTCGTCGAGAGTACTATTCCACACGGAGGCAAAGCCCGACTCTTCCTTGGTACGATTGCCCACCTTAGAGAGCATCTGCTCATTCTCCAAGAAGGTAAGAAAGCGATAATAATAGTCTTTTTCGAGTGGTGTGGCCTGATGTATCTGGTCGAGTATTTGCTGCAAGCGTGGACGCGTAAAACGCTCCCAAATGGTGCCACTCTCTCCAGGATAGATATGTTCGGGAGTGAGCGAATCCAAGATGCGAAAACCGCCACGGGTGAGCAATAGTTCGAGCCATGCCACCTGGTTGCGTAGGCGCAGAGCTTTAAACAACAGTTCGGGTGCTGAAGCTATATCGAGCAAGCTGTTGGCATAACGCGAATAGAGCATATAAGAATGGAAATTCTTGTAAGGCACTCCATAGTTGTAGCGAAAGATAGCTCTATAGAGTAAAGCCTGCACATAGTGATCGGGGCGAATGCGTGGGGTCTCTACGCTTGACTTGCTGGAAGCCAGTCCCGACTTCTGCTCCATCAGTAATGTCATGTCTTTCTGTATAAGGTCCATTCGGGCTTGTAGTCCAAGTGTCTCACTAAAGAAAGAAGGTTCAAGGATGGTATACTTATCATCTTGCTTATACGATACCGTCGAGGCTTCGGTAAGAGCTTCAGAGAGAGCATGGCGAATGTGCTGACGTTGAAGTTCGGCCTTGGTACGGAATTGGGACGACAGAGGTGTCACTGCCAAGTTCACGGCATTGTGGGCACAGAACTCAGCCAGACTCTGCTCATAGGTGCGTTGGGTGTTATGCACTTCTTCATCAAGCAGCTGACCTGCAAAGTTACCCAACATGATGGCTTCGCCACTAACAGTTGGCGATAGCTTCTTGAGCATATAGGCATAGGGCGTAGCTGTCTCTTGCTCGCTGAAGCAGCCTGCCAACGAGGTAACATCGATAAGATAGTCGGGATTGTAGATGATGATGGCTGGATAGATAATGCCATCTTCTATACGGGGTTGTATGAGGTTCAGCTGCTCCCCCCTCAACAGGATTTCGGTCAGATAGCTGCGATCAGACAAAGCATAAGGATTGTCTGCCTTGCGATAATAGATACGACAAGTATCGCCCGTGGCACTGTCTGTGGCATCGATGTAAGCATCGTCCCAACGATTGATGACGACACGCATCACCTCACCATGGCGATAGAGCGGACGATGATACTGGGAAATAATGTACGGGAAACGCTTGTCGAGAGCCTCAGGTACGGGGATGTCGTAGAGAAGAGAGATGAAGCGGCTCAGTGCTGCCGTATCGTGAGCCACACTCTGCTGTAGTTCATCGTCAGTGATGGTGTCGGCCACTTTATCAGAGTTCGTAGAGACATCATTTGCCTTACTGGGGCGTAAGGGGCGCACCCTCCTCACCCTAATACGAAAAGCATTGACCGATGCTGAAAGTGATGTATCGGGCATTTTATGACTGTTCTCGGTAAGCAAGTAGTCCACTTTGGCAAAGAATCCCGAAAACTTAGTCTTGCTACATTGCAACTTTCCATCGACAGCCAAGCGGAAGATTTCGCCCAACTGTCGATACCTGATGCGAATATCAAGCTGGGCTGGCATCTGCATCAGCTGGTCATAGAGGTCGACTGCTAAGCTCTGTTCGTCAAGACTCCCTGGAGCCTGAGCCGGGGGTAGTGATAGGTCGTAGGCCGCTATACGGAGGAGTTGCGGTATGGCGCTCATCTGGGTTGACGTAAAGAGGGGTTGCTGAGGTTGCTGTGCTCGCTGCGACAGGAGGACTTCACACAAATGGGTGTTATCACAAACCGTAAGCCAACGTCTTACGACGGGAGACAAACCTGTTACGTCGATAGTGCTTGGTTGGGCAAACACCACAACTACACTCACCTCTATCGCCTCTATACCAAGGTATCTCTGCAAGCCTGCCTGAACACGACTCCTATTTAGACGTGCCTGAACAAAGGGACTCTTACCATAGGCACCACCAGCTATAGTTCGCCCATTACTGGTCCAAGGACCATTTTCGCCAGCCACGATACTTCCACCCCAGTTCTTAAACTCTATCACAGTGACAGCCTGTGGAGTCAGCAACAGCGCATCGAGTTCTACGCCTTCTATATTATAATTGCCTATCAGTATCGCATCGCCCAGATTAGCTGTGCCAACTTGCTCTTTAAGTAAGTGGCACAAGGCATCAAACTGCCTTATCTCGGCAATATGTTCGTATTCTGATATTTTGTAAATTTTCAGCCCCATTTTCGTTCTTTTGTTAGTAACCTACAAAGTTACACTTTTTTCTCGACAAGCAAGACTACAAAGAGAAGAAAAGAAGAAGAAAGTGGAGAAAATCACAACTCACACACACAAGTGCGATGCTTACCTCTCCCACTAAAGGGGAAATCTTATCTCATCTAAAAGTGATACTTCGTACCAACACTCAGACGCAGCTCCACTTCTGCTGGATTACACCAATGGGGTGCTTCTAAGTTTTTGGTGGAAAGTGTAGCAGAAGGCTCAAGATAGAACTCTACTCGCGGAGAGATGCGCAAGCCTGCCTGCATCGCAGCATGAAGGCCTGGGGCATAGTTGGTACGGCGATGCTCCTTGGTGCTCACTGCTACCTGCGCTCCGATGAGTGCAGCCAACTGCACTAACTGGTCGTCGGAAGCCTCGCCAGTAACGGCGCTCTTCACGTTGAGCAGATAGTCGGCTCGTAGTGCCGTCAGGGTCTTACTACCCAGGTTGGGCGAAGGAACGAGGGTATTGCCCACGGATACCTGCATACCACTAAGCGTATTAAACCAATGACCATAACCCATATCAACAGGAAGTGTGAGGCGTCGACCTATGCTACCGCCATCACCCAAGTTGCCCGTATAAACTCCAGTTCCGGCACTCAGGAAGATATAGTTTTTCTTGGTAGGTCCCTCGTCGAGGTCCTTATTACGAGCACTACGCTGTATATTGTACTCCACACCCACCTGTATCTGGGGCTGCAGACGATGAGAACGATAGCCTTTGTAACGAGACGTAAACTCGTAACCAAGCTGGGTCTCAGCAATGAGGTTGACGTGGGGAGACACTCGGAATGCCAGCTGTCCACCACCATGAACATCACTATTGAGACGAGTATATTCTGAGTGGTCGGCACCCAAATTAAAACCTAAGACTGAGCGCACAGAGAGAACTCTGGAGTTGTCGCAACCATAAGAAAGTGCTGTAAGATCGGTCATCCAGTCGAAGCCACCCGTTGCCGCTCCATAATAATGCTCATTGATGGGACGTCCAAACATCCCCTGGAAACTATATCGCCAGCCTGCCAAGGGTGAGGTCCAATGGGTGTAACTAATTCTTGCAACAGGCATATAACGCTTCCACTCATCATACTGGAAAAGGCGAACTGCCATACCACCTGTAAGCGAAAAACTGCTACGGCGCATAGACATATTGCCCTCTGCTTGGTGTGCTCTTGCCGATTCTGCCTCGTGATAGGTATACACAAAACCAGCCATCAGAGACGATGTTACGTCTAACTTATCGACAGTATAGGCATTGGGAGCCCAACGATGGTTGTAGAGATCGAAACGAGGTTCGAGCACAAAGTGAATATCACGCGATAGGCGGAAGTTGGCCTGTAGTCCTGCACCCGCATTAAGGGAGTAGCGCGATTCTGTATACCAGTCACGAGAGTAACCAAATCCAAGACCTGCAATGGTGTTTACCCAGAACTTACGGTCGGGATTGAGACCTCCAAAAGCATTGTGGAGGTTGAGCAGATAATCGAGACGTGCCCCCACAGCCCTCATTCGAGTGTTATCATTCTGCATGAAGGTAGTGGTATTGAGGTTGACTTGTAGAGCATTGCAATGGTCAAACCACTTGCCAAGCGATACGCCCACACTCATTCCAGTATTATCTTTCCAGTCGCTGATGTGAGCACTACCTAAGAACATGGGGCCTGCCTGAGCTCCAACAAAGATTCCATCGGCAAAACTATGGGGCGTATCGAAGTTGCCACGGGTGTTGCCACGACGCACATCAGGCATACGAACACCAAGTCCCATCGTCAGACTGGCCACAGGACGAAGATTACGCCATGTCTGTGACTGCGACACATTATCTTGAGTTACCCCTACTCGAGGCTCCATATATACATAAGTAAAGTCAGAAAGTGCCATCTGTCCTCTGAGTCCCATGTGTGCCCCAAAGCCGTGGTCGTTGTGCTTATTCTCACGTGAGTAAGACAGGTCGACACCAGCTATGCCATATACTTCAAAGGGGCGCTGGGTATAGTGAATACCAGGTTGGGCTATAGCGGTGATGTTAAGCAAGTAGTCGAGACCAATAGAGGCATATTTCACCTCTTTACCACTAATCTTATAGGCACCGCCATAGAAGTTAAGACGTACACCATGCTCAGGCGATATCCAGTCGCCAATACCCATTTCGGCAGTCGGTCCCAACTTCACGTTATGGCGACCCATCAGATTGCCGCCAAATCCGAAGTCCATGAACAGATGATCCATAAACTTCTTGTCCTTATACGACTTGGTGACCTGTGGGCGCTGAAGCATATAATCGAGCGCGCTCTTTTCGAGCTGAGCCTCACTAACGAGGGGTGCGTTCGCCATGAGGAGAGCGCAAATAAGGATGATATTCTTTCTTTTCATGATGTGTGTGCTTTTATTGTTTATCCATAGACAAGAGGTCGGTTACGTCGCCATCCACCTTAGCGATTTCGCGGAGTGAGGCATCCATCTCAAACGATTTCTTTAGTTCGTTGTATGCCTCAGTGGGGTCGTTGACACGATTCAGACAGATGGCACGAAGATAATGACTGACGGCTTCATCGTCAGACAATTTCTTACTCAACTTGAGAGCTTCTTCGTTGCGCTTCATAGTCAAGAGCATCACCACTTCGTTGCGAAGACTGGTCTTGGCAATGGTGGCATAGTTGGCTTCATAACGCCCATTATAAACAGCGTTAACAGCAAGCATGGTGTGCGTCTTCTCGTTGTCGGTGATAAACTGCGCCACAGAGTCGGCCGCGGTATACTGACCTTCGTTGAGAAGTGCAATGAGCTGATTGATATTGACCTCTTCGGGTGCATTCGCTCCTACAAATGGTCGAAGCAAAGAGGCGTCATATTGGCGCTGATTGATGAGCATGGCCGAGAGATCGTTGGCAGCAGCCATAAACGATGGATACACCTCAAGGGCTTGGCGCAACATGGTGTGTCGCTTCGTCGTATCGCGCTCTGCACGATAGAGCTTAAAGAACTCAAACTTCGACAGCTGGCTATAGTCCTGAGCATAGAGTTGAGCTATCTCGTCGAGGGTAAGGGTGCGATAGATGTTGTAATGCAGGGTATAGTCCACACGGCGCAACTGAGGCAGATAATGGGTAGCGATGGTCTTATGATAGAAAGGCAAGCGCTGTATTGCCCTACCCTGAGCCTCGATATTACTGTAAGAAGAGAGGATGGTCTCTACCCTTTCAGCCTCGTCGACAAGACTATCCGCACGCAACATCTCGGCGACACGTTCCCAGGGAGCCACTGCGGCATGAGAGGTGAAGGTCATGCCCTGAGTCATGTCGGCAGGAAGTGTACGTTTCAGAAAGCCCAGTGCATAATCCATACGCATTTTGGCAAGACTCATATTGCGATTGTATCTGCCTTCGGGCGATGACTGTCCTCTGAGTTCGAGAGAACTGAGCGAGGCTCCCTTCGACTGGGATATCGTTTCTATTTGCTGACGCAGTTTATCTATCTCAGAAGCATTCTGCGGGTCACGGCTATCAAAAACCGCCTTGCCAACAGGGAAACGAAGGTTTACCTTGCCCTGACTATCTCGCAGCTGCACTTCCTTTTTAGGAAAGTAAGCAGAATCGGTAAGTTCATGAGCAGCAAAGCTATAGTCAAGGAAGCGCAGAGGATTAACGGTACCACGGGCTATGATGGTGGTGTCACGATACAAGATGCGATGGTAGTTCTCTATCGCCATATATACGTCGCAGGAGAAGTCGTCCTTCACGTGCTCCACATAGATGGAGTCGTTATAGCCTATGATGTCATTGGTGCTGCCCTTCTCGCGCATCTGCTTGCTCTTCACGGTGATATAGCGTGCGAGCGGGTCGCCAGCAAGCGAATCACTGAGATCAAAGTTGTAGAGTCGGTCTTGTGTCTGATTATATTCACGGGCATCATATACCATGGGCTTCATCAGGGTTTTCTCCTTACGAGTGGCATTGTTAAGCACTGGTTGCACTACCAAACGGGTGTTGTGAGAGAACATTTCCTTGGGCACTCTGACGCGAGTCTTCACATAGAAATAGTTGCCTCGCACCTCGATATCAGTAGGCTCGGGCAATATCTTATCTGTAATGCGCTTCTGAGAAATGGTTACTTCTTTGAGCGAGATACTCTCCTCCTCAAGGATTACATGCAGGCGCGACTTACCCTTCACGTCTACTTCCTTGGTTTTCATACCCACCATGGAGAAGCGCAGACGAGCATTCGACCTTACATTGACAGCAAAAGTACCATCAACATCTGTCATAGCAAGGATGCGGCGAGTACCTGCGTCGGAAATATTGACACCGATGCAAGGTGAGCCGTCCGACTTGATAACGACTTGTCCTAAGACTCGTATCACGTCTTGCGCTGATACTTCACTGAAGGTAAAAAAGAGAAGCACGACAAGAAGATAAGCACCACGAAGCGGCTTCGATAAAAATGTATAAGTTGTCATAAAAGTTTTCTAATCTGATTATGTAGAAATGTATGTGCTCTGCTAAAGAAAGACAGAGGGTCAAGTGATTGAGAACGATAAAGTGGACATGTTATTTTAACAAATAGACAAAGGTGACGCCAGCCTTCAAAGGTATCACTTTCCATTCTTTCAGATTGGCAACACCAGGTTCTGGTTCATCCTTTTCCCAATTCATTTCCTGTACATGAGCAACTCCCACGCCAAGAGTTGTCTCGAGGCTCCAACGACGAGACAACACAAAACTATAGCCATAAGTCACACCACCACCATAAAGGTCGCCCTTATGGCGCTTACCATCATCGTAAACATAATGATAATCGCAACCTATGCCTGCAAGTCCCACAAAATGACCAGTTTGCGGGCGAGCGCTAAACCAATATCTCACTTCAGGTGTGATAACAGCACCACGCGAGTCAAGATGAAAGCAATCGATGCGGTTGTAAGCTGCTTCAAAATTGAAAGTGACGTGACGATTGACGCGAAACTCGGCACCAATGTTGGGAGTGAAAGCTGCCCAATAGAGGGCATTAGTCTTTAAGGCTACTCTTTGTGCCTGCACAAAAGCAGGTACACCTAAAATAGCAAACAAAACGACATGTCTGCAAAACTGTGTAGTTCTTCTAAAATGTTTGAGTACCATATATAGATATTGTATGTAATTGTAATATTATGTATATTGTCTCAAGGGTTTTATTCTTCTTATCCAAAGAGGCTCATCACTTTTGCTTGTTGAGCCTCTTGATGACAGCATAGGCGTCATAGAGCCCTAACTCACCCGCCTTAGAGAGGTCTTGAATGGCAGCAGGCTTATTGCCTGCCTTCGAGCGAGCTATGCCACGGTTGTAGTAAGCTTCTGCCAGGTTGGCATCAAGACGAATGGCGATGGAATAGTCGTCGATGGCTTTAGACAGTTCGTTGCGACCAGCATGCAGATTACCTCGGTTGTAATACACGAAGGCATTGCTACCATTCAAACGAATGGCATCGCTGAAATCTGCCTCAGATGAATGCAGATTAGTAATGCCCTTACCCTCGGAGAGATTAAACTCGTCGAGCTCGGTCTGACAGACTGCACGCTGCCAGTAGGCAATGGAATTCTTTCCACCGCAGACCATGTACTCAGTAAAATCGCTGATAGCTGCCTCGAAGTCACGCAACACAGAATGGGCTACAGCTCTACGCAACAACAACTGAGTTTTCTCTTCATCACTCTTTGCTACACTTAGTTCTGCAGACAAGCGGTCGATCATCGAGAACAACTCCATCGACTCCTTCTCATCGAGTTGTTCCTTGCTGCACACGATATAGAGCTTATGCTTAGAAGACTTATCAAGCGACATATTGAAGGCATCCACCTCCTTGTCATAGGCCTGAATCGTGCTAAGACTCCCATGCTTGGGGAAGTAAGAAAGCTGATACATAGGCAGATAACCTGCCTCCACCACTCGATTCTGCACCTTACCACGATATTCACTCTTGTATTCGTGCTCATACTTGGGGGCATCATCGACCACGATAGAAGCATATTTGTTGGGGTCTACCTCCGAACGCTTGCGAAGTTCCTTCTTAGTCTTGGCGCTCCATCGGGGTTGAATACCTAAGTGCTTATTCATCTGTGCTTTGAAGATGCGGAACTCGTCGAGTTCGGCCTTCGCCGTCATACCCAACTTGCGATAACAGCCTGCCCGATAAGACAGACCCGTCCAGAAATTAGGAAACTGGTTGATAACAGTAGTATAGTCGCGGATGGCTGCTTTAAGGTCGCCCACCTTATCATGCAACAGGGCACGATTAAAGATGGCCATAAAGTTTGTTGGCTCCATCTTTATAACAAAGTCGAAATCGGAAATAGCACGGTTGTTGTCGCCCAATTGCACACGCATTAATCCGCGGTTGTAATGGGCAAGAAAGTTGTTGGGGTCAATGTCAAGGGCGTTGTCATAGTCGCTCATCGCTCCGCGCAGATTGTTTAGATTGATGCGAGCCAAAGCACGATTGATATAGCTATTTACATTGTTGGGCTTAAAGTGCAACGACTTGGTTAGTGCCTCATCGGCAGTCTTCCACTCCTTGCGTGCTAAGGCCACATAAGCTCTTGTGGTCCAAGCCTCTCCATCATAAGGGTCAAGCTGTAAACTCTTGTCAAGCCATTTTTCTGCATTCAGTGTATCTTTTTTTTGCAAATATACTTCTGCTTTAAGAGAATAAGCCTTCGCAAACTTATCCCATCGAGCCATGATAGAGTCGAGTTGGTTTAGCGCATCGTCATACTTACCATCCTCCATCTTACATAAGGCTCGGTTAAACCAATAGTTGCGGTTGCGGGGTTCAAGCCTGATGGCTGCATCATAATCGGAAATAGCTTCTTCATAACGCCCCTGTCGGATGCGGGTTATCGCACGAAGATCGTAAATGTCATTGATATAGGGGTTAAGTTTCAGAGCTTCATTGGCATCGCCTTCAGCTCCTACAAAATCGTCGAGGTTAAACTTGGCTACACTTCTGTAGTACCAAGGTTCATAAAGATAAGGTTTGGCGCCTATGGCAAGATTGAAGTACTTGATAGAAAGCACGAAATCCTCATAATAGAGTGCACTTCGTCCTGCCGTAATAAGACGATCTACACGATATTGTGCGGAGACCGTACTTATTGATAGCAGAAAAAAGAATCCAAGAAACAATCTTCTTACCATAGACCTATACCTAATTCTTATATAATCATTGATATTGTGAAATCGATATTAACCAAGAGCTACGTCGCAAAATCGCTATTATGCGCGACGCACCTTGGTACGATAAGCACATCTGAATTTACCCTTCAGGATGTTCTTCAGCTTGCCTGTAATCATATTCTTGCGAAGGGGAGACAAACGATCGATGAACATGGTGCCCTCCAAATGGTCGAACTCATGCTGCATCACACGGGCCAAATAACCCTCCACCCACTCGTCATGCTCTTGCATTTCTTCATCAAGATACTTCACATGAATGCGAGTAGGACGTGTCACCTTCTCTGAGATACCTGGAATGGAGAGGCAACCTTCCTCTGAAGATGCCTTGTCGCTCTGCTCGTCATACTCCAAGATGTGAGCATTGAGAAATGCCTTGCGGAAGCCCTTATACTCGGGGAAGTCCTCACTCAAAACATCGAGGTCGATAACAACAACACGAATAGCCAAACCTATCTGAGGGGCAGCTAAACCTACACCATTGCTGGCATCAAGGGTTTCAAACATATTGGCTATCAGGGTCTTCAGCTCGGGATATTCAGGGGTGACATCTTCGGCAACCTTGCGCAAAACAGGTTGACCGTAAATATAAATAGGTAAAATCATTTTCTTGACTGCAAATAATCTTGTAAAATAATGGTGGCACTAATCTCATCCACCAGTCCTTTGTTCTCACGTCGGGTCTTCTTCTTTACGCCACTATCTATCATGGCACGATGAGCCAAAACCGACGTGAATCGTTCGTCGTAATACTCTATGGGAATCTCAGGGTGTGCCTTGCGCCAACGATTGTAGAAGTTTTCTACACGAGCCAAGTTCTCACTGGGTTGACCATTGGGCTGCAAAGGCTTGCCTATCACGATACGTTCCACCTGCTCGCGCTTGATGTACGCCTCCAAATATTCATAGAGCGTAACAGTATCTACGGTAGCCAGCCCACCAGCAATAATCTGCAGAGGGTCGGTTACCGCAAGTCCTGTTCGTTTTTTTCCGTAATCGATGGAAAGTATTCGCATTTATTTCTTAAAAAGCAACCAAGCGTCTGGATACTTGCCTGCACGGAGCTCGTTGCGGCTCTTAACGGCATTGGCCTTGTCTGCGAAAGTAGTAGCTACTACGCGATACATATTACGTTCGCCCTGAACAATCTGAGCATCATACCCTGCACTCTTCAGAGTGTTGTACAGACCTTCTGCATTAGCTTTCACGCCAAATGAACCTACTACGACACTGAAATTCTGCAAGCCAGAACCAGCAATAAGAGAAACACTCTCCTGACGAACAACAGCGTTATCTACATCAGTAACAGTAGTCTGAGTGGCAGGAGCTGTCTCCAAAGGAGTAACTACAGGTTCGGTTGTAACAGGTGCCTGCTGTGCTTGCTGAGCCTCCTGGGCTTGAGCTTTCTCGTAAGCCTTGCGATAAGCGCTTTCCTTAGAAGTTCCACAACTTGCGAGCGCTAAAGCTGCGCATAAGCCAACACTCATTATTGAAATTTTCTTCATGTGCTTTTATTATTTATGATTTAACATTTTATTTTTTTCTCTGCGAAAATACAAAATATATCGCAAATGGGGAAAAATGCCCGCATAAAGTTTGTTAAATCCATATAAAACAACATTTTTAATGAAAATTTAAGCCCAAAAGAGTTGATTTGTCTATAAAGTTTTGTATATTTGCATCAAGTAAATAACATGTTTAACATTTAATACATTACAATTATGAAAGCATTAGGTTACATTGGCGCATTCCTCGGCGGTGCTCTTGCAGGAGGCGCTCTCGGTTTGATTTTTGCTCCTGAAAAAGGTGAAGATACTCGCAATAAGATCACTGGTGCCATCGATGAGTTTTGCAAGAAGCATGACATCAAGTTGACCAAGAAAGATGTTGACGACTTGGTAGATGACATCAAGGACGCTGCAACTGAGGTTTAAGCTCTTTCGGAAGTAAAATTATAAGTAATTCGCAAGGTGGAGAGGACGCAGGATTCTGCAGCTTTACCACCTTGCGAAACATGAATAAGATTATATTACACTATGATGTTCTCCAACGATAAAAACGTTGAAACAATAGGACAACTCGTAGAAACTATCAAGCACTACATCGGGCTTCAAAAAGAATATATAAAGCTCGATGTCGTTGACAAGGTTGTTCGGTTGCTCACAGCCATCACCATCTCTATCGTGCTGGTGGGACTCCTCGTCATCGCCCTCATCTATCTATCCTTTGCTGCTGCTTTTGCATTGGGCAATATGGTAGGCATGGCATGGGGATTCTGCATCGTTGCAGCTTTTTACATTCTTCTCTTGATCTTATTTGTCGCTTTCCGTCATCAATGGATAGAGAAGCCATTGGTAAGGTTTCTCGCCAGTCTTCTCATGCAATAGTAAAACTCGCACAATATGACTAAAGATAATCAAGGACAAACAGAATTTAGCTCGTTGGCTGATATCAGATTGCGTAAAGAATTGTTGCGCAAGGATATCGTTGCCGAAGATGAGAGAATCAAGGACTTATGGCATAAGCTGTTTACAAGACCTTCCGCCTTATCTAAGTCGGCAAGCCCAAGCAAACGTCTTTCAAGCATGTTGTCTATGGGGGCAGGTGCTTTGGATGGCGCCATACTTGCGTGGAAACTATACCGCAAGTTTAAGAGAAAAAAGTAAGAGAAAAAAGGTACTAAGAGTTTAGAATTTAAAGACAAAAAAAATGGGCCACCGCTGTGACCCTTCTGTTAACCTTAAATCTAATACTATGAAAAACACATGGCAAAAATAATATAATTATTTGAGCACAGCAAGTTTTTCGTTTTCTTTTTTATCTTTTTTAATTATTTATTTGCATATTTTGGAATAATTAAAGATTCCAAATTCCTTTTTATCGTTGGTTTGCCGACATTCTGACAGATCTCTTTTCACCATAATTCTTTTGGTTTTTCTCATCATTGACTTGCACTTTGCACCATCCGCATTTTCTGAACAAAAATGCCTAAAAAAACGCAAGTACTTACGATGCCCGATGAAAGTACTTGCGTTGGCTGTTGAAAGTACTTGCGATGGCCATCGCAAGTATGTTCATTTTTTAGGTCTATTCCCCTACCCTAATACCGTAAATTTGGCAAACTTCAAAAGGAGTTGTTTCGTACCAGAGTTGACAAACTTTACTGTCGCCTTAGCATTCTCGCCAGTTCCTTCCAGTTTCAGAACCGTGCCTATGCCAAATCGCTGATGTTCTATCTTAGAACCCTCCACTAATTGAACAGATAAACCTGTTGATACAGAAGCAGAGGCAGCTGAACTCGGAGACGAAGGAGATGATGGTGATGATGAAGCCAAAACACGACGAGCTGCTTCTACGCCCCGAACCGACTTGAATCTGCTCTCCATGCGAACGGGGTTAGTTGTAGAATGGGAGTCGTCTCTATCAGTACGAGTCTGAACTCTGTTAACACGAAAATCATCTCTCCCTACACGGAAATTATCTCTATCTTCCCTTTCAGAGAAAGCGTTCTTTCGGTCGGGCTTAAACTGCGATGAAACAGAAGTTCTATCCCAAGGCATTCTGCCACCATACCCCCCACTGTTGAAGGAGAAATCGTCATGAGCCATTTCCGAATCTTCTTTGATGAGTTTAGGGTCTATCTCGTTGAGGAATCTGCTGGGATTACCAAACTCTATCTTGCCATAACGGAAACGATTCTTAGCACTCGTCAGCACGCAATGTTTTTCGGCTCGTGTGATGGCGACATACAACAAACGACGCTCCTCCTCCAATTCGCGAAGAGTGGTAGAAGCTATGGGACTGGGAAAGATATTTTCCTCAAGACCAACGACAAAGACAGTAGCAAACTCAAGTCCCTTAGAGGCATGAATCGTCATGAGCGACACACGCGGCTCGTTATCATCGCCCTTGCTGTCCAAATCTGTCAGCAATGCCACATCCTGCAAGTAGTCAGAAAGTGTAGCCTCATCTTCTCGCCCTTCTTCACGACGTTCCTCCACAAAGTTCTGCATACCACCAAGGAACTCTTCCAGGTTCTCTTGTCTGGAAAGATTGTCAGGATCTTTATCACCATTAAAGATATCTGCACTGATTCCACTCTCCTTGATAATAGCATCACCCAAGTCGTAGACATTCATCCGAGAAGCCTTTTCTACGAATCCGCTAATCAGCAGTCTGAAGTTCTCTAACTTAGTGAGCGTTCCCTTATTGACTGACAACCCATAATGTTCTGGCGAAGTTATCACCTCCCAGAAACTCACTTCATTTTGAATTGCGCACACGGCTATCTTTGCCACCGTTGTATTACCAATACCACGCGCAGGATAGTTGACAATACGCTTAAAGGCTTCTTCGTCATCAGGATTTGCCACCAGTCGGAAGTAAGCGATAATATCCTTGATTTCCTTACGCTGGAAGAAACTGAGACCACCATAGATACGATAAGGAATGGATTGTTTTCTTAATTCTTCCTCAAAACTTCGACTCTGAGCATTGGTGCGATAGAGAATGGCAAAATCGCTATATTGACAGTCATCTTGCCGCTTGATTTTTTTGATTTCACGGCACACTATCAGAGCTTCCTCCTTATCACTATAAGCTGGCTTATAGAGCAAACATTCTCCCTTGTCGTTCTTGCTATAAACATCCTTGGGAATCTGATTGCTGTTGTGCTTTATCAGGCTATTGGCCGCCTCCACAATACTCTGCGTACTACGATAGTTCTGCTCCAGTTTGAAGAGTTTGGCTCCCTTGAACTGCTTTTGGAAATTAAGAATATTGTCAATATTGGCGCCACGGAAACTATAGATGCTCTGCGAGTCGTCGCCCACGGCACAAATGTTCTTCTCAACCATTTTATCATACAAGAGTAAAAGTATACGCTGCTGAACCTTATTGGTATCTTGATATTCGTCAACCAATATGTACTTAAATGAGTTAGCGTATTTCTGGCATATTTGTTCGTTCTTAAATAATTTATAAGTATAATACAACAAATCATCAAAATCCATTGCATTGGCTTTAAGGCAACGCTCAGAATAAGTTTTATAGATTTTTGCAACACTTTTCAACAAGACACCAGAATGATAACCAGTTGGAGTATTATCATCAATATGCTTAGACATATACTCTGAAGGGCCTATCAAATTATTTTTTGCATTTGATATTATAGCATGAATGACTCTGGGTTTGTACGTTCTTTCATCAAGCCCCATCTCCTTAACAATCGTTTTGATTAAAGAACAAGAATCAGACTCGTCATAAATCGAGAAATCAGAAGAAAAGCCCAAAAAAATAGCCTCTTTGTGTAATATACGAGCAAAGACACTATGAAAAGTGCCCATATATTTCTGCCTTTGAGCAAATATTTCACCAAACATTTTACTTATACGCTCAACCATTTCCCTCGCAGCTTTATTTGTAAAAGTCAAGACCAATAGAGAATCTAAATCCTTTCCCTGCTTCTTGAGGTAAGCAATCTTATAGGTTAGCACACGCGTCTTGCCAGAACCTGCGCCAGCTATCACCAACGATGGTCCATCAATATATTCTACAGCCTTACGCTGCGATTCGTTCAAGTCGTTCAATAGATTCATATTCTTGCTTGCTGAGTATTATTTCACCCTGTAGCCACCTACAGCAGTATTGGGGTTTAGATCTTCACCCTCTTTGGGGAAAACGGGAATGAAGCGCATCTCGTGCTCTATCTGTCGCTGTCGCTTACGCATATACTTGCTCGGATGCTGTGAGTCGAACTTACGTGGATTGGGCAACGTGGCAGCTATCAAGGCGCACTCGCTACGGAATAGATCTTCTGCCTTTTTATCGAAATGATATTCTGCCACTGCATCCACTCCATATATTCCATTACCCATCTCAATGCTGTTGAGATAAACCTCCATGATACGCTGCTTACTCCACATCATCTCGATGAGGAAGGTAAAGTATGCTTCAAAGCCCTTACGGGTCCAAGAACGACCAGGCCATAGAAAAACATTCTTGGCCGTCTGCTGGCTGATGGTACTGGCCCCATGCACCTTTCCACCACGGGCATTATTGCGGGCGGCATGCTGTATGGCATTGAAGTCAAAACCATGATGTATCAGGAAACGAGAGTCCTCGCTTGCCATCACTGCCACAGGCATATGAGGCGAGATTTTGTCCATCGAAACCCAGTGATGATGCAGAGTAACACTCTCACCACCAGACACTTGCTGAAAGCATCTAATCACCATCAGAGGCGTAAGGTATACGGGGATGAAACGATACGCCACAACAGCAAGAATGGTGGTACTGAAAAACAGCACCACCACCCATTTTAATATTTTCTTAATTTTTTGAAGTATCATCAGAATGATTACTCAATAATAATAAAACTCATACTTCACTTTTGACAGCGAACTGAGAAGTAATATCTTTAATTCAATGTTCCGTTGTTGGCCTTGTTTACCATTTCCTTGCTGGCATAGAGATAAACCTCCACACGACGGTTAGCAGCCTGACCAGCCTTAGTGCTGTTGTCAGCTACAGGATTGCTGGAACCATAACCAGCTACATTCTTAAACTGACTGGCACGTACACCACAAGAGGTAAGATAATTGTATACTGCCTTGGCACGATTCTCGCTCAAAGGAAGGTTGATACCATCATTACCTGTTATGTCGGTATAACCCTGAATGTCTACCTGGCAGTCTGGGTTGTTCTTCAGTACCTGAGAGAACTTAGCCAAATCGTTCTTGGCATTGGCATTCAGGTCGTATTTATTGAGCTTGAAAAGGATACCAGAATCGAAAGTTACCTTAACGGCAGCCAAACCATTCGTATCTGTCACCTGCTCCACCTTGGCATTCTCTATCTGCTTGGCCTCAGCAGCTACCTTATCCATTCGTTTACCGATCAAAGCTCCTGTACCGCCACCTACGGCAGCACCAATCGCTGCACCTACAAGGGCACCTGTTCCGCGATGACTATTATTAAGTAATCCACCTACGATGGCACCAAGAGCTGCACCAGAACCTGCTCCTACCGCAGCACCAGTACCTGTCTTTGTCTGACAACTACCCAAAACCAGTAGCATAGATAGAGCTGCTACCTGAAATTTCATCTTTTTCATACTATTTTCTCCTATATAACAACTGTTTTAAATGCAAAGATAACTCTTTTTTCTCCAACATGGAGTTTTTTCTAATATTTTTTTGTATTTTTGCATGCAAAATTAAGGCTAATTGCAAAATATGCCAAAGGAAAACTCCTACAAAGATGGAGGAAATCCCTAAACCATCATTTCTAAATATCAAAATACATAATAAAAATATGGCTAAAGAATTAAAGAATTTGACCAAGCGTGCTGATAATTATAGTCAGTGGTACAATGACTTGGTAATGAAGGCCGACCTCGCTGAGCTTTCTCCAGTGCGTGGCTGTATGATTATCAAACCATACGGTTATGCCATCTGGGAAAAGATGCAGCAAGAGCTCGACAAAATGTTTAAGAAGACTGGTGTACAGAACGCATACTTCCCAATGCTCATCCCCAAGAGTTTCTTCTCGCGTGAGGCTGAGCACGTGGCAGGATTCGCCAAGGAGTGTGCCGTGGTAACCCACTATCGTCTCAAAGCATCTGAAGACGGCAAGAGCGTAGACGTAGACCCAGCAGCAAAACTCGATGAAGAGCTTATCATCCGCCCTACTTCCGAGACCATTATCTGGAACACCTACAAAAACTGGATTCACTCTTGGCGCGACCTCCCTATCCTCTGCAACCAGTGGTGTAACGTGATGCGCTGGGAGATGCGTACCCGTCCTTTCCTTCGCACATCAGAATTCCTCTGGCAGGAAGGCCATACAGCCCATGCCACAAAGGAAGAAGCAGAGGCAAAGGCTCAGGAGATGTTGAAGGTGTATGCCGATTTTGCTGAGAAATATATGGGTGTGCCTGTTCTTCAGGGCGTGAAGAGCGAGACAGAGCGCTTTGCTGGCGCCCTCAACACTTACACCATTGAGGCTATGATGCAGGACGGAAAGGCTTTGCAGAGCGGTACTTCTCACTTCCTCGGACAGAACTTCGCCAAGAGCTTCGACGTGACCTATCTTAATAAGGAGAACAAGCCTGAGTACGTATGGGCTACCTCATGGGGTGTTTCTACCCGCTTGATGGGTGCACTCATCATGGTTCATAGCGATGATAATGGTCTTGTGTTGCCTCCTAAGTTGGCTCCTATTCAGGTTGTCATCGTTCCTATCAACAAGGGCGAAGAACAGTTGCAACAGATTACAGCCAAGTTGCAGCCTGTTATCGACCAGTTGCGCGAACTGGGCATCAGCGTGAAGTATGATGACTCTGACAACAAGCGTCCAGGCTTCAAGTTTGCTGACTATGAGCTCAAGGGTGTTCCTGTACGCCTCGTTATGGGTGGACGCGACCTCGAGAACAACACTATCGAAATCATGCGCCGTGACACCTTGGAGAAAGAGTCTGTCAGCTTCGACGGCATCGTGGAGCGCGTCAAGGATATGCTTGAGGACATTCAGCGCAACATCTTTGAGAAAGCTCGCAACTATCGTGACGCTCATGTCTACGAATGTGACAACTACGAGGAATTCAAAGAGCGCGTCAAGGACGGAGGCTTCTTCCTCTGCCACTGGGATGGTACAGCCGAGACTGAGGCTAAGATCAAGGAAGATACCCAGGCCACCATTCGTTGCGTGCCATTCGCATACGAACAGACTCCAGGCGTAGACATGGTAAGCGGCAAACCTGCTGTGGCTCGTGTCATCATCGCTCGTAGCTACTAAACATAGTAGATTCGTAA
>OLGY01000632.1_pt1 | contig 22857 bp, 19 predicted proteins | sample 1605951 | NCBI WGS metagenome assembly OLGY01 (sample SAMN03283280) | human gut metagenome | biome: human-associated habitat; material: feces | host: Homo sapiens | place: Peru | collected 2012
GATACACTGCTTCGATTGCCTGAGGAAATCCGTTCAGACCATCAACACATGCAATCAGTATATCCTCAACTCCACGGTTTCTTAATCCATTCATGATGGAAAGCCAGAACTTCGCACTTTCGTTTTCACCAACATACATTCCAAGGACATCTTTTTTTCCGTTCATGTCGATACCGAGAGCGATATAGACCGCACGCTTTACAATGCGTCCCTCACTGCGCACATGATAGTGTATTGCATCCATAAATACGACAGCATACACTTCTTCCAAAGGGCGTTCCTGCCATTCCTTTACTATTGGCAGGATTTTATCTGTGATACGGCTGATTGTGCTGTCAGAAATATCAATATCGTACAACTCACGCATATGTGATTCAATGTCTCCGGTTGTCATTCCCTTGGCATACATTGAAAGTATTTTTTCTTCCATGTCCTGAGTTATTGTATTTTGGTACTTTTTTATGAGCTGTGGCTCATACTCTCCGTTACGGTCCCTTGGAACAGCTATATCCATATCTCCATAGCTGGTATGCATTGTCTTGCTGGAATGTCCGTTCCGGCTGTTATCTGTTTCCTTGTTCCGGTAATCATACTTGGAATAGCCTAATTCTTCATCAAGTTCTTCATCCAAAGCACCTTCCAAAAGAACAGACATCATGTCACGCATGATGCTGTTCACATCCGTACCGTCTTTGATGCTGATGTCATTATTTTTCAGATAATCACGCATCATTTCTCTCATTGCTGCTTTTTGTGGGCTGTCTTTTTTTCTTGCCATAAAAATAACCTCCAAACTGAGTAATTATATCTTACATCAGTTTGGAGGTTTACACAAACTTTGGGATGCTCCCCTAACCTGAATAATTGGTGCCGGAGCGGTTCCATTTATAACCGCTTCCACCTGCTCTGAAGCCTCCTGTAACGGGGGCTTTTGCATTGTATTTTGATTTTTCCGGAACATACAGCCCGCCCTCAATCAAAAATCTGCTCACGTCAAGTGTCTTGTTATATTTTTCGTACGCACTGTATATGTACAAGTGTCTTTTTGCCCTCGTCATGGCAACATAAAACATTCTTCTCTCTTCCTCTATATCCGTATCAAGCACCGCCTTCTTATGCGGGCAGTTTCCCTCATTGGCGTCAATTATAAACACAGTGTCGAACTCTAAGCCCTTGGAGCTGTGCATTGTTGTGAGTGTAACCCTTGGAATATCATTATGTGGAACCTCATGTACACGCTGCCGGTACTCACTCACCGCCCTGTCCCACTCCGCAAATGTATTGTGGTCTCTCGCACTCTCATGAATGTCATTGAGTACATCGAACAATTCGTCCGCCTGAATATGATGATTCATGGCATACTCCGTAATATAATCGTCGTAGCCTATTCCCCTTCTTATATAGTTCACGGCAGCATAAGGATTGAGTTTTGCAACAAGTTCCAAATCATTCTTAAGCTTGAGTATTCTCTCCACCATCCACTGCTTATCCTCATAATATGTACAAAGCTTGTCAAGATTAATTTCCTCATCTGTCAGATAATCCCGCCCTATATAGCGCTTGGGCTTGTTGCATACCGATATAAAATCCGCCCTGTTTGCAGTGCCGCAGGCAAGCCTTATATATGCAAAAATATCCTTGGCAATCCAGTGTTCGAACATATCCGGCAGCTTGTCCCTTATCTGAAACGGTATCCCGTTCTCCATAAGCTTCCTTACCAGCGAACCTATTCCGGCCGACGTCCTGTACAAAACAGCTATATCACCGTAACGCTTCCTGTCACCGTCCGTCACCGCCTTAATTCGTTCGCATACCTCATTATACTCATCAATAAAATCCTTTGTTCTTCTTACTACAACCGCCCCACCGGATTCCCTGTCAGGTGTTATGTTCTTCTTATATCTCTTATTATTGAACCTTATCACATCACCTGCCGCTTTAACTATCTCAGGTGTCGAGCGATAGTTGACATCCAAAGTCACCTGAGCCGCATTCACGTAATCCTTGCCGAAATTAAGCATTATATCGGGCTTAGAGCCTCTGAAGCCGTATATACTCTGGTCATCATCGCCAACAATAAAAAGATTATTCTCAGGAGCGGCAAGCAGCCTTATCGTGTCATACTGAACCTTATTGATATCCTGAAATTCATCGATAAGAATATACTTATATTTTCCCTGCCATGCCGACAATATATCACTCCGCTGTGTCAAAAGCTCATAGGTATATCCTAACATATCCTCAAAATCCAGCTTTCTCGTATTCTTAAGCCTTGTGTTATACTCATCATATATCTTTCTGAATATATCCGCCGGACAGTTAGTCGAGTAATAGTTCTGTATCGGTATTCTGTCAGACTTAACCCTCGCAATCTCACCGAGCACATTGGCGGTAAACTCCCGCTCATCCTCTATATCAAGCTCATATCGCCCGATTGCCGCCTTAACTATCGCATACCGCTCCTCTTCTCTTATGATATTATCCGCCGACAGATTGTAGGCATGCTTAAGAATAGTGAAAAATACAGCATGAAAGGTTCCGAATGTGACATTGCGGTATGGTTCCGTACCGTCAGCCATGAGGCGGTAAAAACGCTCCTTCATCTCATTCGCCGCTGCCTTAGTGAACGTAATTACCAGAATGTTCATAGGATTAATTCCGTGTCTTATAAGTTTCTCAACGCGCCTTGTGATTACCGTTGTTTTTCCCGACCCCGGTCCCGCAAGCACCAGCATCGGTCCGTCAATATGGTTGATTGCCTTATTCTGCGCCTCATTTGACTGCATATTCTCACCTCTTATCCACTGTTAAAATTGCATCATATAATACACTTTACTTATTGTATACTCTTATTCTTCTTTTGTCAACAAAAAGCAGAGCCCGACATTTCAGACGGGCTCCGCCTTATATAGGCATATAATTGATACGTGCTATCTGCCTACGAATGTTGCACACTCTGTCTCTGAAGCAATCATGGCATGGCTTCCCGTTACATCAACATGCTTCGCCGTACAATTCTTGTCCTCATTGTAACGGCACTTAACCGCGTCACAGATAATATTGGTGACTCTTTTAGGTTCACACTCACAAGCTGATGTCACACGCGGACTTCCACATTCACAGAATGATGAACAACATGTGGACGCGGAATTCTCAGCCATCGCTCCGTCGACCTTGATTCCTTCCCTCTTACAGCAGTTGCTCTCATTATAGGCACAGCTCTTAACTCCACAAGCTAAATCGTTCATGTCAACACCTCCGAATAATAAATATACAACGATAAATCATTGCCCGATTATTATTCCAAGAAAGGCATCAATTATACAAGCTTCTGCACAAGCATAAAAATACCAAGAAGTATCGGCTGATGTGCGAGATATATTATCATGGTATGCCTGCCGATGAACGCAAGCGGCGGACAAAAATTCATATACATAAACCGCGGAAGTCTGTCGCTCTTAAATATGCGTCCGATCATCGCTCCCGCCAAAAATAAAAATCCCCACGGAATGAGCGGATAGTAGTCTGCCGAGCTTAGTCTCTGCCAAAATCCCATTATATAAAGAAAGCCGTTGCTTCCGCCATACAGAACATCCGGCAGGTACAGCCTGAAATTTCCAAATGTCAGCCAGCCGTAATATACATTCCGGCACACAAAAAACAAAATTAAAAATACTGACATCAGGACAACTCTTACCGGCATTGAAGTTTCCTTTTTCAACACTTTTTTTCTTCTGATTTTATTTGCAGCAAACTCACCGAGTCCGTACATCAGCATCATCATTCCCAGCAGATGCAGAATTCCGAATATTATTGTCTGCGAGGGCATCACCACCGCCGTCACTGTTGAAAGCAAGAGTGCAATGAGTGACGTTCTTGCACCTCTCTTTATATTATTTCTTGAAAAATTACATGATATTCCGGATATGAATATGAGTGACCCTGACATGCAGTCCCTCATTGTCGAGAACCATTCAGAGTAGAGATACCCAATCTCATGCCCCATAATGTCATTCAAATCATACATAAAATGATAATAAACAACATATATTATCAGAATGCCCCTTATTATATCCAGAATATATACTCTCTTCTTATCCGCCGCGTTCATATTTTTATACCCCGATTTCATGATGTAAGTGGCAAAAGTATAAATTGTGTTTGTGCCTGTTTGTTAATCTTACCATATCATTTCCATCCTTTCAATGATTACGACTGTTCTTCCCTGCCCGATTTCATTCTGTTTGACTTTTGACTCCCAATGTTATACACTGATAAAGTTCTGTGTATACAGAATGCCGGACATAATGGTTCAGCCGGTATTCCGGCTGCTAAGAGGGAATCAGGTGATAATCCTGAACGAGCCCGTCGCTGTAAAAGATTAGTCCGCTAAGCACCAAGTGCCGGTGAAAAAGTCACTGGGGCAGTTCTGCTCCGGGAAGACAGATGCGGATGCCATATCTTGAGTCAGAAGACCTGCCTTATGTGAAAAGTATTGCAATTTTTGTATTGCACATCTGCGATGACCGGATAATACTTTATGGCAAAAATACATAATTTAAAGGAGAAAACAAATGAGCAAAAAGAATAAGAAGATTTTATTTGGTGTTCTTGGCTTAGTTGTAGCTGTTGTAGTTCTGGCACTGCTCTACATCAACTTAAGACCTCAGCCAAAGGATGCAGGTGGAAACAAGACCATCACTTTAACCGTGGTATACGCTGACGCAAGCACCAAGGATTTTACAATCAAGACTGACGAGGATTACCTGCGCGGAGCTCTTGAGCAGGAGAACCTTATCGCAGGCGATGAGTCCGAATGGGGCTTATATGTAAAGACAGTTGACGGCGTAACAGCCGACGACTCGGCTCATCAGTACTGGGCACTTTACATAGGCGATGACTATGCATCTACAGGTGTGGATTCAACACCTGTCAATGACGGTGACACCTTCAAGCTTGCACTTGAGACATACTAGGCAGGTAAAACCATCTTATGAAATATAAGACTTTTGAGATTGTACTTCTCGGAATGCTCGGAGCAATCGCCTATGTAGGGCAGGTTGCCTTAAGCTTCCTTCCAAATATAGAGGTTGTGTCCGTACTTTTTCTGGTATACACCAAAATATTCGGCAAAAAAGCTCTTTTCCCAATATATGTATTCGTTCTGCTTGAAGGCATATTCTGGGGCTTTGGAAGCTGGTGGATAATGTATCTCTATATCTGGGCGGTTTTATGGGGAATTACAATGCTGTTAAGGCGCAATGATTCAGCCGTTTTCTGGGCTGTAATCAATGGTGCGTTCGGACTTGTCTTTGGCGCACTGTGCTCAATCACTCAGGGTGTAATGTTCGGCATAGGTTCGGGCTTTGCATATTTTATAAGCGGAATACCTTTTGATATAGTACACTGTATAGGTAATTTTTTGACTGCACTTTTTCTCTATAAGCCTCTTACGATTTTACTTTCAAAAGTTATGAAAACGCTTGTAAAATAACCTCTATTGACGTAAAATAAATATAAATCCGGGCTGCCATTTTAACCGGCAGCCCTTTTAATTTACAAATAACGTGCCACATCTACTGTGGCGGAATTGAGGTTACTATGGCTGAAAAATATGTTGCTTATGTAGGTTCCTACACACATGATTCAAGCAAAGGAATTACCATATTGGATGTTGATAACGAAGCGGGACATATGTCATACCGTGAGGAGGTCATTGTCAACAATTCATCATATCTTATTGTTTCTCATAACGGCAGATATCTCTATTCAATAGTCGATGAAGGCGTTGCAGCCTTTAAGATTAAGCCTGACGGCGGACTTGAATATATGAATACTGCTTCAATAAAGGGCATGCGTGGCTGCCATCTTTCACTCACAAAAGCTGACGACTATATATTTGTATCAGGTTATCATGACGGCAAGCTGACGGTTCTTCACATCAATGCCGACGGAACTGTAGGAGCAATAACGGATGAGGTATACCACAAGGGTATGGGAAGTATCGCAGAGCGCAATTTCCGCCCTCACATCAACTGTTCCGTATTAACGCCTGATGAAGATTTGCTCTGTGTATGCGATATCGGTATGGATCAGGTTAAGCTCTACGACTTTGACAAGGCAACCGGCAGGCTGAAGCTTTCAGATATTATCAGATGCCAGCTTGAATCCGCCCCGCGCGAGATAACCTTCAGCCCGGACGGAAAGTATGCATATATTGTGTGTGAGCTGAAGAATTACATAGATGTATACAAGTATACTCCTGAGAACAAGACACGTTTTGAATTTATACAGAACATATTCACCGTAAGAAAGGGGCACAAGGAGAATACCGCTGCCGCTGCCATACAGGTATCTAAAAACGGCGATTATGTATTCTGCTCCAATGCGGGTGACAACAGCGTCACAATTTACTCCGTAGATAAGGAGACAGGTCTTTTATCACTCAAGAACAGCCTTCCAATCAGCGGGGATTATCCTAAGGACATCAATCTCTTCCCTGACGAAAAGCATCTCGTAAGCGTCAACAACGAGTCAGGAACTCTCACCTTCTTCACAATACATTATGAAAAAGGTCTTCTTGTAATGAATGGCAAGCCGGTTAAGATTGATACGCCTAACTGCATCACACTTCACAAGCTCAGCCAGTGAAGCTGATTGCGCCGGATATTCTCATATACCAAGATAATACAAAATGAGTGGTTATTTCGCATTGAAATAACCACTCATTTATTTTACCTTTTCTGTCCTTTGGCATCCCGCTTAGACAGCTTAAGCTTCTTAAGTGAAATGTCTTTATCCTTGTACTGAATTGATATGTCTGCATCCTCCGGAATCAGGTATACCTCATCCACAGCATCCTTATCATCAATCTTCATTCCGCGCACACCGACCGCACTCTTCTTCTTTTCCGGTATCTCTTCCAACATAAATTTAAGAAAATATCCGTTCTCCGTCTGAAGAACAACATTCTGTGTGTTGACGGCACTGATAATCTCTATACTTGTTATCAGATCATTCTCTGACAGCTTAGTCGCCGCAACCGTCCTCTTAGACACATCGAACTCGGCTCCATCGACAAGCTTCATCATAGCCTTCTTCGTCGTAAACAGAAGCTTGCGCCCGGCAAGCAGACTGCTGCAGCACAGGAATATAATCTCCTCGCCCGCACTGCTGTAATTGCCAAGATTGTCTATAGGAGTTCCTTTATCCCTGAATTTCACAAAAGGAATATCCTTCACCTTAATCTGATGAAGATTGCCGTTGTCCGTAAATATGCATATCTTATCAGTATTCATACAGTTGAAGACATACTTATTCTCAGCATGTGCAGCTTCCTTATTTCTCTCATAAGCAGCCGTATCTATCGTCTTGGCATACCCAAAGCGGTCCATCAGGAATACCACCTCCTGCTCAACCATCTTCTGCTCCTCGAATACCGCTTCTTCAGCGTCCTCCACAACAGTTCGTCTCTGGAGTGCATACTCTTTCTTTATGTTGTCAAGGTCTTTCTTTATAACCTTGACCATTGTTCTTCTGCTGTTAAGAATATCCTCATATTCAGCAATTCTCGCAAGCGTCTCCTCATACTCCTTCTCAAGTGCAAGGATTTCGAGTCCGATGAGCTTATAAAGACGAAGCTCAAGAATAGCCGATGCCTGTCTCTCCGTAAAGCGCAGCTTAGCCGCATCCTTCTTTGATTTCTCCGACTTAAAGCTGATGCCCTCGACATTGCCGCTTATAAGACATTCCTTCGCCATCTTAAGATTCCTGCTTCCACGAAGGATTTCAATAATCAGATCGATTATATTGCAGGCCCGTATAAGTCCTTCCTTTATTTCCTTGTTCTCAAGCTCCTTGTTGAGAAGTGTTGTATACTTTCGTGTCGCAAGCTCAAACTGGAAGTCAATATGATGCTTTATAATCTGCTTAAGACCTAAGGTCTCAGGTCTGCCGTCAACAATTGCAAGCATGTTCACGCCGAACGAATTCTCAAGCTTGGTCTTTTTGTAGAGCATGTTGATTAACTTCTCCACATCAGCATTCTTCTTGAGCTCAAGTACAATTCTTATTCCCTCCTTGGACGATTCGTTGGAAATATCCGTGATGTCCTGAGTCTTTTTTGTCTCAATCAAATCGACGACATCTGAGATAAACTTACCTATTCCCGCCCCGATCATGGTATACGGAATCTCGGTCACGACAAGCTTATCCTTGTCGCCCTTCTTTGCTGCCGGTTCAAACTCCACCTTACCTCTGAGCTTGATTTTTCCTGTCCCGCTCTCATATATATCCGGCAGCTCACTCTTATTGACCACAAGGCCTCCCGTAGGAAAATCAGGACCCGTTATGTAATTCATAAGTTCGGCCGTCGTTATATCAGGATTATCCATGCATGCCTTAACCGCATCGATAACCTCACCGAGATTATGTGTCGGTATGCTCGTCGTCATACCTACCGCAATACCCTCGGAGCCATTGACAAGAAGATTCGGAACACGAACCGGAAGAACCACCGGTTCTTTCTCCGTCTCATCAAAGTTCGGCATGAAATCAACAACATTCTTATCAAGGTCTGCAAGATAGACATCCTGCGTAAACTTCTTTAGCTTTGCCTCCGTATATCGCATTGCCGCGGCACCATCACCCTCTATGGAACCAAAATTGCCGTGACCGTCGACAAGTGCCATTCCCTTCTTAAAATCCTGCTCAAGTACAACAAGTGTATCGTATATTGAGCTGTCACCATGCGGATGGTATTTACCCATCGTATCTCCGACAATACGCGCCGACTTACGGTGCGGCTTGTCATAGTTAAGTCCAAGCTGTTCCATGGCATAAAGTACACGTCTCTGAACCGGCTTGAGTCCGTCGCGGACATCCGGTACGGCACGCGCCGTTATTACACTCATGGAATAATCAATGTATGATTTCTGCATCAGCTCCGAATACTCTGTCTGCATAATTTGTTCTGCCATATTAATCCCCATTCCGCCGCCAAGTGGCGGCACAAATAGTAATGAAAAACGCTCTTTTGCGTTTTTCCTGCACTAATTCTCCGCGTCACTGTATCCCCAGTGACCCAATATTTTTACACCATTATGCCAGATCAAGCTCAGCATCGTGTGCATGCTCATATATGAACCTGCGTCTCGGCTCTACATCGCTTCCCATAAGCATAGCAGTGACATCCGATGCCATCTTCGCATCCTCAATCTCAACGCGCTTAAGGATTCTTGTCTCCGGATTGAGCGTCGTCTCCCAGAGCTGCTCTGCATCCATCTCTCCAAGTCCCTTATATCTCTGAAGTGTAAAACTGCCTGTATGTGTCTTTCTGTACTTTTCAAGCGCCTTGTCATCGTACAGATACTGCCCCTCCCCTTTCTTAGGAACAACCTTATACAATGGCGGCGTTGCCAGATAAACATGTCCCTCCTGTATAAGCTCCGGCATAAAACGATAAAAGAATGTAAGAAGGAGCGTCGCAATATGCGCTCCATCAACATCCGCATCAGTCATAATAATAATCTTATTGTATCTTAGCTTGGTTATATCGAAATCATTGCCATAGCCTTCCGCGAATCCACAGCCAAAGCTGGTTATCATTGTCTTAATCTCTGCATTGGCGAGCACCTTATCCATTGTAGCCTTCTCTACATTGAGGGTCTTACCTCTGATTGGAAGTATGGCCTGTGTGCGTCTGTTTCTCGCTGTCTTTGCAGAACCTCCTGCCGAATCTCCCTCAACTATGAATACCTCGCATTCCTCCGGGTTGCGGCTCTCACAATTGGCGAGCTTTCCATTGCTGTCGCACGAGAACTTCTGCTTAACAAGCAGATTGGTCTTAGCCTTCTCCTCAGCCTTTCGAATCTTAGCTGACTTCTCTGCACAGGCTATAACTGTCTTTAATGTCTCAAGATTCTTGTCAAAATAGCGCACAAGCTCATCGCCCGTAACCTCCGCAACAACCTTGCCTGCGTCCTGATTGTCAAGCTTCGTCTTAGTCTGCCCCTCAAACCTCGGTTCAGGGTGCTTTACGGCGATAACCGCCGTCATTCCGTTTCGTACATCCTGCCCGGTAAAATTGACATCCTTATCCTTAAGAATTCCAAGCTCTCTCGCGTACTGGTTGATTACAACCGTAAACTTGGTCTTAAAGCCTGTCAGATGTGTTCCGCCCTCCTGCGTGTAAATGTTGTTACAGAAGCCGAGAATATTCTCCTGAAAAGCATCAACGAACTGAACGGCACACTCCACCTCTATGCCCTCGCTCGTATGCTTGTAATATATAACATCATGAAGCGTATCAAGCCCTTCATTGAGTGCCTTTACATAAGCCTTAATTCCGTCCGGCTCATGAAATACATCCGACTCCGCCTCCCCGCTTCTCTTATTCTCAAAATAGATTGTAAGTCCCGGATTAAGATAAGCCGTCTCATGAAGTCGGCTTTTTACCTGATCGGCTTTAAAATATGTCTTTTCAAATATCTCATCATCAGGAAGGAAGGTAACAGTCGTTCCGGTATCATTCTTCCTGCATGTGCCGGTTTCTGCAAGCGGTGCCATGACATGTCCGCGTTCATACCGCTGTCTGTACACCTTTCCATCCTGTCTTATCTCAACTTCAAGCCATCTCGACAGTGCATTGACAACCGATGCACCTACTCCGTGAAGTCCTCCCGAAATCTTGTATGCACCGTCGCCGAATTTGCCTCCGGCATGAAGCATCGTAAATACAACTTCAACCGCCGGAATTCCCGCCTTAGGATGTATGCCCACCGGTATACCTCTGCCGTTATCCTTAATCACAGCCGTCCCATCATTATTAAGTGTAACCCATATAGAATCACAGTAACCGGCAAGATGCTCATCCACCGCGTTATCGGCAATCTCATATATGAGATGATTAAGTCCCTTAGTGGAAACACTTCCTATATACATTCCCGGACGCTTTCTGACCGCCTCAAGTCCTTCTAAGATAGTAATGCTTCCGGCACCATAATCCTGTTTCTTCTCCGCCATAAACTCCTCCAAAATTCTAAAAAGCAAATATATGTTCTATACTATAACAAAATCCGGCTCTTTTCAAGCGTTTTTATGCAAAAAACCATACTACCGTTAATCGTCAACTAACAATAGCATGGTTCATTATCGTTAAGTATTTTTATTATACATTAAGAATATCCTTCACGGTCTCTTTCATCTGTGTTCTGTCACATACTCTTGTGTGAAGCACAGGTGCAGTTCTTATCTCCTCTATTGCCTTAGGCACTGCCACATTGGCAATCTTAGAGAGCTCATCAACCAATTCAAAATCCGTCATGTCTGCATATTTCTCACTGTCAATCGCATTCATTACACTTCTTGTGAACTTGAACGGGCTTGCCGTTGATGCAATTACTGTCTTAGTGTTATCTCCATCTGCGGCATACTTATGATATACTGCTGCAGCAACAGCCGTATGTGTATCAATTACATATCCTGTATCTTCATAGAGCTTCTTTATAGTCTGCGCCGTCTCCTGCTCGCTCGCATAATTTCCGTAGAAATCACCAAGCTCTGCCCTCATCTTGTCAGAAATCTCATATCTGCCGTTATTCTTAAGCTGTGCCATGAGCTTCTTATTCTCCTCCGCCGAACCACCTGCAATGCGGTAAATAAGTCTCTCAAGGTTGCTCGATATAAGAATATCCATTGAAGGGGAGCTTGTAAGCTTAAACTCTCTGTTTCTGTCATATACACCTGTGCTGAAGAAATCATACAAAACCTTGTTCTCATTCGACGCACAGATTAACTTTGCAATCGGAAGTCCCATGTTCTTTGCATAGAAGGCAGCCAGAATGTTACCGAAATTACCTGTAGGTACCACAACATTAATTTTCTCACCTGACATAATCTCTTCATTGGCAAGAAGCTTAACATATGAATATACATAATAAACTATCTGCGGAACAAGCCTTCCTATGTTGATTGAATTGGCTGATGAGAACTGATATCCTGCCGCATCAAGCTCTGCCGCAAGCTCCTTGTCACCGAATATATTCTTAACGCCGGTCTGGGCATCGTCGAAGTTACCCTTAATTCCAACTACATAAGTATTATCGCCCTTCTGTGTAACCATCTGCTTTTCCTGAATAGGACTTACGCCGTCCTTAGGATAGAACACGATTATCTTGGTTCCCTTGACATCGGCAAAACCGGCAAGAGCAGCCTTGCCTGTATCACCGGATGTTGCCGTCAGAATAACAATATCATTCTTAATGTTATTCTTTCTCGCTGATGTTGTCATAAGATGTGGAAGAATTGATAATGCCATATCCTTGAATGCAATTGTAGCACCGTGAAATAATTCAAGGAAATATGCACCATCCGCCTTGACAAGCGGTGCTATCTCAGGGGTGTCGAACTTGCTGTCATAAGCATTTGCAATACAGTTTTTGAGTTCTTCCTCTGTAAAATCCGTAAAGAAAAGCTTCATAACTTCATAAGCAACCTCTCCGTAGCTCAGCTTTGAAAGCTCTTCAAGGCTCTTATCAAGAACAGGTATACTCTCCGGCACAAACAGTCCGCCGTCATCTGCAAGACCCTTAAGAATTGCCTTAGAAGCAGTGACCTTCACATTGTCATCCCTGGTACTTTTATAAAATAATTCCATAGCATCCTCCACAAGATCATTTTTGTTATTTTCAGTAACACCCTGCGTCGTAAAACGCAATAAAAAGGCGATAAGCTTAATACTTATCGCCCATTTTATCACACTTTATTTCATTAAACAAGTAAATTCTTCAGTATTTCCTTAATTCCTTAATAATATCCAAAGAATACATGTCCATTATACTCAAAGAGTCTTCTCAGGTGAGTTGCAAACCAGCTTCCGTCACCTGCTGATGCCGTAGCCGCAAAGAAAAGTGCTCCCTCAGAATAATCCTCTCCGACAAGTGCTCTGTCAACCGCTTCATAAGAAGTGTCCGTAAGCGATACCGAATAGTATCTTCCGTCCATAACCGGCTGAAACTGTGCTCCGTTCTCCTGAAAAATAACATCTGTTACATTGTTAGGAAAATCATTTGAAAATACTCTGTTGATAACTACATTCGCAACAAGAATCTTCGCCTTAATGTCAAGTCCAGTTGCCTCCGCCTCAACAATTCGAACAAGGTTATTGTATTCCTCGTCCGTGATTGTGATAATCGGATTGATATAATCCGCACTCACAAGTGCTTCTTCTGCCATCCGCATTTCATTCACATCAACATAGACACAACGGTATTTCGAAATATTATCCTCTAAGCTCATGTTGAGCAGCGGTCTGGCATAATTTTCATTTTCCAATGTCATGTCTGAATTGATCAGTGATGTGAATACTGTTGTCTCTTCATCAGTGTCATCGTCCGTCTCTTCTTCCTCCGCAACCTGTCCGGTTCCCGTATATGATGAGACGACATTGTTCTTTCCACCTCCGCCATAGCATGTCGAGTTAAGACACACAACCGCAATTACCGCAGAACCTGAGGCAATAATGGCACATCTTCTGTACATACTCTTGGTAATGGTTTTAAAGAAACAAAAAACACCATTAAAGAGCGAAAAAATATTCTTCATCTTAAAAACCTCTCATTCAAATAAATGTTTTTTCGTTCTTGTTGCAATTATATTTACGATTTCATTTTTGTCAATCAAAACTCCGTTTTTTGTGAAAAACGTCTTTTGTAACAATTTTGTAACAATTTTATTCGGAATTATGCCCTCATTTTTGTGTTTTTATTCATGTTTTTTGTAACTTTTGCCTATTGATATTTTTTTATGGTAAAACGGCGACTTTATTATTACCGTCTTTTCTCCGAATTTATTTTCAAAAAGTGGGGGAAAACAGCTTATTTTTTGGATTTTTTAAGCATTTAAGTGGGATAATTGCCCCGAATTCAGGTTCAAAATGGAGCATGCTGCATACAAAATGTAAATTCTTACATTTTCTTACATTTTCAGGTTCTTTTACATTGCAAGAGCAGGCTTCTGAGGCTATAATTGATATCGGAATCTTTAACTAGGAAGAAACGGAGAAAACCATGGCATTACCCGGCGCATTCAAGGCTCAGAAAAAAGATGGCACCATATATTACCGCTCGTCATTTACATACAAAAACAAGCATATAAGTCTCGGCAGCTTTCCAACCGAGGCGGAAGCTAACCTAGCCTACACCGAGGCTCTTGCCATAACCGGCTCATGTATCTGTGAGTGTACGTCAGAGGACTACCACTCACACTGCCGTGTACTGAGCTTCGATAAATATGTCATACTGCTCAATTTTCGTGATAAGGGAATCTATATAAAGACACCAATATATATGATGAAGAATTATTTTATCTATTTTCTTTCCGAGAATGAGGCACTCAAATTCAACGTCGATGACCTCTTTTACTATTCAAACCACACAATAATGAAGCGGCAGGGATACCTGTTTGTTGCGGATTACGGCATGCAGGTCAATATATTATCCAGATACGGAATAAGAAGCCATGCGGTAAAAGGCCGTGACTATGAATTTATTAACGGTGACGACAGCGATTACCGCTATGACAATATAAGAATAATTAACCGCTACCACGGTGTCGAGGCAATAAAAAAGAACGGCCGCCTAAGCTACCGTTCCCGCATCCACATCAATGGCAACTATATAATAGGAAGATACAGCTCTGAGAACGAAGCTGCGATAGCCTACAACAAGGCTGTCGCAATGCTTCATGACAAGGGCTGCACAAAAGCATACCCTGAAAACTATCTCGAAGATATATCTGCCATCGAATACGCCAAGCTCTACAATTCAGTAAAGCTGTCAAAACGCTTTCGTGATTATGTCTCTACTTATTGTTAATGTAATTGATAAGACCGCCGGCGGCAATGAGCTTCTGCATGAACTCAGGAAATGCCTGTCCCTTGTACTGCTTATTCTTGGTCACATTAGTTATGACACCGCTGTCAAAATCAATCTCAACCTCATCGCCATCCTCAATATCCCTGCTAGCCTCAGCACACTCGATGATTGGCAGACCTATATTGATTGCATTGCGGTAGAAAATTCTCGCAAAGGTCTCCGCTATAACACAGCTCACACCGGCCGCCTTGATGGCAATCGGAGCATGCTCTCTTGATGAGCCGCAGCCGAAGTTCTTGTCCGCAACGATGATGTCTCCCTTTTTTACTTTCTTTACAAAATCCTTGTCTATGTCCTCCATGCAGTGTGCTGCGAGCTCTGCAGGGTCGGATGAATTGAGATATCTTGCCGGAATGATAACATCCGTATCTACATTATCTCCAAATTTGAACACTCTTCCTGATGCTTTCATATTAATCCTCCATTCATCTACAGACCAAGCTCTGCAGGTTCACTTATTTTTCCTGTCACGGCACTTGCAGCAGCCACTGCCGGGCTTGCAAGATATACCTCCGACTTTACATGTCCCATACGTCCTACGAAGTTACGGTTAGTCGTCGAGACACATCTCTCGCCCTCAGCAAGAATACCCATGTATCCTCCAAGGCAAGGCCCGCATGTAGGCGTACTCACAACAGCTCCCGCTTCGATAAATGTCTTTAAAAGACCTTCCTCCATCGCCTTAAGATAAATTGCCTGTGTTGCCGGAATTACGATGACTCTGAGTCCCTTTGCAACCTTTCTCCCTTCAAGAACCTCTGCTGCAATACGAAGATCGTCAAGTCTTCCGTTAGTACATGAGCCGATTACAACCTGATCAATTTTGATATCTCCTGCTTCATCAACCGTATGCGTATTCTCAGGAAGATGAGGAAATGCAACTGTAGGCTTAAGTGTGCTGAGGTCTATAGTGTATGTCTCATCATATACGGCATCCTCATCAGCCTCATATATCGTGTATTTTTTGTTCGAATGTTCCTTAATATATGCCTCTGCAATATCATCTACAGGGAAAATTCCATTCTTTCCACCTGCTTCAATAGCCATGTTGGCAATTGTAAATCTGTCATCCATTGAAAGACTCTTTATCCCGTCACCAACGAACTCCATTGACTTGTAAAGTGCACCGTCAACACCAATCATTCCTATAATGTGAAGAATTACATCCTTGCCGCTCACCCACTTAGAAGGCTTGCCTGTAAGCACAAACTTAATCGCTGAAGGTACCTTAAACCAAGCCTTGCCTGTAGCCATTCCCGCTGCCATATCCGTAGAGCCGACACCGGTTGAGAATGCTCCAAGTGCTCCGTAAGTACAGGTATGTGAATCGGCACCGATTACAACGTCGCCCGCAACGGTGAGCCCTTTCTCAGGAAGAAGTGCATGCTCAATTCCCATCTGTCCAACCTCGAAATAGTTGGTAATGTCATTTCTCTTTGCAAATTCTCTCACACACTTGCAATGCTCTGCCGACTTAATATCCTTATTCGGTACAAAATGATCAGGAACAAGTGCAATCTTATCCTTATCAAATACGCCATTAACCTTCATCTTATCCATCTCATGAATGGCAACAGGTGATGTTATATCGTTTCCAAGAACCAAATCAAGGTCAGCCTCAATAAGCTGTCCTGCCTCAACATAAGGAAGACCGGCATGTGCAGCCAGAATCTTCTGTGTCATAGTCATACCCATAATAATTCCTCATTTCACTGTTTTTCTTTAATAATCATATAGAGCAATACGATCATCAAGTTATTACTTGCATTATAGCACATTTTTTGTTATTCTTAAAATACATATTATTTATATTTATTATAACTACAAGTTATTATATTTGTATGAATCGAAATGGAGAATATAATATAATGAACAATATAAATCACGCCTCACTCAATCTATACAATATTTTTATCATGGTTGCGCAGTCAGGCAATCTCTCAGAGGCATCAAAAAAGCTCTTCATCAGTCAGCCTGCCGTCAGTAAAGCCATCCGTCAGCTTGAAAACGAACTCGACACAACTCTGTTCTATCGAAGTTCGAGAGGTGTAAAGCTCACGGAAGAAGGCGAACTTCTCTATAATCACATTCTCGCTGCCTTCAACGAGATTAACGCAGGTGAAATGCTGTTAAGCTCAAGAAAGCTGCTTGGTGTCGGACGCATCCGCTTCGGTGCAAGCAACACCCTGTGTAAATATATTCTTCTTCCAAGGCTTCAAAAATACGTCCGCAAGAACCCTCATGTGAGCATATCAATAAATTGTCAGTCATCCCTGCATACCAAAGCCCTTATCGACAACCACGATATAGACATAGGACTTATAGCCACACCTGACTCTACCAAAGGACTTAAGCTGTATAGCGCCGGTTCAATTCAGGATACCTTTGTCGCTTCCCCGGCGTACATAAAGAATCTCCTTCTCAGGGAGCACACGGACATGAGCAATCTTTTTCACGGTGCCAATCTCATGCTGCTCACCAAGGATAATGTGACAAGAACCTATGTCGACACCTACATAAACGAACTTCCTCTCGCCCAGATAACTCTAATGGAAATCGGCAGTATGGATCTTCTTATTGAGTTTGCCAAGACCGGGCTTGGAATAGGCTGTGTTATACGCGAATTTGTCAAAAACGAACTTGAAACAGGTGCTCTTATGGAAGTAACTCCACCTGATTTATACATAAAAAAAAGAGAGGTAAGTTACTGTGTAAGTGAAGCTCTCCCTCTCTCCGATGCTGTCACAGACTTCCTATCCGGCATCACGGCAGGCTAGCCCTCCGTCTGCTCATCCGCGTTCCCATCTGAGATATTCTCATCGACTTCGTCTTCATCGGTGGTGTATCTCGGGAACAGAGGTATCCCCTCTGCCCAGTAATCAACCTTCTCATTGTATCGTTCATTCAACCACTGCACAGCCTGAATTCTCCCCTCCTCCGTAAAAGGAAACTGTGCCGTAATCTTTTTCTGACGGGTGGTATCATAATTGAACGGTCCCCTCCACACCGTTACCGCAAACAAAGCCTCATCATTCTTGTGAGGATCATGATTAAACACCACATTTTCCAGCGGGCTTCTCTCCATCCTAAAATGCATTCCTCCGCATTCTCCTGTATACGGGCTTCCGTATTGAAAAAAATTGAAGCCTAAAATATCCTCCATCACTATGCCCAACTGTCTCACACTCCTATAATATTCATATATTTCAGTTTTGCTCATTGTAACATTTTATAAAATAGCTGTCAAAGCGTCTTTGTTTAACAAATTATAAACTATTGTTAATTTAATAAATTGCCATTTTTTGGTATTTTGTACTTATAGTTAAACAAGGTTTTAACAAATAAATAGCATAGGAGGAATTATATGAACTGTACTTCCCATGATACCAACCGTATCATAGGTAACAAGATTTACCAGCTCAGGCGTTCCCTTAACATGACGCAGCAGGAGCTCGCCGAAAAGACCGGCATATCTGTAACATTCTTATCAGAAATCGAGAACGGACGCAAATCAATGTCTGTGGATACCCTGATCAAGCTGTCAAGAGGTCTGCATGTCTCACTCGACACCATAGTGTTCGGTCACGACAACTCAAATGACATGCAAAAAGATGTTGTATCCATGATGTCATCTCTTCCGCTCGAATACAATGAATCCATTCTGTTAATCGCCCGTGAGTTCACACGACTTAACCGCAACCGAAACGAATAATAGAACATTACAAAAGACCCCCATCTCACAGGCACAACCTGCAGATGGGGAACTTTTATTTTTGTTTATTAAGCATATAACCTGTTACCGAACCTACAACACCACCGGTAATGTGAGCCATGTATGAAATATTGTTGTCATACACTATACCGCCGTAAATCTGCTGCCCTATAAATATAACCGCTACAAGAATAAAACTTATCGGTATCTCTCCATCTCTAAAACCTGTGAACGAAGTCATGAGAATAAACGAGAATACCACTCCGCTTGCTCCGCAAAGTGCAACATAAGGAAAGAAAATATAGTTGATAACACCTGTAACGAATGCCGTCAATAACATCACTTCTATTATCTCTTTTCCGCCATGTTTTTCCTCAAGCATCGGACCAAGCAGCAACAGATATGAGGCGTTTCCTATAAAATGTGACCATCCGCTATGTCCTAACACATGCGTAAAAAAACGCAGATATGTAAGCGGGTTGGCAAGTGACGAATGGTATGTCATAAACAAAAGCACGTTACTTCCACCCTGAGTTATGTAATTGAGCAAAGTCGCCACAAAGCATAATAGTACAAAAGAAAGTGTCACCGGTGCATTATACGTTATTCTTATTCTCTTCATCACTCCACTCCTCCATCACATATATTTTATTTCTTATCTACCGAATACTTTTCAGAATAATAGTTGACATCCTTTACAATACCGGAATCCTCTGAGTCCCTGAGTTCTTTCAGATACTGGTGGGTGTTGAAATCATCCGATTCAAACTCCATCATGGCAACGGCTATGTTGGAGCAATGCGCAACAATTCTCTCCAGATTCGTCAAAAGATCATTAAATACAAATCCATTGATTGCATCACAGTTACCGCTCTGAAGACGGGTAATATGATTGCGCTTAAGCTCTGCACATAACATTCTCACCGTGATTCTAAGCGGCTCCACCTGCCTTGCCATATCTATATCATCCTGGGTAAATGACTCAACAGTCATATCAAGTTCTTCCTTAACAGCACTGTACAGAATTGCAAGCTCCCGCCGCGCATCATCGGAAAACTTAATCTTTTTCTCCACGATTTCCTTGGCTGCCCTTGATATACCGCAGGCGTGGTCAGCAATACGTTCAAAATCACTGACTGTATGGAGATACTTGGAGTTCTGCACTGTCTGGCTCTTATTAAGTCCCACAGCCGTAATCTTCATCATATATGTGTCAAGCTTGTCCTCATATTTATCGATGATTGTCTCTTTTTCCTGAATGATATTGTACTTCTCAACAGAATAATCATCCATAAGGTCAAATGCCCTCATGACATTCTTTTGTGCCTTTCTTGCCATTCCGTTCATTACAACACCCACCTGAGTAAGTGCAAGTTCAGGGTTTCTTAAGAAACGCTCCTCAAGCAGGTCAAAGTCTGCCTGATCCTCAACCTCATCCTCAGAATCCTTGACGAGCCAGAACATGAGCTTATTAATCTGCTTGATGAACGGTGCGAGTATCACGATTGTGACAACTCGATATACAGTATTGAGAAGGGCTATTGAGACAGAATTCATCTCAACATCCATAAATGCGAACTGACCTCCTCTTGTCACAATCGCCTGAATTGTGTAAAAAAGAATTCCGCATATAATCATTCCGAACAAATCATTAAAAAGATACACAAGTGCCGTTCTCTTACCATTCTTGTTAGAACTCATGCCACTCATGAGAACCGGACATGCGGCTCCGACACCAATACCCATAACTATAGGCAGTGCCGCCGAAAAAGGCAGAAATCCCGACATTGCAACCGACTGCAGAATACCTATGGATGCCGACGCACTCTGAAGCACTGCCGTGATAACTATACCTAAAAGAATACCAAGAAACGGATTGGAAAACTTCGTAAGCATTCCCATAAAAAAAGGATTGTTCTGAAGCGGAGACATCGCCTCCTTCATGGTTGACATACCTATCATAAGTATCGTAAATCCAAACATGATATCACCGACTGCCTTATGAGACTCTTTCTTTGAAAGATTTCTCACAAGCAGACCAATTACTGCTACAATTGCCGCTATACTCGACGATGACAAAAGAGCCGCTATACCGCCCGCTCCCTGAATATCCGAAAGACACAAAATCCATCCGGTTATACTCGTTCCGATATTGGCACCCATTATAATACCAATTCCCTGTATAACCTTCATCATACCCGAATTAACGAATCCGACTACCATAACCGAAGTAGCCGATGATGACTGAATAATAGCCGTAACACCTGCACCCAGCAAAATTCCCTTAATCGGTGTGCTTGTCAACCCGTACAAAAGCGTCTCAAGCTTATTTCCCGCAACCTTCTTAAGACCGTCGCCCATCACACTCATTCCATACAGGAAAAGTGCAATTCCGCTAAACAGCCCAAGGCACAACAGCGTTACTGATACAGCATCCATAACAAAACGTCCTCATTTCTTGTTTTCTTATATTCTTCTTTACTATATTTTTACATCTATTTCATTCTAATACAAAAAAAAAAGATTTACAACAAAAATGTAAACTAATCTTTATACATCTTAACAAAGCGGGCTGTATATAATAATATTGACACAAATCTTATTTTAGCGCAGTTAAGATTTCATTAATGATACATGATTGTGAAACGCAATTTTGACTATAAACAGTTGTGCAAATTTAACAAATTCGCAAGCAGGTACTATGAAACCGCCGGTACTTAGACAGTGTATTTTACTGCGTTATGTACCGTTGCGTGATTCATGTAGCGAAAGCGTGCCTGTGGTGAATTGTTAAATTTGTACAACGTCCGCTTTAAAATATATAATTTTGCAATTGCCTAAATCATTAATGATATCGAAAGGAGCACTGACTATGTTTTTAAAATTGGGAATATTCTGCATATTGCTCGGATATGTAAAATTCTGCATCGCACTCGTTATGCAGTATAGGCGACAGAAAGAAAGTTAAAATAATAAATTTGCATGGTCCTCCATTCTTATCCCCTGCATACTGCCATCGCGTTTGGTATGATATAATGTTACTGTTCCATCCATCAACCTGTTGTTCCCGGTTATCGCTTGGTATGATATAATTAATCAAGGTCTACATTTCCGGCAATGCCAGTTGTTGTTCCCTGTTATCGTTTGGTATGATATAATATAAAAAATATAGCTTGTCGCAAATGTATGGTTGTTGTTCCCTGTTATCGTTTGGTATGATATAATTTTAGACGAGGTACAAAATTGGTTCAATTCGTTGTTGTTCCCTGTTATCGTTTGGTATGATATAATATTTCCCGAGCAAGAAAGAAGTCAAGATAGGTTGTTGTTCCCTGTTATCGTTTGGTATGATATAATCCATACATATCAAAATAATCATCAATGCACGTTGTTGTTCCCTGTTATCGTTTGGTATGATATAATCCAGTCACGCTCTCCCAACCAGTCACACCCGTTGTTGTTCCCTGTTATCGTTTGGTATGATATAATCACATCTTCGTCTTTCAACAATCTCTGCATGTTGTTGTTCCCTGTTATCGCTTGGTATGATATAATTGTGACGCTAAAGTGTTGCCATTGTCAAGTGTTGTTGTTCCCTGTTATCGTTTGGTATGATATAATCCAATAACTGCATCTTGAGCTGTTCAAGCGTTGTTGTTCCCTGTTATCGTTTGGTATGATATAATCATTCTGTGTTTCAAGAATTGCCGCATTGAGTTGTTGTTCCCTGTTATCGTTTGGTATGATATAATAGTAATCGTATGTGCTCACGGTGCAGAGTGTTGTTGTTCCCTGTTATCGTTTGGTATGATATAATAATATCAACGGGTGGAAGTATGGCTTTAGTGTTGTTGTTCCCTGTTATCGTTTGGTATGATATAATATACCTCACTTTCCCATTAAATCCCAAAAGTTGTTGTTCCCTGTTATCGTTTGGTATGATATAATGCTTTCAGCTCATCAACTGCACCATCATCAGTTGTTGTTCCCTGTTATCGTTTGGTATGATATAATTTAGAAAACAATTTGAGATAATTCCTGAAGGTTGTTGTTCCCTGTTATCGTTTGGTATGATATAATATGCTGTCTTGACTTCTTTCTTGCTCGGGAGTTGTTGTTCCCTGTTATCGTTTGGTATGATATAATGAATTGGGGTAAGTATTGCAAATATGATAAGTTGTTGTTCCCTGTTATCGTTTGGTATGATATAAT
>OLGY01000636.1_pt1 | contig 22784 bp, 12 predicted proteins | sample 1605951 | NCBI WGS metagenome assembly OLGY01 (sample SAMN03283280) | human gut metagenome | biome: human-associated habitat; material: feces | host: Homo sapiens | place: Peru | collected 2012
CCGCACCATCCCGAATCTGGTGTACGACGAGAGCAACGTGGAGGACATCGACACCACGCAGGAAGACCACATCTACGACGAGTGCCGGTATGTGCTGATGGAAAACCCCATCAGCCCCCGGCAGCATGTGGAAGCCCCTCTGCTGCGGGACGACCCGCTGGAACTGGATGCGCGGAGAGCGACGTTTTACAGGGTGTGACCTGGCGGGAAGAGGTACGATAGGAGGTCAAGTTGGAAGACAATTTGGAAGAAGTCATCGGAACCGAAGAGGTGGCGAAGGCAGCGCAGCTGTTGCAGCGGTACAAGAGCGGCAAGGCGGCGCTGGACACCCGGATCGTGGACAACGAGCTGTGGTTCCGGATGCGGCACTGGAAGAATTACAAGAACGAGATGATGGAAGGCAAGCCGACCCCGGCGAGCGGGTGGCTGTTCAACTCCATCGCGAACAAACACGCCGACGCGATGGACAACTACCCGGAACCGAACGTACTGCCCAGAGCGGCGGACGATGAAGAGACGGCGAAGGTCCTTTCGAAGGTGCTGCCGGTGGTACTGGAACAGGCCGACTACGAGCAGGCCTACAGCGACACCTGGTGGCGCAAGCTCAAGCAGGGCACCGGCGTGAAGGGCGTGTTCTGGGACCCGGCAAAGCGCAGCGGCCTGGGAGATATCACCATCCAGAGCATGGACATCCTGATGCTGTACTGGGAGCCGGGCGTGATGGACGTGCAGGAATCGGCGAACCTGTTCAGCCTGAGACTGGAAGACAACGACCAGTTGAAAGCCAGGTGGCCCCAGCTGGACGGCCACACCGGCAGCACACTGGAAGTGGCAAAGTACGTGCACGACGAGCACATCGACACCACCGACAAGAGCGTGGTGGTGGACTGGTACTACAAGAAGGCCCGGCCCGAAGGGGAACCGCTGCTGCACTACTGCAAGTTCTGCAACGGCATCGTGCTTTACGCCAGCGAGAACGACCCGCAGTATGCCGACCGGGGATTCTACGACCACGGGCTGTATCCGTTCGTGTTCGACCCGCTGTTCATGGAAGAGGACAGCCCGGCGGGGTTTGGGTACATCGACGTGATGAAGGACACCCAGACCGCCATCGACGAGATGAACCATGCCATGGACGAGAACATCAAGCTGGCGGCAAAGCCCCGCTTTTTGCTGAGCGACGCGGCGGGCGTGAACGAAGAGGAGCTGGCAGACTGGTCGCGGGACATCGTGCACGTGGCCGGGGCGCTGCGGGACGGCAGCCTGACCCCGCTGCAAACGGCGGGGCTGCAGGGCAACTGCATCAGCTACCGGGACGCGCGGGTGGCCGAGCTGAAGGAGATCAGCGGCAACCGGGATGTGAGCCAGGGCGGCACCACGAGCGGCCTGACAGCGGCTTCGGCCATTGCGGCCCTGCAGGAAGCCGGAAGCAAGCTGAGCCGCGACATGCTGAAGAGCGCCTACCGGGCCTTTGCGAAGGAATGCTACCTCATCATCGAGCTGATGCGGCAGTTCTACGACGAAGAGCGGGTCTACCGCATCACCGGGCCGACTGGCCAGACGGAGTTCGTGCCGTTCTCCGGCCAGCAGCTCCGGGCCCAGCCCGGCGGCATGGTGGGCGGCGTGGAGCTGGGTGCTCACGAACCTGTGTTCGACATCACGGTGAGCGCAGCAAAGAAGAGCACCTTCAACCGGCTTTCCCAGAATGAGACGGCGAAGGAGTGCTATCAGCTGGGGTTCTTTGCCCCGGCGAACGCCGACGCGGCGCTGGCCGCGCTGGACATGATGGACTTTGAGGGCATCGAGAAGGTACGGGAGCGGGTGCAGCAGAACGGTACGCTCTACCAGCAGTTGCAGCAGGCCATGGAGCAGGTGCAGAAGCTGGCGGGCATCATCGACCAGCAGAACGGCTCGAACCTTTCGGCCATGGCGGGCGCTGCGGCCCAGCAGGCAGGCAGCGCGGGCGGGGGCAGCGGCGGGACCAGCGAGGGCCTGAGCATCACCAACGGCCTGGGCGCACAGGTGGGCAGCGGCGGAAACAGCCTTGCCACCCAGGCGGCCCGGCGGGCCATGGACGTGAACAACCCGAACAAGTAAAGGAGAAAGAGCATGATCGAAGCAAGTGTGATGCGCACGGTTTGGAACGACGACAAAATCAGCTACGAAGTGAAAGCGAAGGGCCATGCAGGCGCGGGAAAGTACGGGCAGGACATTGTGTGCGCAGCTGTGAGCGTCCTGATGCAGACCCTTGCCAACGAGGTGGAGGAGGCTGCACGGGCAGGCACTGTGGCGCTGGGCGCTGTGGCCCACGGCGACGGCTGGATGAAGGTGGAGGTGACCCCGACTCGTGAGAGCTGCAACATGGTGGAAGCATGGGTGGAGCTGGTGCAGGACGGACTGGACGCGCTGGCGGAGAGCTACCCGGAGAACGTGGAGCTGGTGGTGAACATGATGTTCGCGGACGGCACGGCACCGGACCCGGCACAGCTGCCGGACATGGTGAGCGGGAAGATGAACCTGCAGCTGTTTGCCGAGGGCGGCGATGGCGGCAGCGGAGCCGGGGAAACCTCTCAGTCTGCTGGCGCAGACAGCTTCCCTGACAGGGGAGCCCTTGGCAGGGAGGAGAACTCTGCGTTGGGCGAAGAAGAAAATGCTGCCCCGGATGAAGCAGAGGGCCGTGACGGCGAGAGCAAGGGCGAGGAGGAAAAGAAACTCAGCCCGGCGGAGCGGCGGAAGAAATTCGGCCAGCTGATGAGCGGGGAGTACAAAGACCTGATGGAAGAGTACACGGACACTGTGAGCCGCGCGGTGGAACAGCGCATCACGGCAAGCCCTGAGATGCGAGGGCTGCTGGAAGCGATCGCCGAGAAGTACGGCACCGATGCCACGGACCTTGTGGCCCTGACGGAAGCTGTCAAGAACGGCGTGGTGAAGGATGACAGCTACTTCGAGAAAATCGCCATGGAAAAGGGCGTTTCCGTGAAGACGGCGCGGGAGCTGGACAAGCTGGAGACCCAGAACCGCCGCCTGACTGCCCAGCAGGAAGCGGCGGCACAGATGCAGAAGGCCGCGCAGGAACAGGCCCGCATCGCACAGATCCAAGCCCAGTGGGACGCCGAGGCCGAAGTGCTGAAGGCAAAATACCCGGAGTTTGACCGGGAAGAGGTGCTGGCGAACCCGGAAGTGGGGAAGATGATGCGGGCGGGCTGCTCGATGGAAGCGGCCTACCGGGCAGCATACTTTGACCGCCTGATGGCCCGGCAGACTGCCGCAACGGCTCAGCAGACTGAACAGGGAGTGCTGAACCGGGTGCAGCAGCGGGGCAGCCGCCCCAGCGAGAACGGCACCCGCCCCGGCGGCGCGGTGCAGACCCGCATGGACGTGGAACACATGAGCCGTAAGGACCGCGAGGCGCTGGAAAAACGAGTGCTGCGCGGGGAGATCATTACATTTTGACAGGAGGAAGACCATGAAGAAAAACACCATGAAGCTGGACCTGCAGCTCTTTGCGCAGGCCAGCACCCAGAACCAGAACACCACCACCGCCAGCGGCATGAGCGCCGAGATGAAGACCTATTACGAGAAGCGGCTCATCGACCAGGCGGAACCGGCGCTGGTGCACGACCAGTTCGGCGACAAGTACCCCATCCCGGCGAACGGCGGCAAGACCATCGAGTTCCGCAAGTACGACAGCCTGCCCAAGGCCACCACCCCTCTGACCGAGGGTGTGACCCCCAACGGCCAGACCCTGAATGTCTCCACCGTCACGGCGGAGGTGAAGCAGTACGGCGGCTGGACCCCCATCACCGACACGCTGCAGCTGACGGCCATCGATAACAACATCGTGCAGGCCACCAAGATTCTCGCCAGTCAGGCAGGCCGCACCATCGACAGCGTGGTGCGGGACATCATGGCAGGCGGCACCAACGTGATCTATGCCCCCAAGATCGGGACCGACGGCGCAGAAACGGCGGTGACCAGCCGCTCGACTCTGGACGCCACCAGCCAGCTGACCAGCAAGCTCATCATGAAAGCGGCCACCCAGCTGAAGGCCATGAACGCGGACCCCATCGATGGCAGCTACATTGCCATCATCCACCCGTATGTCTCCTATGACCTGCGAAACGACCCGGCGTGGATCGATGTCCACAAGTACGCACAGCCGGAGGAGATCTACAACGGCGAGATCGGTAAGCTGCACGGGGTGCGGTTCGTGGAGACCAGCGAGGCGAAGATCTGGAAGGGCACTGGCTGCCCGGCGGGGCTGGCGGTGTTTGGTACGCTGATCCTTGGGGCCCACGCCTACGGCACCACGGAGATCGAAGGCGGCGGTCTGGAACACATCGTCAAGCAGCTGGGCTATGGCGATGACCCCCTGAACCAGCGGGCTTCCGTGGGCTGGAAGGCCACCCAGACGGCAGAGCGTCTGGTGGAGCAGTACATGGTCCGGATCGAGAGCTGCTCCAAGGAGTACAGCGCAACGGCAGCGGCAAACTAAGGAGGAACAATATGGCAGTGAAGAAAGAGACCGAGGATGGCATGGTGAGCATCCGACTGTTTTCTGACAATGGGCGCTACAAGGGCGACCTGTTCGTGAGCGTAAACGGCGTGAATTACCAGATCAAGCGGGGTGTGACTGTGAAGGTCCCCCCGGAGGTGGCGGAAGTGATCCAGCACAGCGAGGAGCAGGACGCTCAGAGCGCGGCGCGGATGGAAGCCATCGTGAAGAGAAGCGAGTAAGCGCAGGAACCAACAAGTGAACCAAAAGACCCCCGGCCCGGCGGCACACGCTGTGCCGGGGGTCTTTGAGTGAAAGAAAGGATAGGCAGGTAATGACGGCAGGACAGGCCATTGAGATGGCGGATGCGATGCGGCCCAACAACAGCTTTGACGTTCAGCTGAAACAGCTGTGGCTGCGGCAGGTGGATGCGGCGCTGCGCAAGAGCATCCTTGACCGGGCAGAATGCGGCGACGCATTCGACGCGGTAGGTGCGGACGTTTGGTTCGAGGAGGGGTTGGAAGCCGAAACAGAATTGCTGGCCCCGGCGGCATTCGAGAGCCTTTACCACCACTGGTTATGCGCACAGATCGATTTCGCGCTGGGAGAAGCGAACCGGGCGGCAAACGAGATGCAGCTGTACAGCGACAGTGTGCAGGAGTTCGGTGCATGGATGCGGCGGCAGTATCCGCCCAGGGAAACGAAACAGTTCAGGTATTGATATGGAATTGAATCAGATCAGCAGTACGCGCCAGCTGCTGCGGGCATTCGGCGGGTTGAACGAGACCTACGGGTGCAGCGAAGCAGAGCTGAGCGGCGGGACCAATTTTTCGAGCCGGGGATACCCGGCACTGGCGACCCGGAAGCACCGGCGGCGGGTGCGGGATGCAGCCGATGTGGGCGGGATGTACCACCTGAACGGTGTGCTGAGCGCCGAGGGCACGACCCTGCGGTATGCACCGGACGACGGGAGCGAGGCCATCGTGCTGCAAAATGCCGTAAGCCGGGGCGAAAAGCAGATGGTAGGCATGGGCACGAAGGTGATCATCTTCCCGGACAAGATCGCGTTCGACACGGCTACGCGCACGGCAGCTGCGCTGGGGGCCACATGGGCCCAGCCCAGCAGTGCCGCCATGACCGTGGCTCCCTGCGACAGCGAGGGGATCTTATACACCCCGAAGTACACCGGCAGCAGCACCCCATCGAGCCCGGCAAACGGCGAAGTGTGGCTGAAGCAGGACCCGGATGCACCGTGGAGTTACAAGAGCGTGATGAAGGTCTACAGCGCGGCGGGCAGCTGGCAGACCGTGACGATGAACTATCTGCGGGTGGAGTGCAGCGGCATCGGGAAGGCGTTCAAGGCGGGCGACGCACTGAGCCTTGCCGGCATTCCGGCCCCGATGAAACTGGCCTACTCGAAGGCACTGGACGGCGACGCAGCCGTGGAACACATTGAAGATGATGTGCTGATCCTTGCCATCTCGCCGGACACGGAGAGCAGCTTGTATTATGGCAAGATGACCCTTTCCGGCGGGAGCGTGGCATGGATGAGCCTGGACGGGAAGGTGAAGCAGGGCTTCGACGGGAAGTTCGGGACACTGACGGCTGCACGGCGGGTGCCGGACCTCGATTTCCTGACCGAGTGCGACAACCGGGTGTGGGGCTGTTCCAGCAGGGAGAACGTCATCTACTCCTGCAAGCTGGGCGACCCCACCAACTGGTTCTCCTACCGGGGCACGGCTGCGGACAGCTACGCCGTGACCGTTGGCAGCGACGGGGCTTTTACCGGGGCGGCAACGTGCATGGGGTACGTTTTGTTCTTCAAAGAGACCTGCATCCACAAGCTGTACGGCTCGAAGCCGTCTGACTACCAGATGAGCAGCGTGCGGTGCGCGGGCGTGGCAAAGGGCGCACACCGGAGCTTGTGTGTGCTGAACGAGGTGCTGTATTACTTTGCACTCGACGGCGTGATGGCGTGGAACGGCAGTCTGCCCACCAAGGTCTCCGACAGCTTGGAAACGGAAAAGCTGAACGTGAACACCGTGGCTGTGGGCGGGGCACTGAGCGGAAAATATTATCTGTATCTGGCAAAAGACCACGCCCGGCGGCTGCTGGTGCTGGACACGGCGCGGGGGCTGTGGCAGGAGGAAGACCCGGCCGGGCAGGAGATGTGTTCGACGGGGCGGCAGCTGTATTTGTGGGACGGGGAATCCCTTTGGGGCGTAGACCCGGACAAGGACAGCGGCGAGCCGGACGTGGTGGACTACGAGATGACCACCGGAGACATCGGGTTGGCACTGCCCGATGATAAATACATCTCCCGCGTGACCCTGCGGCTGGATGCAGCCGAGCGGGGCGTGGTGACGGTGTGGGCCAGCTACGACGGCGGGACATGGGAAGAGGCAGGCCGCGCGGACGTGGCCGACAAATGGACACGGGTGAATCTGCCCTTTGCGCCGCAGCGGTGCGACACGCTGCGCCTGCGGCTGACCGGGCGCGGACAGCTGGTGGTCCGGAGCATTGCGCTGACGCTGGCCAGTGCGGTGGGCAACCGTGTGGAAGGAGCGAGACCGAGATAATGGCATCGATCGCAGGACTGGGGAAGATCGCCGCGCCCAATTTCAGCGGCAACATGAGCGAAGAGGACGCCCGCGCCATCCGGAATTATTGCAGCCAGCTGCAGGATCAGTTGATCTATGTGCTGAGCAATCTGGACGAAGAAAACTTTTCGGCGGGCGCACTGGAAAAAATGAAAGGAGCAGACAGATGAGCAGGGTTTCGGACGCAAGGTACGAACTGGAACAATACGAGGGCACCAAGCCCGGCGAATACCAGAGCCAGTACCAAGACAAGATCAACGACGTGATGGGCCAGCTGGACGGGATGAAGACCTTTCAGTATGACCCTACCACCGATGCAGCCTACACGCAGTACAAGAACAGCGCCACCCGGCAGGCGAGGTTTGCTAACGAGAATGCACAGGCTTCGGCCTCGGCGAGGACGGGCGGGTATGGCTCCAGCTACGGTACGCAGGCGGGCCAGAATGCCTACCAGAACGCCATGAACAGCCTGAGCAGTGCAACGGACAGTTTGTACGATCAGGCGTTTAACCAGTACACCCAGAAAAAGGCGAACCTGAAAGAGCAGCTGAGCGGCTACCAGCAGGCCGAACAGCAGGACTACACCCGATACCAGAACGAACTGGCAAACTGGTACAACGGGCTGAACTATTACCAGAACAAGTACAACACGGCCAGCAGCGAAGACCAGCAGAGAAAGAGCAACTGGGTGAGCGGCGTCGGGACCGTGCTGAATCTGGCATCGAAGTTTTTGCCGCTGCTGTTTTTGTAAGGGGAGGGAGAACAAATGGGAACCATCAAACGACTGAACGAAGCGCAGAAGGCTCAGAAGGATGCGGAGAACGCCATGCCGGGGGCATACCAGAGCCAGTACAAAGACCGAATCAACGAGACGCTGGACGCGATGGGCGGGGCAGGAGCCGACAGCGCAGTGGACACGCTGCTGGACAAAGCCTACCAGCAGTACCGCCAGTTGACCGGGCAGAATGCAGCAGCAGCGGCCCAGAACGCCGTGGACGTGGCCAACGGGCTTTCGGGCGGGTATGGCTCTGAATGGGCCGGGAACGTGGCCCAGCAGGGGTACAACGAAGCAATGGCCGCAGTGGATGACGCCATGCCCAGCCTGCGGGCCAAGGCGCTGAACCAATACCAGAACCAGCAGAACGATCTTGCGGATAGGCTGAGCGCCCTGATGAATCAGGAGAGCATGGCCCAGAACCAGTATAACGGCAGCGTGGCCGATGCGGAGAATATGCGGGACTACCGCCAGAGCCGCGCCAACATGGCAAAGCAGGAGAACACGAGCTTCTGGAACAACGTATGGAACACCGTGAAGAATGTGGGCTCGTCGGCGCTGAATGCCTATGATACATACAAGGGCTACACGCAGCAGCAGTGGGAAAACGAGATGGCCCAGGCTCAGTTCGATTTCCAGAAGCAGCAGTATGCGGACAGCCTGGCGCGGCAGGACAAGGAGGATAAAGCCAGAGCTTACGAAGTCGCCTTCAAACTGCAAAAGGCAGGCCTAGGCGGTGCAGCCAGCGACGTACTGAACGAATATGGACTGAATGCGGATGTGTTTGCAAACTACACGGGTGCACCCATCACGCGGGACGATCAGGCAAGCGCCCTGAGAGCAGCGGCTTCTCTGGTGGCAGACGGCAACCCCGAAGCGGCAGCGAACCTGCTGAAGATGTACGGCATGGATGCCGATGCGGCGGGCACTTACACGACGCTGATGCGGCGGCAGCTTGAGACGGCTGCGGCCAAGGCTGCATTGACGAAGACAGGCAGCTCCGGGCGGAGTTCGGGAAGCAGCGGGAAAGCCGGTGCAGGCGGTGGAAGCAACCATGGCTATACGAGTGCCCAACTGCTGCAAATGTCGAAGACGTACAGCAACATGAAGGACAGTGACCCGCAGAAGGAGTATTACCAGCAGGTATTGACCGATGCGGGATATCTGAAACCGGAGACGGCAAGTGCGGCGGGCGGGATGGCGGCCCCGCTGGCGGGTGTGGAACCCTATACCCCGGCCAGCTCGAAGCTGCGGCTCTCGAACACCGGAAATTACACGACGCAAAAGGCAAAGAGTGGGCAGACGAGCAACACAAGCACCGGAATGCCCTACACAAACGCCCTGAGCTACGCAAAGGGCTGGAAGGCGAAGGGTCTGAACGCCAACGAGATCGCGACCCGGCTGATGAACATGGGCGCGTCGGACGACGTGATCGACCGGGCGATGCAGAGCGCAGGATTCTAAGGAGGACGTAGGATGGCATGGAAGACAGGAAGTGCGGCTGCGCTGCGGTCGCAGAAAGAAAAAGACCGGCACCAGAATCAGGAAACGACAGCGGCGAGCACGCCCGCAAAGACCACACAGACTTCGACGGCTGCGGGCGGCTGGGCAAAGGGCAGCGCGGCAGCATTGCGGGAACACAAGCAGACGGAAGCGGAAAATATCGACCTGACCTCGAAGGCGTTTGACGAGTACAGGGCAAACAATCTGGGGCTGGCGGAAGAGATGGACAGCCGCAGGGATTGGCTGGGCCAACAGGACATGGGGACCAAGGATATTTACAAGGATGTGAACCGCTGGAAGGACACCGACGACAACCGGAATCTTTCGGAAGCGGTGAAGCGCATCGATGGGACACACGGCGCATACACCGACGCGGACCTTATTAAAAACAGCAGCTGGACACAAGCGGATATTGACCGGGCACGGGCCATCAATAAGCAATACGAGACGCTGCCGCTGGCGTATCGGGCCGGGCGGAGGCTCGGCAGCAGCGCGAAAAGCCTTGCGGCCAATGTTTCCGGCGCGGCGGCAATGGCGGCGGGTGCCCTGCCGCAGGCGGTTGGCACCGAGGTGAAGGACGATGACCCTACCCGCACCCTGATGCGGGCCATCCAGCGCGTGGACGGCACACACGGGATGTACACCGACAAGGACCTTGTGAGCGCCGGGTGGACGGAAGAGCAGATCAAAGATGCACGTACACGGCTCGCAGCCGGAGAAGCCAGCAGCAAGGTGGACAACCCCGTTTATAACTGGGGCAAAGAAACACACCGAAAGGGAGAAGAGCTGCTGGCAGATGCACAGGCAGGCGAAAGCGGGGCACAGCGTTTTTTGCACAGTGCTGCCATGAGCGCGGGTGAAAACCTCGCGCTGGGAGCCGTGAACCCGGCGCTGGTGCTGCCAGTGCTGAGCTTGCAAGGCGCGGGAGACAGCTTGGCGGCCAGTGACGCGAAGGGGGAAAGCCCCGAAAAAGCAATGGCAAAGGCGGCACTGAAGTTCGGCGCGGGATGGGCCATCAACTCGGTGGGTGCGGCAGACCTGGCAAAGACCATGGGCTCTGACTACGCCAAGAACACCGTAGCCGGGCAGATCGCAGACTGGGTGCGCGGCATGGCGGGCAGCTCGGAGTTCGCACAGAGTTATCCGGCCATTGCCAACGCTGTGACTGGCGGTATCGACAACGCTATGCAGGCCTTTGTGGAAAGCTATGCTGACCAAGCCATCGATGCAGCACTGGGCGATACGGAAGCAGCCAAACAGATGTTCACCAAGGAGAATTTCCTTTCGGCGCTGGAAAGCGGACTTTCCGGCGGTGTATCCGGCGCGATGGGCGGCGCAGCGGGCACAGGTGTGAGCATGGCAAAGGCCAAGACGAAACAGGCATTGGAAGCTCGCGCACAGTCGGCACAGGAAGCAGCGGCGGAAAAGGCATGGCAGCAGCGGGTGGAAGAGCCGGAGGCGGCAGTGCGAGAGGCTGCACCGGAGGAAGCCGCAAAGGAACAGGCGGGACCCGGCGGAGAGGTGGAACGTTTGGATGCTGCAGAATATGCAGCGGATGCGGAGAAAAATGCTGCAAACGCTGCAAAGAAGGCAGCAGAACAGACCGTTGAAAATGCTGGGGAAACGGAGGAAACTCCCTCAGTCACCTTCGGTGACAGCTCCCTCAGAGAGGGAGCCTTGGAAGAACGGGCAGGCACTGAGGCAGAGGGCAAGGAGTACGCCGACGTTGATTTGAAGGTCGATCCGGCGGGGCTGGACGCGGCGGACGAGGGAAGCGGGCAGATGCGGGAGACCTACGGGCTGCGGGAACCCAGCGGCCAGACGGCCCGGCAGAGCGAGGTACAGCGCCAGTTGGAGCAGTGGGGCGTGGAGAGCGGCAAGACCAAGGCCGCGCAGGACATCAGCCAGAAGCTGCCCGACAACGTGGATGCGGACCGCTACGCAGCAGCGGCCTCTACCATTTACCATCTGGCAAAGATGGAGGATGTGAAGACCTTCGAGGATGCGTTGAAGCTGGCGGGTGCCATGGACAACACGGCCATGAACGTGAACTATGTGCTGGACAGCGGGGAAGCGGGAAAGGCGGCGCTGAACACCGCCTACCTTTACGGCGCAGACGCCAAGGAACAGGCGGGCGGCTACGGCGGCGGCCTGACCGACCAGAGCGCCAGCGGACAGGGGCGGGCCTACTATGAAGGGACGCTGGATCACGACGGCACCGACATGGGCAGCCAGATCATCGAGCTGAACGCCGCCGCCACCGGCACCGACGCTGTGCTGAAGAACGTGCTGCAAAACAATCCGAACGTCCGGGCCTATGTGGACAGCGAGACGGCCCGTATTTTCTTCGGGGACAACGTCAGCGACATTTTCGGCACCGTGCTGCACGAGGACTACCACTGGTATAACTCCCTCGACCAAGCGGGCGCAAAGAGCTTGCAGGACCATGCCCTGACCTACCTTGCCCAGATGGACGGATATGAGAGCGTAGACGAGATGATCCGGGACAAGATGGACGTGTACGCCAGCCAGAAGCTGACCTATGAACAGGCAGCCGAAGAGCTGGTGGCAGATGCGTGGCGGGGGATCTTTGCGACGGAAGCGGATTTCAAGCGCTGGGTGGAATTCCAGCGCGGACAGGCGGAGAAAAATGCGGGCGTGAGGGGTTCCATCCACAAGGTGATGAACCGGGTGAAGAATCTGCTGAGCGACATCATCAGCCGGGCCAAAGAGGTGCTAACCATCGACCCCAGCAATGCCGCCGCCCTGAAGGCAAAGCGGCTGGCCGAGGCTCAGAGACGGACCTTGCAAGACGAATACTTCGCCCACGCCGAAAAGGCCATGGACACCCTGCGGGCCGCAAAAGAAAACGCCGCAGCCCTCAAAACCGAGAGCGCGGCGGAAGGACGCAATATTCGTTTTTCGATCCAGAAGGATGCCGACGGAGAGAGCTACATCAAAATTGATGAAGATATCTTGAACGGTGTTCCACAGGAAGATTGGAAAACCGTAGTGAAGCAGGCCATCAAAGAACGGTATCCGAACGGTTTTGAGCGGAACGGCTGGACGATTGAAAACACAAAAGAAAGCCGAAAAGAATTTGTCTGGTCGAAGTATACAAAAGCACTGCAATGGGAAAGCTCCGAGATGTATGCAGACAAAATGCGGATGGCATCGAATTTGGATGAAATCATTCAAACCGCAGATGAAGTCTACAGAGAACCTGCAAATCATAAGAATGCGGAAGCATTCAACCGTGGAAAAATCAAAGTCATGGTTGGGCCGAATACTTATGAGGCTGATGTTGTGACAGCTATCAAGCCGGAGAACCGAGAGATTTTTTACGATATCGTAAATATCGAACCAACAAAAATAAAACTCTCCGGTGGTACCCACATGGAATCCGAAGATTCGGGGAGTAGTCTGCCGGAGAGTTTTATGGAAGCCCCCGGTGGAACCGTCACCGAAACAAAAAATTCCGATGCCAGCAGATTGCCGGAAGCTTCCAGAGAAAGCAGCCTTACCACGGTACTCAAAACCGAGCAGGACGATGAAGCCCCTAAGCTGCTTTCTAAAAATAGTATAGCACAAGAAAATGCCGAAAGCAAGGGAAACAGCGAACCTGTGAAGAAATCGGTGCGGTTCCAGCTGAGTGCTCCGGTGGAGGTGGACCAGAACAAAGACCTTGTGGCCGTCCACAACCTGACTGAAGAAAATCTGCGGGAAGCGCTGGAGCTGGGCGGGTTGCCGTCGCCATCCATTGCGGTGGTCAAGGCACAGGAAGGCCATACCAAATACGGCCCCATCTCACTGGTGTTCAACTCCGATACCATTGACCCCATGGTGAACCGGGCCAATCGAATCTATGGCTCCGACGCATGGACACCCACCCGGCCCAATGTGGAATACGAAGTGCACGCGGACAAGGCAGTGAAGCTGAACAGCGAACTTGCACAATTGAGCCGACAAACCGCTGGCGGCGTATTTGCGCGGGAAAATGTGCTCAGCGGAAAGCTGGACATGGAAGCGTCCGGGAAGAGCCCGAAGCAACTGGCAGAGAGCCTTTCCCGGAATGATGCGGTCAAGGCGGCCTATCTGGCAGACAAAGGCGAAACCGTGCAGGTGGTGACAAAGCAGGAGGTGCGTTTTACCGAAAGCCAGAAAAAGCGGTATGAGAAAATCATGGAGGCCCTTGGCGGAGAAGCTGCCCTGCGGGACATCGTGGAGTCCGACGTGGTGAACGGAAATCACGATAAATCCAATGCCGTGCTGAATGAAGTGCGGGAAGCAGAAAAAAGCTGGGCTATGGAAGAGTTTGGCTGGAGCGAAGAAAAGGCGCAGACCAAAGCCGACCGGCTGATCGCACCGATGCTGCTGGCCAGACTGGAAAACGCATATGAATATGTGACGACCAAAGATATGGCCGGGAAAACCGTGCAGGATACGGAAGCGATGCAGAAGGAGTTACAGCAGAAAGCCCCGGATGCTGATGTGGAAGAGTGGCTGCTGCCGAAGATGGAGGGTATTCTGGGGAAAAAGGGAATCCGAAATGAGAAGGACCCCTATACCAGAACCGGAAACCGGAGAAGCTTTGCCCAACTGCACAACCCCTACACGTTGCAGAATCTGGTGGAGGCCATGAACCAGCAAAATGCACGCGGAGAAGGCGCATGGGGCCTTTCGGCCAGCACTCTGATGAGCACGGCTACGGCGGAATATCAGAATCTGGACGAAGTGCGGGCAGACAAAGGCCGCTTGCAGCAGATGCCGGAAGAAGAGTACAAGGCGCTGCTGGAAAAGGCGGATCACCAGATCGAGGCTGTGATCGGCAAGCTGCGCAGCGAAACCGAAGCTCACGCAGACAACAGCTTTGAAGAGCGGGAAATCCTCGGCGACATCCTGTTGCGGGCCGCACAGGGAAAGCAGACCATGGCAGCGGTCAGCAAGGCATTTTCTAAGGAAGGCTATACCATCAGCCGGGAGACGGCAAAGCAGATCGTGGCGCTGTACAAAACCATCGCAGACATCCACACCGGGTACTTTGAGGCGAAACCCCAGCGAGCCGTGGAGTTCGACGAGGTGCGGGCGGCTATTGTGCCGGACAATGCTTCGGCGGCGCTGCTGGACAGCCTGAAGGAAAAGGGCGTGACCGTCTACGAGTACAAAGCCGGGGATGATGCGCAGCGCACGAAGGTGCTGAACCAAGTGCCGAACGTCCGCTTCCAGATGGCCGAACAGGCTGACCGGGATGCGAAGCGGAACCGCCAGCGGCAGGCAAGCCGGGCCATTGCGGACAACAGCGCGGCCATCAAGACGCTGGCCGAGATGATGGGCCTGACCCGCGGAGTGCGGGTGAGCGACGACAGCATTCTGGGCGTGGCGGAACGGCTGGTGAAAGCCAGCGGCGCAAAGGGAAAGGCGGACACCGAGCGTGTGGCCCGCGAGATGCGCACCCTGATCGAGTATATGAAGACCGAAGGGGCCGACATGAACAAGGCGCAGGGGCTGGCCGAGACCATTGCCGGGGAGATCCTCGACAGCGCTACCTATCGGAATACCGAGCTGTGGCAGCAGTACCCGGAATACCACGAGCTGAGCTACACCGTGGACAAGAACGGCAAAGCCAAGGCGGAGCTTGTGCGCCAGTACGGAAGCTGGGGCGAAGCGGTGGCTGAGGCCCGTCGGCACGGCGTGAAGCTGCGGCAGGAGGAAGGACACCGGGACGGCAACCCGGCGGAAGAATACGAAGCCATCGTGAACGACACCCGGAGCATGGGCGGCACAAAGCAGGGCGCAGCGGAATTGTTCCGGGGAGCCGCCAAGGCTGCGGGCGTGGACGGAGCAGCCGGCATGGAGAGCACCGAGTGGCTGGATGTGCTGATGAACGTGCACGACGCCATCAAGCCAAAGATGATGAGCCGGTTTGCCGACGTGGCCGAGTATGAAGACGCCAAGGTGGAGCTGGCGGGCCGGATGATCGGCGATCTGCTGCGCGTGAACGAGATGAACGACGCGCAGGCCATCTTCGACTCGTTCCAGAAGTGGCAGCGCCGGGCCGCAGCGGCAGCAGCCGGAGACGAAACCAGTGCGGCCAAGGCTGTGAAAGACCTGCGGGCTGTGCAGAAGGAGCAGACGAGAGAATTCAACCGACGTTTGGCGGAGAACCAGAAAGCAGGGAACCAGAGCGAAGCAGTGCAGCAGATGCAGGAGCAGCAGCGCCGGAATGCCAAGGCAGAAGCGATGCTAGACGCCAATCTGGATGCACTGGGCGTGGACATCACCAACTCCGGCGACATGGCCGAGAAGCTGGATGTGCTGAAGGAAGCCTACGAACGGGAATGGAGAGCCGAGAAAAAGCGCCTGAAGGAAGAGCGGCAGCAGATGTTGGACGAGATCACGCTGGAAAACAAAACTCTGAAAGCGGAGAACCGGGATCTCGCCCGGCAGGTGGCCAACGAGCAGCGCCGGGCTGACCGGGCGGAGTACAGCCAGATCGTGCAGGAACGCGAGATCATGGAGTGGGAAGCCGAGAACCAGAAGAAAGCCGAAGCGTGGCAGCAGAAACAGGCCCAGAAAAATGCCATTGCGGTGGAAGTGGCCCGCCAGCAGCGGGATGAGGACATTGCCGTGGCAAAAGCACTGGCCGAAAAGCGGGTGCAGCGGGCGCGGGACGGACGGAAAGCCGACGAACTGAAGCGGAGCATCCGGAACAATGCCGCCCAATTGAACCAGATGATCCTGCGACCTTCGAAGGGCAAGTATGTGCAGCCGCGGCTCATCCAACAGGCGGCAGAGGTGGCGAAACTGGCGGATATGGCCGTTCTGAACGATGCGGCGGTGCGGAAGCTGACGGCGCTGGCCAACACCATCAGCCAGACGCAGGGCACGGCCAGCGACCCCAGCAGCCTTGCCTACGACTGGGAACAGACCGGTGTGCCGAAGCTCATCCAAGCATTACAGGCCGACATGATGAACGCGAAACAGGCGCAGCTGGACCGGCTGCACCAGCAGCAGACCGAGGCCGAGGCGCTGGGCGACGGCGAAAAGGCCGAGAGGCTGCGGGACCGGCTGAAGGCCCGCATCAGGGAGACGGAGAACCGAACCTATCTGCCTATGACGGTGGACCAGCTGCGGATGCTGAAGGCCATCACGGCGGGGACGCTGCATGTGATCCGCACCGAAAACAAGACGCTGAGCCTTGCCAAGACCGAGGAAGTGGACGCCTTTGCCCAGAAGGCCGGGCTGGAAGTGCTGGCGGCGAAGGGCAATGAGGCCGGACGGCTGCGCGACCTTGCGACCAAGTACAATCTGGACATGCTGGGGGCGAAGCGGGTGTTCCGGATGCTGAGTGGCTACGCCAAGAACAGCCAGATGGAACGGCTGGCCGATATGCTGAACGATGGACAGCGGCGGCAGACGGAGATCATCGTGGAAGGGACCCGGCTCTTTGACAACGTGACGGGCAAGGAAAACCTCAAGCAGATGGAGCGGTTCGCTGGCCCCGGCGCGGAGCTGGTGGACATCGGGCTGACGGACGCAAAGGGCAAGGTCGTGCCGCTGACCCATGGGCAGCTGTGCAGCCTGTACATGCACTTGCAGAACGCGGACAGCCGGGAACACCTGCTCAACGGCGGCCTGACTCTGCCGGACACAACGCTCTACAACAAGGGTGACATCGAGCGGGCCTACCAGAAGGGGCAGACCGTGAAGATCGGAATGCTGACGGGGGCCGACGGAATGCCCATGGCCGACACCATCCTGAACACCGTGGAGAATGCCCTGACCGACTACGACCGGAAGTGGATCGAGGACATGAAGGGTTTCTTCGGGGACTACACCACGAACCTCATCAACGAGACCAGCATGAAGCTGGTGGGATTCCAGCGGGCGGCGGTGAAGAGCTACTACCCCATCGCGGTGGACAAGACCCAGCTGGCCAGCGAGATCGAGGGCGTGAAGATGGACGCCACCATCGAGGGACGCGGCTTTTTGAAGGAGCGTGTGAAGAGCACGAAGCCTATTTTGCTGGAGGAGTGCAGCAGCGTGGTGCAGCGTTCCCTTCGGGACACGGCGGCCTACGCGGGCCTTGCGGCATCCATCCGGGACGCAAACCGCATCCTGAACGCCGACGTGGAGACGCGGGACGGCATCGGGAAACTGAAAAACGGCATCCTGAAAGAGCACTGGGGACAGGACGCGGTGAACTATGTGGACTACCTGCTGACCGACTTGCAGACGAAGCAGCGCAAGCGCTCGGACAGCATTGGCCGGGTGATGGGAAAGCTGCGGGGCAACTATGCCGGGGCCATCCTGACGCTGAACCCCGGCGTTGCCATTGCACAGGCGGCGTCCCTGCCCACGGCGGGGGCGGTGCTGGGAAGCGATACCATGGCGGCAGTGCTGCCCTTCGTGAAAAATCTCTCCGGCAAGCAGCTGGCTGCACTGAAAGCGGAGATCAGCGAACACGGCGACGCGCTGCTACAATACCGACTGCGGGGCAGCCAGCGCGGAGAGCTGGCGTCCATCGGCGCTTCGGGGAGCTTTGCCAAAAAGGCCATGGACAAACTGCCCAAGAGCGTGACCGGCTGGATCAACAAGATGGACGAGATCACGGTGGCGGCACTGTGGGAGGGTGCGAAACATTATGTGGAACACCACGCCGGGGAGTTCGCCGATGGTGCGGCCACCAAGGGCAGTGACGCCTACTGGAAAGCCGTGAACCGGATGTACCAGAAGGTCATTGAGGAGACCCAGCCCAACTACACCGTGATGCTGCGGGCGGGCATCCAGCGCAGCGACAACGAGATCACCAAGACGCTGACCATGTTCACGACCCAGCGGTTCCAGAACTACGGCATCCTCGCCGATGCGGTGATGGACTACAACGCCCAGAGAGCCCGGTACAATGCAGAGAAGAGCGCCGAGAACAAGGCCGAAGTGCAGCGGGCCGGGCAGAGCCTGCGCCGGGCGGCGGCAAGCCAGGTGGTGCAGACGGCGGTGTTTGCCCTGATGAAGATCGGCGCGGACTTCCTGCTGCATCGGTGGGATCGCGAGCAGGATGAAAACGGCGACGTGACCGCCGAAAGCCTGTGGAACCGGTTTGCGGGGCTGTTCACCGAGAGCGCGGCGGGCAACTTCTTGTTTGGTTCGGAAATCTACAGCATGGTGGGCAACGCAGTGAACGGCACGGACTACGATGTGGTGAGCGCGACCAACATCAGCGCCGTCAACGACCTGTTTGCCGCTACCACGAAGCTGTACACCCTGATCCGGAAGGACACCACCGGCATGGACGAAGAGGAACTGGAAGCCTACCACCGGAAGCTCCGGAAGGCCGGGGTCGATGTGATGGAATATGGGCTGGACATCGCGGGCATCCCGGCGGCAAACGGGCGGAAGATGGTAGAAGCCTTCGCGGCTTACGCGGACGATGTGCAGGGCCTTGCAAACGGCGAAGGGTTCAGCCTTAACGGGACCCCGGCCAGCGCGACCGGACAATACGACCGGCTCTTCAACGCCATTGAGCGGGGTGACGCGGAGGAAGCTGCGGCCGCTCTTGGCAAGCTGGACCAGATGGGCAAGAGCGACAAGGTGAGCCCGGAGCTGAAGAAACGCCTGAAGAACTACGACCCGGACATTGAAACAGCGGCCGAAGCCCGGAATGCAGGGGATGACAAGGCGCGGCAGAAGGCGACCAAGGACTGCATCCGGAACCTGTACGAAACGCTGGGCATCCGGGAGGGGGTGAAAGCGGATGCAGTCAGGCGGGAAGCCGTCATCGACCTTGTGACCAGTGCCGTGGACCAGAAGGCCGACGCGCTGCTGGCCGGAGACAAGGACCGGAACGTCTACGATGACCTGACCGACGCGCTGGAAACGGGCCGCGCAAAGGACGTGCAGAGCGAGGTAGACCGGCTGCTGACGGCGGGCAAAAAGGCCGACGCCATCCGGACGAAGATCACCGGCGTGGTGAAGAGCGAGTATCTGGCGGGCAATAGCCACGACCTGGAGAAGCTGGCTGCCATGCTGCTGCGGCTGAAAGCGGACGGCGAACCGCTGTACGAAGAGAAGAACTTCGAGAGCTGGATCAAACAGGACGAGAAGAAGCAGGAAGCCGCGGCGGGAGCCGTAGATGAGTGGGAGGCGGTGAGATAAAAGAACGAAGACGCTTCGGCCAGATGGGCCGGGGCGTTTTTGTTTGCCCGGCGGAAAAGTAGCAAGTAGTCAGGCCCGGCGGGAGCGGGTAGAATCGGAGAAGAAAGGAGGTGCGAGGGCGTGAAGATCAAAATAGTAAAATCAAACTTCGGGGGCGTGGAGTTTTTGGCGCAACCGAAGGTATTGCACCTTGGCGGCATGGGCAGCGCAGGCGTGGAACGGCTGGAATTTGAATTGCCACGCGAATGGATGGGATGCGCCGTGACGCTGCACGTGGAGCAGGAGGGCGGGGCCCTGCCACAGCCCATTTTGCTAGATGCAGCGTGCAGCGCGGTGGTGGACAAGCGGTTCACGGCGGTGCGGCGGGGTCTCTGGATGCTGCTGGCGGTGGATGGCAACGGCTACACAGCCGTGACGAAGCCAGCCCAGTATATTTGCACCGAGAGCATCGACCTGAACCCGACGCTAGAAGATATCCCCAAGAGCATATACGAGCAGTTCGTCCAAATGGTGTTGAAGGGCGCCAGCGAAGCGGAAAATGCAGCCGCCAGCGCGGCGGGCGATGCCAAGAAGGCCGACGAAGCACGCGGGTTGTCGCAAGCGGCGGCGATGGAAGCCAAGGCTGCAGCCGGAAAGGCAGGCGACGGCCTGACCAACCGGGAGCGGTGGTGGATCTTGGAACTGCTGAAGAAAGCAGCGTACACCGACAAGACCGCCGAAGAGATCTGCAAACAACTGGATACGGCGTGGCGCATCGTGCGGGTGGAAAACCTGACGCTGGACAAAAACTACTGTGCCCTGAACGAGGGCGAAAGCATGGTCCTGACCGCCGCTGTACTGCCGGAGGAAGCCGCTGATCGGCTGGTGTACTGGGACGCGGGCGGCAGCGACATCGTGGAGCTGAAACCCTTTGGCGAAGACCAGATGCAGTGTGCCATCCGCGCAATAAAGGAAGGCATGGCGATGATCAGCGCCACGGCGGGCACGAAACAGGCGTTCTGTGCGCTGAACACCTACCCCGCCATTGTGGCCGTGGAAAGCATTGCCCTGAGCCAGAGCGTCGCGACCGTGACCGAGGGCAGGACCCTGACGCTGACGGCGGCTGTGAAGCCGGACAACGCGACCAACAAGACCGTGACATGGGCGGCAAGCCCCGACAGCGTGGTGAGCATTACCACGGGCGGCGAAAACGGCGAGACCTGCACGGTTCTGGTGAAGAGCGTGGGCAGTGCGGTGGTGACGGCGTCGGCGCAGGGGCACACGGCCACTTGTACCATTACCGCTGCCGCAAAGCCTGTGGAAGTTTCCAGCATCAAGCTGGACAGCACGGCGCTGAGCCTGACCGAGGGCGACACTGCCCGCCTGACGGCAACGGTGCTGCCGGGCAACGCCACCAACAAAACGGTCACATGGACCACAGACGCCCCGGAGGTGGCCACCGTTGCAAACGGCGTTGTGACCGCGAAGAGCGCAGGCGCGGCCATCATTACGGCGGCGGCGGGCAGCAAGACGGCCCGCTGTGTGACCAACGTTGCCGCAAAGAAGGTATACTACACGGTTGCTTACAAGCTGACGCACGTAAGTTCCAGCAATACCACCGTTGTAGTGGAACAGGGCACCAAGTTCTACGCCCTGCTGACTGTGGACAACTGCTACCAGATGAGCGGCGTTTCCTGTACCATGGGCGGCAAGGCTGTGACGGTGACAAACGGCACGGTGAACATTCCGGCGGTGACGGGAAATATCATCATCACCGCAAGCGCATCGGCCATCCGGGTACAGAGCGTGACGCTGAACAAGACGAGTCTGGCGCTGACTACAGGGGACACCGGGACCCTGACCGCCACCGTGAAACCCGACAATGCGCTGAATAAGACGGTCAGCTGGACGACCACAAGCAGCAGCGTGGCCACCGTCTCCGGCGGCACGGTGACGGCCAAGGGTGCGGGCAGCGCCATCATCCGCGCGACCGCCGACGGCGTGAGCGCCGATTGTGCTGTGAGCGTGGCCAAGAGAACAAACATCACTTGGCTGCGGATGTTTGCATACTACTCTGTAAATTCCAGTGGTCAGACGGATGATGTACTTGTTGAATCGCACGGCACCATTTACAATTCGGCAGAGATGATTCCAGGCTCTGCAAACATCATGATCCTGTTCGACCCGCAGAACCAAAACTATGTGAACGAGCTGGAGGTTTCGTGGACGAACAGCAGCCGATTCCGGCTGGTGCGGGGAGGAACCGACATTGCATTGAACTACAATGGAGAATGGAGAATGAATTGTGTTTACTACAGCGTTCAGAAGCCGAACGGATCGAATGGGTTTACTGACTACAGTGAGGGCGAGTCCTTTACGGCGACAGTCCGAGCGGGCAACCTGAGCAGCAGTGTGACCTTTACGGTCAGAAGTTGAGGTGGAAGATGGACGAAAAGAAAATTTTTGACAGCGCCGGACGGCTGGTGTACGACGGCGACGCGCTGGATGATCTGGTGCTGAACGCCATCGGGATGAGTGTGCGGGACGGAAAGCTGTGTGTGACCTACGAGGAGAAAGAAAATGGCCATACTGAATGAGCCTCCGCTGACGGAAGCAACTGGCCTGAAAATTCTGGCCCAGCTGGAACGGATCGCCGACGCACGGGAGCAGAATGCGACCCAAGGCCCCAAGGGTGACAAGGGCGACCGGGGCGAAAAGGGCGAGAAGGGCGACAAAGGAGACCCCGGTGAGAAGGGAGAGCCGGGCGCACCCGGAAAGGATGGCGCACCCGGTGAAAAGGGTGAACGAGGAGAGATGGGCCCGCAGGGTGCGGACGGTATACCGGGCAAAGATGGCACCAACGGCAAGGACGGAACACAGGGCCCCAAGGGCGAGAAAGGTGACAAGGGCGATCCCGGCGAGACGCCGACGCTGGAAATCGGCACGGTGACCACGGGAAACAAAGCCGCTGCTGCCATCGTGGGCGGAAAGTTGAACCTTGTACTCCCGGTAACGAGTGTGAGCGGGGGCGGCTCCGGCGGCGGGATAACAGACGCAGCGAAGGGCTACATCCTGGCCCTGTTCGAGAATGCGGCTTACAAAAACGATACCATGCGAGCAACCTACGACGCCCTGAAAGCAGAGTGGGGAATGGGGTCCGGCACCACGGTCACGCCCAGCCAGCCCGAAAAACCCAGCATCCCCGTGACGGTTCCCGGCGAGACCGCCGTTTACGAGCTGACCACCCCCACCGTCTTCAAGACCGCCGAAAAGA
>OLGY01000639.1_pt1 | contig 22734 bp, 22 predicted proteins | sample 1605951 | NCBI WGS metagenome assembly OLGY01 (sample SAMN03283280) | human gut metagenome | biome: human-associated habitat; material: feces | host: Homo sapiens | place: Peru | collected 2012
AACGGCTCATGGGGCTGCCGGAGGGCTGGACAAGGTACGGCGCGGACGGTGAGGAAATCCTGCCCGCCCACCGCTACCGGGCGCTGGGAAATGCTATCGCGCTACCCTGCGCCGAGTACATTATGCGCGGCATATACGATGTTCTGACAAGGAGGTGCTGAAAATGTCATCCCTGTTTGAAGCCTACATAACCAACCTCGGCAAATACAACGAGGGGCGGCTTGTAGGCGAAACGCTGAAATTCCCGGCCACCACGGAGGAGGTGCAGGCCCTTTTGAAGCGCATCGGCGTGGATGGGGTACGGTATGAGGAAATCTTCATTACCTCATTCGACGGTGATGTGCTGGGCCTGTATGACCATTTGGGCGAGTATGAAAGCATTGACGAGCTGAACCATCTGGCTCATGTGCTGTCTGACCTCGACCAGAGCGACATTGAAAAGTTTGAGGCCGTCATTGACAGCGGCGAATACACGGGCAGCGTCCATGACCTGATCAACCTCGCGCAAAATCTGGATTGCTATGACTTCTACCCCGGCATTGACAGCGAGGAGGCGCTGGGCCGGGTCTACATTGAGGAAATGGAAATGCTGGATGTGCCGGATAATGTGCTGCCCTACTTCGACTTTGAAGCCTACGGGCGGGACGTGCGGATCAACGAGGGCGGCCATTTTGCCCCCGGCGGCTATGTGTTCAATAACGGCGGCAGCTTTGTGGAGCGGTATCACGGGATGGAGGATATTCCCCCGGAGCACCGTATCTTCGCCTATCCCAAGCTGAATATCCGGGAGCAGATGGCGGCGTATCAGGAGGTCATAGACCGTTCGGCGCTGAACGAGGAAAAGCAGCGGCTTCCCGCCAGCCGCGAGGACAGGTAGGCCGCTTCTGGTCACGGTGGCCAGAGGGCAAAGGAGGTGTAAGCTATCGTCGGAGATGAAGTGTCCCGGCAGACCATCGCCGTCAGCGTCAAGGCGTCCAAGCTGACCGCCCGTGCGCTGGCCTATGTGGTGGCCGCCGTGGGCCGGAAGATTGCCAAGGAGCACCGCAAGGCACAGACGCCCCACGGCAAGCAGAGTGTGCGAAAGCTCATGGGCCACGGCGGGGATACCAACGCCATCGAGGTGGACACGCCCAAGCTGTTTGACAAGGTGGCCCGGAAATGGGGCGTGGACTATGCCATCCGCCGTGTGGGGGATGAAAAATATCTGCTTCTGTTCAAGGCACGGCAGGCCGACGCCATCACAGGCTGCTTTGCCGAGTATTCCCGTTTGGAGCTGAAACGGGCTAAGTCCCGGCAGACGCCGATCCGGGAGCAGCTCCGGCAGGCGGAGGAACAGGTGAAAAAGCAGCCCCAGCGGGAGCTGACAAAGGAGGCGGCGCATGGCGACAGATAAAATCAGGAAGTATGTTCTTCCGAATATCCCGTACCTGTTCATCGGCTGGTTTTGCCTGAAAATCGGCACGGCGTACCGTCTGGCCGCTGGTGCGGGCTTCGGGGAAAAGCTGCTGGGGCTGGGCCAGACCATCGGCGCGGCCTTTGGCAGCTTTGCCCCCGGCCTTGCCCCGCTGGATTGGTTTGTCGGCATTGTGGGCGCAGTCGGCTTCCGGCTGCTGATCTACTGCAAGGCGAAAAAAGCAAAGAAATTTCGCCGCGATGCCGAGTACGGCACAGCCCGCTGGAGTGCATAATTTTAAGTGTAAATGACACATACATGGACGCACAGGAGGTTATGCACATGACTGATTATAGCAAAATTACAGCCCTTTACTCCCGCCTTTCCGTGGGCGACGAGGACAGGGACGGCGGCGAGAGCAACAGCATACAGAACCAAAAAATATTTTTGGAGAACTATGCCAGAGGGCAGCACCTAACCAATATCCGGCACTACATCGACGATGACGAAAGCGGCAGGTTTTTTGACCGTTCCGCCTACTCCCGCATGATGGACGATGTGGAAAACGGGAAAATCGGTGTCTGCATTATGAAAGACCTTACCCGCTGGGGGCGCGACTATCTCCAAGTCGGCAACGCGATGGAGATATTCAGACGGAACAATGTGCGCTTTATCGCGGTCAACAACGGCATTGACAGCGAGAAGCCCGACACATTGGAGTTTGCGCCCTTTATCAATATCATGTCGGAGTGGTACGCAAAGGACATCAGCAAGAAAGTGAAAACGGGCATTAAGACCAAAGGCATGAGTGGAAAGCCGATTGTCACCGAAGCCCCTTACGGCTATGTCAAAGACCCGGACAACAAGGATTCTTGGATAATCGACGAAGAAGCCGCCGAGGTTGTCCGTTTGATTTTCCGTCTGTTTATCGGCGGGAAAAACCGCAACCAAATCGCCGTATATCTGACACAGGAGCAAATCCCTACCCCCACTTTCTATATGAAAGACCGAGGGCGGGGAACCTGTAAAAATAAGACGCTCAACGAGGATAACCGCTGCAAGTGGAACAAAGCCACCTTGACCAATATCCTCACACGGCAGGAGTATTGCGGCGATGTGGTCAACTTCAAGACTACAAAGCATTTCCGGGATAAACATAACCACTATGTAGACCGGAGCCAGTGGCACATCACAGAAAATGTGCATGAGCCGATTATCAGCCGCAGCGATTTTGAAACCGTACAGCGGATTTTGGAAAACGCACCCGTCAGACGCCCCAACGGGGACGGGGAAATCCACCCTCTGTCCGGCTTGCTTTTCTGTAAGGACTGCGGCGCAAAAATGCACATTCGTATTGATTACCGGAACGGCGGCAAGCGGCACGTTGCTTTTTGCAGCGAGTACCACAAGGGAAAAGCCAAGAACCCCAAATGCCATTCCCCGCACATCATGGACGCGGATTTGCTCATACAGACCATCGCAGAAGTGCTGAAGAAAATCGATGACTATTCTATCAGCAGCTGGGCGGAATTTGAAGCCCTGGTGAAAAAGAATCTTGCCATAGAAAGCAGCCCCATGGATCATTTCCATGGGGCTGATGTTCATTCCTGCTGGATATATGTGCGTGAACCGGAAGCTACCATTGATCTGGCAGCTTTTTTTAATTATCCGTTATGTCATACCTGCGCGGGGGACATTCGTCGGGATCATCTATTTCCACTACAAACAGAGACGAAAACTTGTCACTGGTGTTCCGGAAACTATGCGGGGAATCGGCGGGGTATATCGTCGTGTCTCCCTTTCGAAGATGGCGCAGCTCCTCTGGTCCGTGGGAAAGCGGATGTATTGCCAGCTCAAAGCTCCCCTCCAGCACCAGCACATACTCCACGCCGCCGTGATGGTCATATTCGAACCATGCGCCGGGCTCGAAATAAAGGTAAAACCCGCCGAGGTAATAGGGATCCTCAGCCTTCGCCAGGCAGAAAACCTTCACGCCGGGCTCGGAAAGTGCTTCCGGGGCGGAAGAGAGGTTTATGATCCGGCTCTCTGAGGAGGACGCGGCGGTAAGGTCAGAAAGGGTTTTTCCGTACAGCGCCAGAAGAGCGTGCACCTTCTGCAGGCTGATGCCAGACTTCCCGTTTTCAACCATACTTATAAAAGAGGAAGTAACGCCGACGGTTGCGGCTGCGGACGCAATAGAAAGCCCGGACTGCAGCCGAAATTCCTTGAGCTTTGCCCCCATAAGATGGTTGAACATAATCGTGGCTCCGTTTTAAATGTTTTTTCCGGCTATCGGATGTCCTTGCCGACATTGGTGAAACGTCAGTTTACATTTTGGGGTATTATACCATATTTCTGTACTTTTGCGAAATGCTTTTCGAGCGGTTTGCTCGAAATGATAGACAAAAATACTTGACACTTAAGTAGAATGATTGTACAATTAGTCCAGACTTAATTATTAAGTTAAATTTAAAGACAAAGGAGGTAGTGTTAAGTTGAGACGGTTTATCATCGAATTCGGTCTCGGCACGGATTTCCATGGTCAGGATGTAAGCAAGGCTGCGCAGAAGGCCGTGAAGGACGCCATTTCCCGCAGCTGCCTGTGCGGACTGATCGACGTACTGGAGATCCGGGACTTCAAGAGGGACGTGAAGGTAAACGTAACGGTTGCAGTATCGAGACCGGAAGCTGTCGACACAGAGGCTGTAAAGAGCTGCCTGCCGGTAGGCGAAGTGGAAGTACACGCCGTTGAGGGTGGGTTGAATTTTCCCGGTCTGTATATCCCGGGGTTTGGCGACAGCGACGACAGTATTGAGGTAGCCGTGGCAGCAATTGAAGTTTTTGTTCCGTAAACATGGCAGAAGGCAGCAGAGCATTGGCAGACCGGCTCCTTCGCGAAACCAGCATCGAAAAGCAACCTCAGAAACGATCCGTCACACCGCCGCCGCGCAGCGGCGAAAGCACATCAAAAAAACAATAAGGAGGCTGTTTGAATGAATATTGCTAAAGAAGCTATGATGGATATGTACCTTCGGATGGTACGTATCCGCGAGTTTGAAAACAAGGCACAGAGCCTTTTTGCTGAGGGCAAGATCCCCGGCTTTGTGCATCTGTACCTCGGCGAGGAAGCCGTTGCCACCGGCGTATGCGAATGCCTTCGGGACGACGATTATATTACCAGCACGCACCGCGGTCATGGGCATATCGTCGCGAAGGGCGGCGATCTGAAGTACATGATGGCGGAGCTGTTTGGAAAGGCGACCGGCTACTGCAAGGGCAAAGGCGGCTCGATGCATATCGCCGACCGCGACCGCGGCATTCTGGGCGCCAACGGCATCGTGGGCGCGGGTCATAATATCGCGGTCGGAGCGGGGCTTTCTGCGAGCTACCGCGGCACGGATCAGGTATGCGCCTGTTTCTTTGGCGACGGTGCGACCAACCAGAGCACTTTCCATGAGGGACTGAATATGGCAGCCATCTGGAATCTGCCTGTGGTGTTCGTGTGCGAAAACAACAACTATGGCATCTCCATGAGTCAGGCCCGCCATCAGGCGATCAAAGATGTATCCGACCGTGCCGCCGCCTATGGCATGCCCGGCATCGCGGTCGACGGCAACGATGTGATGGCTGTGTACGAGGCTGCTTCGGAGGCTGTTGCCAGAGCAAGAAAGGGACAGGGGCCCACGCTCATCGAGTGCAAGACCTACCGTCACAGAGGTCATTTTGAAGGAGACCCCTCGGTGTATAAGCCCAAGGATGAGCAGGCGGAATGGCTCAAGAAGGATCCCATCCCCCGCTACAGAAAATTCCTGCAGGAGAACGGCTTTGCCACGGAGGATGAACTGGACGCGGTTGACCGCCGGGTGCAGGAGGAGTTGGCTGAGGCTGTCCGCTTCGCCAATGAAAGCCCGCTGCCTACGCCGGAATCCGTTGTACAGGATATCTATTCAGACATCGTTGAGGAGGTGCGCGCCAGATGAAAAAAATGAGTTATGCAGAAGCCATCCGTGAAGCCATGAGCATCCGGATGCGTGAGGATCCCAACGTGCTGCTGTTCGGCGAGGACGTGGGCGCTTTCGGAGGATGCTTCGGCGTATCCGCCGGAATGTTTGATGAGTTCGGCGAAAAACGTGTGCGCGATACTCCGATCAGCGAGGGGGCCATCATCGGCGCCGCCGTCGGCTCCGCGGCCACAGGGCTCCGCCCCATCGCCGAGCTGATGTTCTGTGACTTTTTGACCGTCGGCATGGATCAGCTGGTAAACCAGGCCGCCAAAATGCGCTATATGTTCGGTGGCAAGATATCTCTGCCGATGGTGGTGCGTCTGCCATGCGGCGCGGGCGTGGGCGCAGCAGCGCAGCACTCCCAGTCGCTGGAAGCGTGGATGACCCACGTCCCCGGCCTGAAGGTGGTCTATCCCTCGACACCGCAGGATGCGCTGGGTCTCATGCTCTCCTCCATCGACGACGATAACCCCGTCATGTTCTTTGAGCACAAGGCCGTATACGCCCTCAAGGGAGATGTTGAGAGCTTCGAGCCTATTCCGCTCGGCAAGGGCGACATCAAGCGGGAGGGCAGCGATGTCACGGTGATCGCCACCGGCAAAATGGTATACGAGGCTCTGGCCGCCGCGGAGAAGCTGGACAAGGACGACATCTCCGTGGAGGTGCTGGATCCGCGCACGCTGTACCCGCTCGACAAGGAGCTTATCGCGCAGTCGGTCGCCAAGACGCACCGGGTGCTCATTGTCACGGAGGAGAACCGCCGCGGCGGATATGGCGGCGAGATTTCCGCGCTGATCGCCGAGGAGATGTTCGATAGCCTTGACGGTCCGGTCGTCCGCATTGGTGCGCTCGATTCGCCGGTACCCTTTGCCCCCGTGCTGGAGCAGCTGTACATTCCAAACGCCGACGACATTACAAAGGCTGTGCGTGAAATGTTCTGAGCCGACGCAGAAGCACGGCGTTCACAGGAAGGGAGGCGGCTCATGCCTACAATCGGCATCATAGCAAATCCTGCGTCCGGCAAGGACATACGGAGACTGGTATCCTATGCCACCACCATAGACAATCGGGAAAAGGTCAATATCGTCAAGCGGATCACGCTGGCGGCGCAGTCCATGGGTATAGACCGGATACTGTTTATGCCGGATACCTTTCAGATCGGCCGCACGGTCATGAGCGATCTTGCAAGGGACGGTCTGCTGGAGGCGGAGCTGTGCGTCCTCGATATGCCCATTACCGCCTCCTATGAGGACACCATCCGGGCGGCGGAGCTCATGGAAGCTATGGGAGCGGGATGCTGCGTCGTACTCGGCGGCGACGGCACCAGCCGCGCCGCCGCCAAGGGGCTGGACGAAACCCCCATCCTTCCTGTGTCCACGGGAACGAACAACGTTTATCCCACCCTGACGGAAGGGACGGTCGCCGGTATGGCTGCCGCTGCGGCGGCCATACTGGGTCCCTCCGAAAACTGCCGCATACGGGATAAGCGCATAGAGATATCCATAAACGGACGCTTTGCAGATATCGCCCTGGTCGATGCGGTGATAACCGCGGATCTGTGGGTAGGCGCAAAGGCGATTTGGGATACGGGAAAGCTGCGCCGGGTGATCGCGACCCGCTGCCATCCGGCCAGCATCGGCTTTTCCTCAGTGGCAGGCTGTGTCGGCGTCGTGCGTGACACGGATGACTTCGGCGTGGACGCAGTGCTGGGCGACACCGGAGAGCGTGTTCTGGCGCCCGTGGCAGCCGGCGTGCTCTCCCCCGTGAGACTCTCCCACATAGAGCGGATGCCGTTGGATCGCCCTCTGAACATACCGCTCAGTGAGCCCTGTATGATCGCTCTTGACGGTGAACGCGAGCTCCGCGGCAGGAGCGGCGATGTGCTCACCTTTACTGTGACACGCAGAGGCCCGCAGCGGGTAAAGATACGCGAAGCGCTTGAGGAGGCCGTGGCGCGGGGGCTGTTCCGCTTCGGCGCGGATCCTCATCACCAAAAACAGGAGGTATTCTGATGGCATACGAGATACTGATGCCGAAGCTGGGTCTTACCATGACGGAGGGCACGGTAGAGGAATGGAAGTTCCGGGAAGGCGACTATGTAAAAAAGGGAGACGCGCTGTTCTCCGTTTCCACGGACAAGCTGACAAATGACGTGGAGTCCGAGGCGGAGGGTGTGCTCCTCAAGATCCTGCTTCCCGCCGGCGAAACGGCGCCCTGCAAGGCGGTCGTCGGCTATCTGGGGCAGGAAGGCGAAAGTGTGCCCGGCGGTGCGAAGCCGGACGAAGGAACGGCAGCGCCGCAGACGGAGACCGCGCCTGCCGCGAAGCCGGCGTATGAACGCCGGAGCGGAGAGCCGGTCATCGCCTCTCCAGCGGCGAAAAAGCTGGCAAGGGAAAAACGTATCGAGCTGAGCCTCGTAGAAGGTACCGGCCCCAAGGGGCGCATAACGCTGGAGGATGTGGAAAATTTCCTGAAGGCGGAAGCGGAAAAGCCGCCGGTAAAGACCAGCCCGACGGCGGCAAAGATTGCTGCAGAACTGGGTGTGGACACGACGACGCTTGGCGTAGAGGGCAGGGTAATGAAAGCGGATGTTCTGGCGGCCGCCGAACCAGCAGGTGTGGGGCGTGTGCCGGAGAGCAACGAGTTGCCGCCCGTAAGGGTGAACAGCCTGCGCCGGAGCATTGCCGCCAACATGCTTAACTCGTGGCACACCTCGCCGCGAGTGGTGTATACCATGCCTGTGGACTGCACTGCCATGAAGGCACTGCGCGCCCAGCTGAAGGCGCGCGGCGCAGCCGTGAGCTACAATCATATCATCATGAAAGTGGCAGCCAAAGCTCTCACGGAGTTCCCGGATATGAACGCCCGCTTCGCGGACAATTCGCTCATCCGATACAGGCACGTCAACATGGGACTTGCAGTTGCAAAAAACGACGGGCTCATCGTGCCAAACGTAAAGCAGTGCGAGGAAAAATCACTTTCCGAGATTGCCCAGGCTACGGAGAGGCTTATAGAGGCTGTCCGCAGCGGGAGCATAACCATGGAGGATATTACCGGCGGCACCTTTACCATAACCAATCTGGGAAACTATGGAGTCACCTATTTCTCTCCCATCATCAATCAGCCGGAGCTCGCCATACTGGGCGTGTGTGCCATGGCAGACACCCCTGTAGTACGGGATGGTGAAGTAGTGGTACGTCCTATGATGAATCTATGCCTTTCTGCCGATCATAGGGTAATAGACGGCGTGATGGGCGCAGCATTCCTCAAACGCGTATGCGAGCTGCTGGAAAATCCCTGCCTTTTGCTCTTATGACAGGGAGATCGTTTGATAGGATTAGCAGAATATGAGCTGCACGACCTATCTGGAGACCGGGTCTTTCGACCCCTGCTTTAATCTTGCTTTCGAGGAGTTCGTGCTCTGTAACCGGACAGAAGGCGACTATCTCCTGCTGTGGCAGAATCGCAACACAGTGGTAGTAGGACGAAACCAGAACACCGAGGAAGAGATCAACCGGCCGTTTGTCAGCCGGCACCGGATTCATGTGGTGCGGCGGATGACCGGCGGCGGTGCGGTGTATCATGATTTAGGGAATCTGAACTATTCCCTCATCACCGACGCACCCGATGCCGAAAGAATATCCATGGAGCGCTTCACCCTGCCCGTGGTCAACGCGCTGCGGGGGCTGGGGCTGGATGCGGAGGCTTCCGGCCGCAATGACATTCTGGTTTCCGGCCGTAAGGTTTCGGGAACGGCACAACGCCTGTACCGGGACAGGATTCTCCACCACGGCACGCTGCTGTTTGATTCCGACCCCGAGATGATCGCCGGGGCGCTCTGCGCGGATCCGGAGAAGTTCCGCTCCAAAAGCACCAAGTCCGTGCGGAGCCGCGTGGGGAACATCCGGAGCTTCCTGCCAACCGACATGACGCTGGAGCAGTTCTGGGGCTATCTGAAAAGCTGCCTTTGCGAGAACGGCTTTGAGACCGGAGAACTGGACAAGCAGGAGCTGAACCGCATCCGCGGTCTGAAGCGTGAAAAATACGACACTTGGGAATGGAATTACGGCAAGTCTCCCAAGTATGATATGACAAATCGGAGACGGTGGTCCGGCGGCGGGCTTGAAGTGAGAGCTCAGATCGAAGAGGGACGGATATGCGCCCTCGTATTCTACGGAGATTTTCTCGCCATGCGCCCGTTGGAGGACATAACCTCCGCGCTGGAGGGCTGCCTCATGCGCCGCGAAGATGTTGCGGCGGTGTTGGACGGATTCCCGCTGAATGAATACTTTGGCGGCATATCGCGGCAGGAACTGCTGGATACCATATTCAGCGCTTAGAGCGGCGCAAGAAAGGAATCTACAGCAATGGTAAAAGAACGATCGGAAACAAACGGACAGAACAGAGCCAAAACCGTTTTGGTTATCGGCGGCGGTCCCGGCGGGTATGTGGCGGCGATCCGCGCAGCCCAGCTGGGCGCAGCGGTGACGCTTGTCGAGAAAGAAAAGCTGGGAGGCACCTGTCTGAACAGGGGCTGCATTCCAACAAAATGCCTTTTGCGAAGTGCGGAGCTGATACGGGATATCCGTGAGCACGGAGCGGAGCTCGGCGTCCGAACAAAGGGTGTTGAAGTGGATTTTCCGCAGATCATCGCCCATAAGAACCAAATAACCAAGACGCTTACGCAGGGCGTAGGGGCGCTGCTCAAGATGAACGGAGTTACAAGCATCCAGGGCGAGGCGGTCTTTACCGCGCCAAAAACCGTGGAGGTCACAAAGCCGGACGGTGTCCGGGAGACCATGACACCCGACGCCGTGATCATCGCCGCAGGCTCAGGAAACGCCGTGCCGCCCATTCCGGGCATAAAGGAGAATCCCTGCTGCATAGACTCCACGCGCGCACTGAGTCTCGAAACGCTTCCGAAAACGATGGTGATCATCGGCGGCGGCGTGATCGGGCTGGAGTTTGCCTGCGCCTACTCCGCTTTCGGAACGAAGGTCACCGTCGTGGAGGCGCTGAAGCAGATGCTGCCCATGCTTGACGAGGAAATTACGGCGGTAGGCGTGAAAAGCATGAAAAAGATGGGCGTAGATTTCCATCTTGAGTGTCCTGTGCAGTCCGTAGAGCCTTGTGAGACAGGGGCTGCGGTGATCTGCCGCGACAGAGATGGAGGCACTGTCCGCTTCGAGGCAGAAAAAGTCCTTGTTGCCATCGGCCGCCGGGCGAATACCGAGTCGCTTGGATTGGAGGCCGGAGGCATCCGGCACGACAGAGGACGGATCGTTGTCAACAGCCGCATGGAGACGGGCGTCCCCGGCGTATACGCTGTGGGCGACTGCGTGGCAAACTACGCACAGCTTGCCCATACTGCCTCGGTGATGGGCGAGATCGCCGCCGAAAATATTATGGGCATCAAGGCGGAGTATGAGGAAAAAACCAACCCGGTCTGCGTGTATATCGAGCCGGAGGCCGCTTCGGTCGGACTTACCGAGGCGCAGGCGAAGGAGCGGGGTCTGGATTACCGGGTGGGACACTTCCCCATGAGAGCGAACGGCAAGGCGCTTATCCTGAACGGCGGCGAGGGTCTTGTCAAAATCATCGCTGATGCGAAATACGGTGAGGTGCTGGGGATGCACATCATAGGACCCCGCGCCACGGATCTGATCTGCGAGGGCGCTCTCGCCATCCGGCTGGAAGCCACGGTGGACGAGCTTATATCCACGATCCACTCCCATCCGACCGTTACGGAAACACTGCGCGAGGCGGCGCTGGACGTTGATAAGCGGGCAATCCACATGAAAAGTTGAAGGAAGGAGACAAAACACCAGACGAAAAAGAAAGGAGAATACGCGATATGTTGAAGCTGGACTTTATCGGAAAAAATGTGCTGGTGGTAGGCGGAGGCCGCGGCATAGGCAAAGCCTGCGCACTGAACTATGCAGACTGCGGTGCGAATATTTTTATCGGCAACCGCAATGAGGAGCAGGGAAAGAGCACAGTTGAGGAAATCAAAAAGATGGGCGCACGTGCCGGCTTCTGCAGGGCGGACATTTCCAAGAAAGAGGACGCCGTAGCGCTGCTGGACGCCGCGCTGGAATTCTTCGGCGGCACGGTGGATGTCATACTGCATAACGCCGGCGTTATTTCCACCTACGACTTTCTCGTGATCGAGCCGGAGGAAGTGGAGAGGCTGTTCAACATCAACGTGCTCGGTGTTTCCCATATGCTGCAGGAGGGCATGAAGCAGATGATCAAGCAGGGTCACGGGAACATCGTGACAATTTCCTCCATCGCGGGCCGCACCAACATGGGCTTGCTGCAGCACTACTGCGCGACAAAGGCTGCGGTGATCAGTCTGACTCAGGCAGCCGCCAAAAAGGGCGCGCCGCACGGCGTTCGGGTAAACTCCGTCGCGCCCGGCATCATCCGCACCAATATGTGGGAGGAGATCCTGGACGGCATGGCTACCGGCTGGCAGGGCACCGAGGGCGGACGTACCGCCATCTCTCCAGAAGAGCGCGAGCGGAACTGGAACAATTCCATCAAGGATCTGATCCCGATGGGCCAGGCGCAGACCGAGGACGATATCGCCTACGGTGTGCTCTTTATTTCCTCCGATCTCGCAAAGACCATTACGGGACAGGTGCTCACGATTGACGGCGGCTGCACAATGGTGTAAACCTATGTACCCGGGTGACGAAAGGAGAAAAAGAATATGAAAGCAGCACTTTGGTACAAGTCGGGAGACATTCGTATTGAGGACATACCAGAGCCTTCACCCTGCGCCGGAGAAGTGAAAATCAAGGTGAAGTGGTGCGGCATTTGCGGCAGCGATTTGCATGAGTTTACTATGGGTCCAATATTCATACCGGTGGAAAATCCTCATCCTATAACGCAGGAAGTCGCTCCGGTGATAATGGGGCATGAGTTTTCCGGCGAGATAACGGAGGTAGGCGAGGGAGTGACGAATCTGGCTGTCGGCGACCGCGTGACGGTTGAGCCGTTGATCGTATGCGGCGAATGTCCCGCCTGTAAAGCCGGACATTACAACCTTTGCGATAAGCTGGGATTTCATGGCCTTATGGGCGGAGGCGGAGGTCTTGCCGAATACACTACGTTCCCGGCGAGGTTCGTACACAAGATACCTGACACGCTAAGCTATGAGAAGGCTGCTCTTGTGGAACCCATGAGCGTTGGCTATCATTCTCTTGAGGTCGGTGGCTTTCGGTCGGGGCATGTGGCGGTCGTTGCAGGGGCAGGCCCAATAGGCCTTGCTACAATAGAGTGCCTCAAAGCCCTTGGCGCGGAAAAAATCATTGTCGTTCAGCGCAAGAGCGTCAGACAGGAGTATGCATTGCGGGCGGGAGCAGACATCCTTCTCGAGCCCGGCAAGGATGATGTCGTTGCTGAAATATATCGGCTTACCGGCGGTGTTGGGGCAGATATTGCGTTTGAAACTACGGGCAGCGAGCAGTGCCTGCTGCTGTTATTGGAATCCATAAAGGCTGCCGGTACACTTGTGGTTACGAGTATATGGGAAGGGCCCGCAACGCTGCATCCTAACCTGCTGGTGATGAAGGAAAGGCAAATGGTAGGCAGCATCTGCTACTGCGGCGACTTTCCGAAGGTAATCGAGTTGCTTGACAGCGGCAGAATACCTGCCGAGGGTTATGTTACTAAGAAAATCTGTCTTGAAGACGTAGTGAAGGAAGGCTTCGCATCGCTTACCGGCCCGGAGAAGAAATCGCAAGTAAAGATACTCGTGACGCCGGATTGTAACCTGCTATGATGGCTTGTTTACCGAAGATGTAATGCGTTCTTCAATCAGTTCATATTGTTCTGTTTTAGTGGCAGCTGAACGTTATACAATGGTGTAACCGTGTGCGGTCGAAGAAGGATAAATCGATTGTAAAAAATCGAAAAATGAAAATAAGGGTTGTTATAGCATGATCTGTTTGTGATAAAAATCACAAAAGTGAAAATACATACCATGCTGCAACGGCAGAGAACGAAAGAGAGGTTAAAGTTATGGCACGTTTTACGCTACCCCGAGATCTGTATCATGGAAAGGGTGCGCTTGAAGCGCTCAAAACGTTTGAAGGCAAGCGCGCGATGATCTGCGTCGGCGGCGGCTCCATGAAGCGCTTTGGCTTTCTGGATAAAGCTACGGACTACCTGCGCGAAGCGGGAATGGAAGTCGAGCTGTTTGAAGGCATTGAGCCGGATCCTTCTGTCGAGACCGTCATGCGCGGCGCGGAGGCCATGATCCGCTTCCAGCCGGATTGGATCATTGCCATGGGCGGCGGCTCTCCCATCGACGCGGCCAAGGCCATGTGGATCAAGTACGAATATCCTGAGACGACGTTTGAAGATATGCGCAAGGTATTCGGTTTGCCGAAGCTGCGCAAGAAGGCGCGCTTCTGCGCCATTTCCTCCACGTCCGGCACGGCCACCGAGGTGACGGCTTTCTCTATCATCACGGACTATGCCAAAGGCATCAAGTACCCGGTTGCCGACTTTGAGATCACGCCCGACGTGGCCATCGTCGATCCAGATCTCGCTGAAACCATGCCCAGGAAGCTGGTTGCCCACACCGGTATGGACGCCATGACCCACGCCGTTGAAGCGTATGTTTCCACCGCCAACTGCGATTTCACCGATCCGCTGGCGCTGCACGCCATCAAGATGATCCAGCACGATCTGGTCGATTCCTACAATGGCGATATGGCAAAGCGCAACAGCATGCATAACGCCCAGTGCCTCGCCGGCATGGCATTCACCAACGCGCTCCTTGGCATCGTCCACTCCATGGCACACAAGACCGGCGCTGCCTTTGATGAATACGGCGCGCACATCATCCACGGCGCGGCCAACGCCATGTATCTGCCCAAGGTCATCGCCTTCAACGCCAAGGAGGAGACTGCGGCCAAGCGCTACGCCGAGATCGCCGACGTCATGCAGCTCGGCGGCGAAACGGTGAAAGAGAAGATCGCCCTGCTCATCGCGGCGCTGCGCAAAATGAACGACGATCTGAACATCCCCCATTGCATTGCCCACTACGGCGCGGACAGCTACCCCGCCGAAAAAGGCTTTGTGCCGGAAGACGTGTTCCTGGCCAAGCTCCACGATATCGCGGTCAACGCCATCGCAGACGCCTGCACTGGCTCCAATCCCCGCCAGCCCTCCGTCGAAGAGATGGAAAAGCTGCTCAAGTGCTGCTACTACGATACCGAAGTGGATTTCTAAACATCCTTCGGAATACAAAAGCATGTGGGAAGATGCAAGCCGCGAGGCGCTTCGCACGATCCCCGCGCAAAATCAAGCTCCTGCAAAGGAGCCGCCGCCGAGCACCGGCTTAAAAAGAGTGAAAGAGCAGAATTGCGTCAGCCGCTTGTTTTTTGCCCGGTGGGAGCCCTGCCTGCCGGCGGCAGATCGTCCGAAACAGCAAGCTGGAAGCTTTATCACAGATTTTACCCCTGCCGGCGATGACCGGCAGGGGTATTGTCGTGCTTTATCGTTATAAGGTCTTCCGTACTTGTCCTGTATATAGACGAAGTCCGTAATGCAGACACAGCTCTGCATTTGCAGCCTCGTGATACACGTTTCAAAGCCTGTGCTGCCGCCTTTGTGGCAGCTCAAAGCCTTTTCCTTTGCCTGAATGACCAGTTTTTAATGGAGCCGTCATTTTCCGCAGCATCTCTTGTATTTCTTGCCACTCCCGCACGGGCAGGGATCATTGCGCCCGACCTTCTTCTGCTTCTCGGTCTGGGGCGCAGATGGCTTGATGTCTGCAAGCTGTTTCAAGAGGTCAAAGCGCACTGCCTCGCTGGGCAGTTCCATTGTGAGGATCTGCTTGCGGATGTCCTCCATGTCCATTTCACCGGTTTGGAGGGATTTACGGATGTTTGGACCCAGAGAGAGCGACTTGAAGCGTTCTTCCGGTGGCGTCATCTGCATCAGCTCGTCCGGCGTATAGCCACGGCTGCAGGGCATTCGTGTTGTATTGTGGAATGCACTGTACAGGGCGGTGAATCGCTCTACATCCCGTTGGGACTTGAAGCGAACACCCAGCTTTTCCAAGTGTCCGAAAACGTCGGCTGGTTGAACAGCAACCGACCGGACACCGTACAGGAGTTCTTCAAAAACCAGAGGCTCACGCGCGTCGCTCAGGTTACAGCGTTCCTTCAGGAATGTCCGCAGCCTGCACTTTTCCGGCGTGTCCTCGCAGTAGAAGGGGTCATCGTATTCCAGCAGATGCTTCTTGTCCGGCACATAATAGGGCTTATCCTGCTGCCTGCGCTTCGTCTCTATAAAAAGATCGATGGATTCATCGATCATGGTAACAGCAATGATTTCGCGGTCAAGCGGCTTTGTGTGCCTGACATCCGTGTGAAGCTCATCGCCGCCCAGAATGTAAAAGCCTTCGCATTCATGACGGGCGATCTCCGTAAAGGCGAGAAATTCGTCCTCCGTCACAAGCTTCGGGCTGAGGGAGAAGAGGATCTCCTTCGCCTTGTGCAGTGGGATGATGCCATAGAGGTTTGCCATCGCATTGAAATATTTGCGCAGAAGGCGTGATGCCGTGTCTTTTAACGGAATTTCCCGATACCGGGCGTTCAGCTCCCGGCGCGTGTATTCCTCCGGAAACGCAATAAATCGCTCTTTACTCATGCCTCTTTTCCCCTCCAGTGAATCATAGTCGATCAAAATGCTTTTATCCGCGTGCTGCGGAGGCAAATCAGCATTCCCCGCTTGTATGCTGAGATACGGTCTTCGTCAAAGAGAAGAAGGTCGGGATTTGTTCCAGCGGTATCCAACAGACGCGGGGTGAACCGCTCTTGCTGAACACACCGCAGATCACAGCGTATCACGGAAAGACTTTATTGGCAATCTTTTCATATCGGTGTATTCAAGAGCAAGAATGTAAATATTTTTCCGCCTACAAACACAGAAAAGTTCCTTATGAAGAAGGCAAAAGAAAATTTATCTACACTGGAATCGACAGTGATTTATTTTTCTTTGTGGAGAAGATGGCTGTATGTTTATTTTCTTAATTCATCACTTGACATTGTGACAAAGAAATGAGCATTTTTTGCAATAATCTGCGCATTGTTGTGCATTGTATTGCATCGAAGTATCCGATATGATGAATTTACAGTAAATAAGCATGAAAAGGAGCGCACACATGAACGCAGCGGAACTGATCGAATATATCCGCACTGCCGAAAAGAAAACGCCGGTCAAGGTCTACATTTGGGAGCGTTTTCCGACGAGCTTTCCAAATGCCAAGGTCTTTCCGACCGGGGACGGGGCAAAAATCGTATTTGGCGACTGGCGGGACATCGGCCCCGCCGTCCGGGCGCAGCAGGACGCCATTGCCGATATCGTGATCGAAAGCAGCTGCCGCAATTCAGCCGTTCCTCTGCTGGACACGAAGGATCTACGTGCCCGGATCGAGCCGGGCGCCATCATTCGCGAACAGGTCGAGATCGGAGAGGGCGCGGTCATCATGATGGGCGCCATCATCAACATCGGCGCAAGCGTGGGCGCAGGAACCATGATCGACATGGGCGCGGTGCTTGGAGGCCGCGCAACGGTCGGCGCACGCTGCCACATCGGCGCAGGCGCGGTGCTCGCCGGCGTGATCGAGCCTGCAAGCGCGACGCCCGTCGTCGTGGAGGACGAGGTGCTCATCGGGGCGAACGCAGTGGTGATCGAGGGCTGCCGCATCGGCAGGGGCGCAGTCGTTGCGGCGGGCGCGGTCGTCATCTCGGACGTACCGCCCGACACCGTGGTTGCCGGATGCCCCGCGCGTATCATCAAGCGTAAGGATGAGACCTCCGCCGCCAAGACGGCGCTGGTGGACGCCCTGCGGGAGCTTTGAGCCGCAGGCGCATGACATTCAAACACGCACAAGAAAGGGTTTCAGATATGCAAACGCTCACCCCCATGACAGTGGACAGACGCGCCCTGCACCGCATCCCCGAGCTGGGCGACGAGCTGCCCAAGACCATGGACTATGTACAAGATGTCCTCGGCACGCTCGGCTGCGAGGTGTTTTTCCCGCTTGACAGCGCTGTGTGCGCTTATTTTGACTTCGGAGCGGCGGATACGCTGGCATTTCGCGCGGAAATGGATGCGCTGCCCATCGCGGAACAGACAGGTCTGCCGTTTGCCTCTCAGCACAGCGGAAAAATGCACGCCTGCGGGCACGACGGGCACATGGCGATGGTGCTGGAGCTTGGCCGCAGGATCCGCACGAAGCAGGCGCTTCCGCACAACATTCTGCTGCTGTTTCAGCCCGCCGAGGAAACGACCGGCGGCGCCAGACGGCTTTGCGAAACAGGGGTTTTGGAGCGTCTGCACGTCAAAGCCGTATTTGCCCTGCACCTCTGGCCGGGTCTTTCTGCCGGGATGATCGCCGGTTTGCCCGGCGCCATGATGGCGCGCTCGGCCGAGGTGACGTTCACCGCCGAGGGGCGCTGCGCACATTTCTGCTCCGCCGCCTCCGGCCGTGACGCACTTGCAGCCTGCGTGGAGTTTTACAGCCGCGCCGCGGCATTGCCGCTTCCGCAGGCTCCGCAAAGTCTGCTCGGCTTCGGGCGCATGGAGGCCGGAAGCGTCCGCAATGCAGTTGCCGGAAGCGCACGGCTGGAGGGCAGTCTGCGCGCGCTCGATGATGCTGCGTTTTGCAGCATCCAGGAGGCGCTGGAGACGATCAGCCGCCATGTCGCGCAAACCAGCGGCTGTGCGGCCGCCGTCCATTTCAGCGAGGGCTACCCCGCTGTTGTGAATCCGCCCGATCTGCTCCGCAGGGCTTCTGCGCTGTTTCCCATCGAGGCGCTGACCGCGCCAACCATGGCAAGCGACGATTTTTCATGCTATCAGCGGCGGCTTCCCGGCCTGTTTCTGTTTTTGGGCTGCGGCGAGACATCGGCGCTGCACACGGCGGCGTTCGATTTTGACGAGCGCGTGCTTGAGACCGGCGTGCGCTATTTTGAGGCAGTCGCGGGAGGCGCAGTATGGTAGACAGGCTCTGCACATCGCTCGCGGGGCTCTCTTTGAGCGCCATTCGCCGCTATACCGCCCTTGCCGCAGAGCGTGAGGACTGCATCACGCTGACCATCGGCGAGCCGGATCTTCCCACGCCCGCACCCATATGCGAGGCCGCCGTCCGCGCACTTGCAGGCGGCAGCACCCACTACACCACAAACCAGGGCAGCGCTTCGCTCCGTGCGAAACTCGCCGCCTATGAGGCCAAAACGCGCCGTCTTGACTACACCCCGGACGAGATCATTGTTACCGCCGGTGCAACGGAAGCCATTTACTGCGCGCTGACCGGCGTCCTCGACCCCGGCGACGAGGTCGTGATCCCGACGCCCGCCTTCGGGCTTTACGAGACCGTGACACGGCTCGCAGGCGCTGTTCCCGTGTATCTGGACACCGCCCGGACGGGCTTTCAGCTGACATATGAAGCGCTCTGCGCCGCCATCACGCCGCGGACAAAGGCGCTCGTGCTCAACAGCCCGAACAATCCAACCGGCGCGGTATATACGGAAGCCTCCCTTGCGGCCGTCTGCCGCGCGGTCGGAGACAGGCCCATCTTTATACTCTGCGACGACGTTTACCGCGGGCTGTGCACGCGGCCCTGTCCGGATCCTGCGGCCCTGCCCGGCCTGCGGGAGCGGCTTTTGATCGCCCAGAGCTTTTCAAAGCCGTGGGCGATGACGGGCTGGCGCATCGGATATCTCATGGGCAGCGCGCCGGTCATCCGAAAGCTCACTGCGCTCCACGGGCATATTCTGACCTGCGCGCCCAGCATGCTCCAGGCCGCCTGTGAGACGGCGCTGGAAACCGACACGGCGCCGATGCGCGAGACCTACGCAAAAAGACGGGCGCTGGTGCTGCGCCGCCTCCATGCGATGGGGCTTTGCTGCCCCGTCCCGGAGGGCGCGTTTTATGCCTTCCCGGATATCCGTGCCTTCGGCCTTTGCTCCGAGGCGTTCTGCCTTCGTCTGATCGCGGAGGCCGGGGTCGCAGCAGTACCCGGAAGCTGCTTCGGAACAGAGGGGCATATCCGCATATCCTACTGCTGCGGCGAGCAGACGCTCGAACGCGGCATGGATCGTCTCGAGGCATTTCTGGAAAAGCTCAAACAGGAAAGAAGAACTTGACGACCTACAGAAACAGGAGGTAGCTCAAATGAAACAGAAAACTCTTTTCCGCGGCATCGCCACGGCGCTTGCCACCCCGATGACATCTTCCGGCGCCATCGACTATGAGGCCTACGGCAGACTCATAGACTGGCAGATCGAAAGCGGCGTCGCCGGGCTTGTCACCTGCGGCACAACGGGCGAGGCGTCCACAATGACCGCTGAGGAGCACCGCCAGACGATCGCCTTTGCCGTAAAGCGGGCCGCCGGGCGCGTGCCGGTCATCGCAGGCACCGGCGCAAACTGCACCGAAAAAGCCGTCGAGCTGACGCGGTTTGCCTGCGCCGCCGGAGCAGATGCCTGTCTGGTGGTGACGCCCTACTACAATAAGGCCACGCAGCGCGGGCTGATCGCCCACTATACCGCCATCGCGGACGCATCGGACAGGCCCGTGATCCTCTATAACGTTCCCTCCCGCACGGGCTGCAACCTGCTGCCAGAGGCCTGCGCCGCACTTGCAGCGCATCCGCGCATCGCCGCCGTAAAGGAGGCAAGCGGAAACCTCTCGCAGATCGTATCGCTGTTTCACAGGGCAGCGGCGCGTCTGGACGTCTATTCCGGCAACGACGATCAGATCGTGCCGATTCTCGCCATGGGCGGCGAGGGCTGCATCTCCGTACTCTCCAATGTGCTGCCCAGGGAGGCGGTTCAGCTGTGCGAGCTGTTCTTCTCCGGGGATGTGCGCGGCGCTGCGGCGCTCCAGTGCCGTCTGCTGCCCGTCATCGACGCGCTGTTTTCCGAGGTCAATCCCATTCCGGTCAAGGCGGCGCTGGCAAAAATGGGCTACGGCACCGACACGCTGCGTCTGCCGCTCACCCCGATGGAGGAAGGACGCCGGGCCGTCCTTCTGAACGCGCTCGAAGCATGGGGTGTTTGAGATGACAAGGATCCTTCTGCACGGCGCAAACGGCGCGATGGGCAGAGCGCTTCGCGCGCTGCTGGACGCCGGATTTGCGGACTGCACCGCAGGGCCCATGGTCAGCCGCAGCGGAAACGGCGCGTTTGCGTCCTTTTCTGAGATCCGGGAATCTGCCGACGTCGTGCTCGACTTTTCCTTTCACACCGCGACCGAAAGCGCGCTTGGCTTTGCGCTGGAGCACGGCCTTCCCATCGTGATCGGCACCACCGGACACACGCAGCAGGAGCGCGCGCGCATCGAGCGCGCCTCAGAGCAGATTCCCGTCTTTTTTTCCGGCAACATGAGTCTCGGCATTGCGGCGCTCCGCAGCCTTGTGCGCGAGGCCGCGCGCCTGTTTCCGGAGGCGGAGATCGAGATCGTGGAGACGCATCACAGCCGCAAGGCGGACGCCCCGAGCGGCACGGCGCGTATGCTCGCTGCCGCCGTTCAAAAAGAGCGGCCGGAGGCAGCGCTTGTGTGCGGCCGCAGCGGCTTTTCACCGCGAAATCACAGCGAGATCGGCATATCCTCCATCCGCCTCGGCAGTGTGACCGGCATCCATGAGGTGCTGATCTCGACCGGAGCCGAAACGCTGAGTCTGAAGCACGAGGCGCATGACCGGCGACTGTTCGCAGAGGGTGCGCTGCGGGCTGCCGTCTTCCTCTGCGGCAGGCAGCCCGGTCTTTACGATATGGACGATCTTTTGAAGGGAGACGCCCTATGAAAACAGCAAAATTCGGCGGCACGTCTCTGGCAGACGCAGCCCGCTTCCGGCAGGTAAAGCGCATCGTATCGGCAGACCCGGAGCTGCGCTTTGTCGTGGTCTCCGCCCCGGGAAAGCGCTCTGCGGAGGACAAAAAGGTGACGGATCTGCTGTATGACTGCCATGCCGCTGTAAAAACAGGCGCAGACCCCGAGACTGCCTTTGCACCTGTCGCTGCGAGATTCCGGCAGATCGCGCAGGAGCTCCGTCTCGGCATCGATCTGGAGGCGGAACTCCGGCAGATCGAAAAGGACCTGCGCTCCGGCGCGTCTGCGGCATACTGCGCCAGCCGCGGCGAATATCTCAGCGGGCGGATGCTGGCAGCCCTGCTGGGCTGGCCGTTTCTCGACCCGGCGGAGCTGCACTTCTTTGACGCTGACGGCGTCCCGCAGTACAAGCTGGCGGAGCAGGCGCTAATGCACAGGCTCCGCGACATGGAGCGTGCCGTCATGCCCGGCTTCTACGGCGGCGGCGCGGACGGCCGCATCCACACGCTGCCGCGCGGCGGCTCGGATATCTCCGGAGCGCTGCTGGCAAGCGCCTCCGGGTCGGATGCCTACGAAAACTGGACGGACGTGCCCGGCATCTTCCGTGCCGATCCTGCGATCGTGCCCAGCGCAAGGGCGATTCCCGCCATGGCCTATGACGAGGTACGGGAGCTTGCGTATATGGGCGCCAACGTGCTGCACGAGGACGCGGTGACGCCAGCCCGGCGTATGGGCATTCCCATTCACATCCGCTCCACGATGCAGCCGGACGCGCCCGGCACCCTCGTCTCCTCGCAGAGCCCTCCCTCCGCCTGTCCCGTTACAGGGATCGCGGGGCGCAAGGGCTACTGCTCCATACAGGTGGAGAAGGAAAACATGAACAGCGCCGTAGGCTACTGCCGCAGGATTCTCTCGGTGCTCGAAACGCACGAGATCCCCTTTGACCACATCGCAACGGGGCTTGGCAGCATCTCGTTCATCGCCCCGGCCGCGGCGGTCTCCGCCTGCCGCGAGGCGCTTTTGTCGGGCATTTCCGCCGCCGTCCGCCCGGACAGCATCTGCGTTGCAGACGGGCTTGCCATGGTGTCCATCGTCGGACGGGACATGGCGGGAAAGCCGGGCGTCTCCGGCCGTCTGCTCTGTGCGCTCGGACGCGCCGGCATCAACGTGCGGATGATCGTGCAGGGCACGCGCGAGATTAACATCACCGTTGGCATCAGCGAGCCGGACTATGAAAAAGCCGTGCACGCGGTGCACGGTGAATTCTTCCCGGAAGCGCCCCAGTGAGCCTTTGATCGCGCTCCTTCTTCGGTTCTGTTGACCTTGTTCCTTCCCCGGCGCGCCTCAGCCAGCCTTTTCTGATATCCTGCTGCTGAGCGCAGAAGCGCTCCGCTTTGTCCGATGCATAAAAAGCGGCCGGCAGCGTTCAACTGCCAACCACCAAAAAAGCGGGGCAGTTCATCGCGCCCAAGGCCG
>OLGY01000646.1_pt1 | contig 22556 bp, 14 predicted proteins | sample 1605951 | NCBI WGS metagenome assembly OLGY01 (sample SAMN03283280) | human gut metagenome | biome: human-associated habitat; material: feces | host: Homo sapiens | place: Peru | collected 2012
GCAGAGTATAAAACCATCCATAGCGTATGATTTGCAGCGTTTGGCAAATATGGTGAAACTGTCATTTCAAACGGAACAGAAGCTGCACGCGGAATACTTAGACCAGGTCCAATAGAAAGATAAATCAATATCGCAGTAAACGTATGTTCCCCTGCATTTTGTCCTAAGAATGGTGGAAAGATTAAATTTCCTGCTCCAAAGAACAGTGAGAATAACATGAAGCTTATTAGCATGATTTGTCTTTTTTCTAATTTCATAATGTCCCCCTATAAACAAAAAAGCTCATCTCAATTTAATGAGACGAGCTTATAAATTACCCGCGGTACCACTCAAATTGCATATGTTTTAAGTATGCCTCTTACTAGACTCTATCAAGCCTTAAACATGTAACGTCGTTTCTTACGTATATGCTTACTGTTTTCAGCATATAAGCTCAGAAGTGATTTACTTGTCTAATGTCCATTATCTACTTTCACCATATGTAGACTCTCTTTGAATTTCTTTTAGATAAGCGCTCTTCGTCAAAGCTTTTCAACATTCTTAAGATAATACATTTGTGAATAGCTTGTCAATCATTATTTAATAAGTCTTTTCCTTCTTTTAGATCTTTAAACAACAAAAATGCTTGATAGAAGGGTACAGCTTATAAAAGGTCTTTTCTTTTGGATATGAAAAAGTATAAAGGAGTATAAAACTTTTCAAAAAGTATAAATGAGTATAAAATATTGTTGAAAGCATAAAGGAGTATAAAAAATGATTGAAAATCCTTTCTCATTATCATTTGGCATGAAACCAGTTAGTTATATCAACAGATTTGCTCAATCTCAAGCTGTTATAAATGAATTTAGCAAAGTAGAACCAACGAATAAAATTTTTATGATTACAGGGGTTAGAGGAGCGGGTAAAACGGTATTTATGTCCAATATAGCTCAACATTTTAAACAAGAAAAGGAATGGATAGTGATTGATTTAAACCCTGAATTAGACCTCTTAACAAGTTTTTGTTCAAAACTATATGAGAACCAAAAGCTACACTCGCTGTTTATAAACGCAAAAATCGATATTTCTGTTTTTGGATTAAATTTAAGTCTTAGTTCTAATCAATATCCTATTAATTCTGAAACGCTATTAGAAAAACTATTGACTGTAGTTAAAAAAAACAATAAAAAAGTTCTTATTACAATCGATGAAGTCACAAACAGTAAAACAATTCGTGAATTTGCACACAGTTTTCAGATGTTTATTCGTAATGATTATCCTGTGTTTTTATTAATGACAGGGCTATATGACAATTTAAATGTTTTACAAAATGAAAAAACACTTACATTTTTATACCGTACGCCAAAAATAAACTTAGAGCCATTGAGCCTAATTGCAATTAAAGAAGCTTACAAGTCTATTTTTCAAATAGAGGAAAAAGAGGCAAGTATAATGGCAAATTATACAAAGGGTTATTCTTTTGCGTACCAAGTCTTAGGCTATCTAGTGTTTAATTCAAGGGAAAAAACAGTCAATGATTCTATTCTTTCTCAATATGACCAATATTTAGAAGAGTATGTTTATGATAAGCTATACTCTGAACTGTCGATAAAGGATATAACATTTGTCAAAGCTATCGCCAATAGTAAGACAAATGATGTGGCAAGTATCTTAGAACTATCTTCAATGAAAAAGAATGAATTTTCAGTATATCGAGATCGTCTAAAGAAAAAAGGCATTCTCGATTGTTCAATTAGAGGTCAAATTCAATTTATATTACCTAGATTTAAAGAATATGTTCTTATTAAAAATGCGTTAGACTTTTAATTTGTTAAAATTAAGATACAAAAAGATAAGTGGTTAAATATCATTGTAAGTGTAAAGGACTATTTATAAGTAATGTCATTTAGCTAAGAATGTATTATTCAACATGTTTTTATAGGGCAAGATGATTAAACATTCTTGTATAGTGGAAACTCGCATGTTGTTACAAAGATGAGAAACTGTGTAAATAACAATCTAAATGTATATAATAAAATCATTGCTTAAAAAAATGTGTTTTAAATGGTGAGAATAATGTTAAGAAAATGTTCTAAAGATGAATTTAAACAATATGCAGATTTTGCATATCAATTAGCTACTAATAAAGAAAAATCTTCATATCCAACTTATTGTGACGGTATAAAAACGAAAGAAATGTTTTTAAATGGAACAAATAAGGCTTTTGAGCGTGATAATGAAGAAGTATTGTTATTTATTCAAGATGGAAAGGTTGAAGGATTAATTCACTATTATTGGTTATCAGAAGATAAATATGTTGGTATAAATAGTTTTAATATTAATAATTCTACTAAGACTGCTATATCGGAATTCTTATCTTTGTTAAAAACTAGATTTTTAGGTTATGAGTTATATATGGGCTTTCCTGTGGATAATAATTTAGCTATAGATTTCTTTAACAGTCATGGCTATGAATGCATCGAAGACGATTATAATAATATTGCCTATTTGGAAGAAATTGATAATATAAAAGACTCTACTAACTTAATTCATATTAACGAAGCTAATTATGACAAATTCAAAATACTGCATGATCAAATTGATGGAGATATGTATTGGAATTCGGAAAGAATTCTTGCGGATTTAAAGAATTGGAATATTTATGTATATGAAAAAGATGATTCTTTAATAGCTGCCATTTATTATATGGATGAAAAAGATGATTGGTATGAAATCTTTGGAATTGATATGAATAATAATAAATTTAATCATGAAGCTTTTAAAACTTTATTAAATAAAGTGCTCTTAGATGTTAAAAACAATGGCGGTAAAATATTATCTTTTTTCTGTGAAGAAAGTTATGAAAAGGAAACTTTAGAATGTGGTTTTACTAAAATTGGTAGATATCTATGTTATAAAATATGCCTTAGTTAAAAGCTAAACTAAATCATAAAATGATGATATTATTTTTATGTATCTATTTACCTACATAAAATGTTAGACTATCAAAATGTAGTGCTTCTTAATGAGAAAATAATGGAAAATTTTGAAAGGCTCTAGATACTATTGAGTTTGAATAAAAAATACATCATATTTTAATGCACAATCACTGATATTTAGCTTTATTTAAAGTAATTGGGGATATAATAATCACATGATTTTACGTAAGAAGAGTGGTCTAATGACCGAGGGTAATATATTTGAGAAGATTTTACTGTTTTCAATACCGTTGTTGTTGGGCAATTTCTTTCAATTGATGTATAACGCTATCGACTCTTTTGTGGTTGGCAACTTTGTTGGTAAGCATGCTTTGGCAGCCGTTGGAACATCTACTCCTATTATTAATTTGATGATTGCGTTTTTCCAGGGTTTGGCAACAGGTGCTGGTGTTATTGTTTCTAAGTATTATGGGGCAAGGGATAAGGAGAATGTTTCTAAGGCAGTGCATACTTTTGTGATGTTCTCGTTATTGTTTGGAATTTTCTTATCTGTTTTTGGCTATTTAATTTCACCTAAGCTATTAGAGATGATGAATACGCCTGGTGATAGTTTTGGTAGTGCTAATGCTTACTTGAAGACTTATTTCTTGGGTAATGTATTTGTTACTTTGTATAATGCAGGTACTGGTATTTTACAATCAGTTGGTAATGCGAAAGCGCCTTTGTTTATTCTTATTGTTTCTTCAATAATTAATGTGTTCTTAGACTTATTGTTTGTAAGAGTTATTAAGTTGGGAGTAGTTGGTGCAGCTTTGGCGACTATTATTTGTCAGGCTTTTGCGATGGTTCTTGTTTTGTATATCTTGTGCAAGAATAAGAGTGAGTATCAATTGATTTTTAAAAAATTAAAAATTCATTTAAGTATTTTAAAAGAAATAGTCTTTGTGGGTGTTCCAGCAGGTTTACAGGGCATGGTAGTCTCTGTTTCTAATGTCATGGTTATGTATTATATCAATGGCTTTGGTAGTGCTGCGGTGGCTGGTTTTTCAAGTGCTAATAAGTTTGATAATTTCTTGGGTTTGCCTGTTAATAGTTTTATGTTGGCAATCACAACGTTTGTGTCACAGAACTTGGGTGCTAAGAAGTATGATCGTGTAAAACAAGGTATTAGGGCTACTTTGATTATGTCTTTGGCTACGGTTATTGTCTTGGGCGTAATTGTTATGACTTTTGCGGATTCTTGTATCGGAATCTTTAATAGTGACAAGGATGTTATTGAGGCTGGTGCTACTTTTATTAGAATCATGTGTCCTTTCTATTTCGCCTTATGTTTCCATCAAGTATATTCTGGTGCTCTAAGGGCGAGTGGTAGAAGTTTTGTGCCTATGTTTACATCTATTATGGCGTTTGTAGTTATTAGACAGGTTTATTTGGCTGTTGTGTTAAAGACTACAAGGGATATTAGTATGATTGGTTGGAGTTATAGTTTAACTTGGATTTTGGCTGCGGTGTTTACAGGTTGTTACTATCACTTTAGTGGTTGGCTACAAAAGGAGATGGCTAAGTAATGAAAAAGTTTGTTACTGTTGTTTTACTGTTGTTTATATTGTGCGGTTGTACTGCTGTTAAAAAGGATAACAGTAATGGCGATATTGTCATTGGTAGTGATCAATTTGAACCTTTTTCATATATTGATAATGGTGAGATGAAGGGTATTGATGTTGATATCGCTAAAGAGGCTTTAAGTAGAATGGGTTATACTCCTGTTTTTAAACAAATTGAGTGGCAAAAGAAGGATGAGTATCTAAGAAGTGGCGAGATTGATTGTATTTGGGGCTGTTTTTCTATGGATGACAGGGAAGATCTTTATGCCTGGGTTGGTCCTTATCTTTTTAGTAATCAATCTGTTATGGTTAAAGAGGATAGTGATATTTATTCTTTAGCTGATTTAAAGAATAAGATTGTGGGGGTGCAGGCTACTAGCAAGGCTGAGTGGGCTTTTGAGAATAATGAGGAATTGAGTGATATTCGTTATTTATATACTTTTTCAACTATCAATGAAGTGTTTATTAGTCTTCAAAGAGCTTATGTTGATGCGGTTGCGGGTCATGAGTTAGCTTTAAGAGCTTTGATCAGGGGCAGTGATGACTATCGTTTCTTGGATGAGAATGTTTTGACTTCTAAATTGGGTGTTGCGTTTAAGAAAGACTACGATCAAAGTTTTTTAGCTTTGTTGGCTAATACTTTGCATGAGATGAGAAATGATGGAACTATTAAAGAAATTGTTGATAGTTATACAAGTAATGTGATGATGGAGGATGGTAATGAATAAGAGAAAAGTTTATTTGCCATTGTCTATTGGTTTAATGATTTGTTTGCTTACTTTTTTTATAAGTAATACCATTGCGATGTCTAACATATTAAAGACAGCTAATGATACTATTGATTATGCCAAGAAACAAGTTACTTCGTATGAGGATTATTTGAATGTAAATAAGACTAAGAGTGAGACTCGTTTGATTGGTAAATCAATTGAGTTTGTGGATAGATATCATAGTAGTAGTGATTTATCTTGGATTGATGATTATTTAAGTGTTCAACATATTACTGGTATTTCTATTGTGGATAGAGACTATAATGTGTTGGTTCAATATGGTGAAGAATTACCTGATGGTATTCTTTCTTTAAATAATAATATTGATGCGATTTTTGATTATCCCACTAAGGTCTTTGCGTCTAATTATAAAAAAGACGGGATGGCTTATGATGTGGTAGCTTTGTCTTTTGAAGAAGATAAGCTTGCGATTGTGAATTATTGTAAGGATATTTTGGATTCTGATGATAATTTTTCTTATCTGTTTGATGGTTTTAATTTTAATTATGATGGTATTTTGGCTATCGCAAAAGATTCAACAGTAATCGCAACCAGTGGTGTTGGTGATTATTCGCCTTTGGTTTTTAAGTTTAATTCTTATGAGAATCTTGATTTGATTGTCAATGACCATGATTTTATCTATCTAAGAATGGATGGTAATTCTTGGTATGGCATTTGTAATAGAACGTCCACATATGATTATTATGTGTTTTATCCTAGTAAAACAGTTAATCTGGCACGTTTTACTGCTCCTTTTATGGCTGGTTTGTTGTTGTTTGTGGTATATTTTTTGATTACTTTGTCTAAACATAAGGAAGAGCTTTTGAATTTAGAAAAAGAGCGTAAACAAATGAGTATTATCGAGTCGATAAGTAGTATTTATTATTGTGCTATTTTTATTGATGTGAATAAAAATACTTATGAGTTTGTGAATGATAAGGGTAATATTGCAGGTTTTTATAAAGGCATTAAGGATGCCGATGTGATGCTTAATAAGATGTTGGACTCTTTCTATGCAGGCAAGAGAACTGATGAATATCATGAATTTTTAGATTTTAGGCATTGTGAGAAGTTTTTAAGGAATCAACCTTATATGACTAAGACCTTTAAGCATGAGGCTCATTGGTTTGATGTTACTTGCTTTCCACTTAGAAATGATAACGGGGCTATAGATAAGGTTATTTATTTGTGGCTTGATAAGACAAGCGAGAAGGAGAAGGAAATGGATTATAACAAGCGTTTGGTTAATGCGCTTGATCAAGAAAAGAGGGCTAATGCCTCTAAGACTTCTTTCTTGAGAAGAATGTCTCATGATATTAGAACTCCTATCAATGGTATTAGGGGTCTTGTGAAGATAGCTAAAGATAATGAAGATGATAGGGAAAAGATAGATGACTGTCTTAATAAGATTTTTGAAAGTTCTGGTTTCTTGTTGAATCTTGTTAATGATGTCTTAGATATGAATAAATTAGAGTCTGGTGAAATAACTTTGGACCATAATCCGTTTAAGTTAGATAAGATTATTAATAATGCGATTGATATTACTAAGGTTAGGGCAAATGAAAGAGATATTACAATTACTAGTGATATTAAGATTGAATATAATGATTTGATAGGTTCTCCTTTACATTTGGCTCAAATTTTCCAGAATATTATTAATAATGCAGTTAAGTATAATCACAAAGAGGGTTCTATTAATATTACTTTAAGTGAAGTACTTTGTCCTGGAAATAAGGTATTACTAAAGTTTGAATGTGCTGATACTGGCGTTGGTATGTCTGATGAATTCCAAGAGAATGTATTTAAGCCTTTTGCCCAAGAGGGGAATACCGCTAGGGGTACTTATGAGGGTACAGGTTTGGGTATGGCTATTACTAAGGAACTAGTTGATAAGATGGGTGGTTCTATTGGTTTTAGCAGCGTTGTTGACAAAGGTACAACTTTTGTAGTGGAGATTCCTTTTGACTTAGGTGAGAGTATTAAAGAAGAAGCTGAAGAAGAAAATTATGATGTTGGTGGTTTACATGTTTTGATTGTCGAAGATAATGAAATAAACAGGGAAATCGCAACGTTTATGTTAGAGAGTGTAGGTATAGTGCCAACTTGTGTAAACAATGGTAAAGAGGCCTTAGATAAGGTAAAAGAAGGAACTTACGATTGTATCTTGATGGATGTTATGATGCCTGTCATGGGAGGTCTAGAGGCTACAAGACAATTAAGGGCAATGGGTATTGATACACCTATTATTGCGATGAGTGCTAATGCGTTTAAGGATGATGTTGAAAGAAGCTTGAAGGCAGGTATGAATGCTCATTTGTCTAAACCTATTGATGAGAAGCTATTGGTTAAAACGATTTATAAATTCTGTAAGAAATAATTGAATGAGTCACTTCTAATGAGGTGGCTTTTTAAATGCAAGAAAAAAATAACCCTCTTAATAAATTTTGGAACGAAAGGGTTATTTTAACCCAACAAATCCAGAGATAACCTTAACTGGTTGTTTTTACATTATTATTATAGCGTCTAGTTTTAGAAAATATCACTTTTATGGTATCAATTAAGACAAAACATAGCACTGTATACCATAGAAGACGCTTTTAATGAAGAGAACATAACATGCATGATGTATTATAATTGTTGTGTTTAGGTAGGTAATAATACTCTTGTGATGTGGTAGTCCTTTGTGTTGTTGCTTGCTTAAATACAACTATTCAGAACTTTGTTTGGCGACAAATCCTTACTGAATAGTTGTTTGTTTAGGACATAACAAAACCGCTCATATGAGCGGTTTTGTGTCTCTTAATTGATATCGGTGCAAGATTCTTGATCGTTTGCGTATACACAAGCTCTAAAGTTTCCATCTCCTACGTCATAGAATTCAACTGCACCTTCACCTGATTGGCTTGAGAAGTATTCACCATCTTTATATAGAGTAACTTCACCATATACAGAACTAGAACCACTTTGTTGGTAATGAGGGAAGTAACATCTACCTGTTGCGTTGGTTGTTTTTCCAAAGACGTTTGTAGCTGTTAAATCTTGTTGACCATTAGAACAGAAGTAACCGCCTGAATAGAAGTTAACTACAATTCTACCATCGTCTGTCTTAGAACCAGTAGCGTTTAAGCCACCATTAGCGTTTTCTTTAACAGGAAGGTTAGATAATACTGAAGAAACACTTGTTAATGGGTTTTCCTTAAGAGCACTTGTCTTAATTAATCCTTTAACTGTTTCGTGCCCTCCATCTGGTGCACAATATGGATAAGCACCTTTGACAATAGTTACATCAGATACATCATCAGGTCTTTGTACGCCTTCTGTATTTCCTTCAACATTCTCATCTAATTCGTTTAAGATATATCTACCAATTCTACCTTTTAAGTTAGCCATATCTTCACTTGTTGTGAAGTAAGAACCAACTTCAGCTCTATCAAAGCCTAGCCAGATAGAAATTGTGAAGTTTGAGTTTTGACATACTAGCCACATATCTTTTGGAGCACCAGTAGGGATACCATATGCTCTACCACTTGTTGACCAGTCGGTAGTACCTGTTTTAGCGTATACTGGATATTTTCTCTTTAATATCTGCATATTATTGAAATATGGTCCAGAAACGTTGTATTCAAGACATGTAGCTGTCATATAGGCTGCAGCGCTTGAGATTACTTGAGTACCCTTTGTATCACTTACATACTCACTGTCGTCTTGGAAGACAATCTTTTGAATAGTATGTGGTTTTATATAATAGCCATCGTTCATGAATATTGCATGAGCAGCAGCTAATTGTACTGGAGTAACAAGACATGTATTACCACCAATTGCCCATTGAAGGTCAAAAGTATCTAGATTTCTTGTAATTCCAATTTCTCTTAAATATTCCTTAACACCATCTTCACCAATTTCTTTGATTACTGCTTGTAATGTTTGAACAGCTGGTGTGTTTAGGGAACGTGCAATAGCTTCAGTTATTAACATATCACCTGTATAACCCTGTCCACCCGCATTAGCGATAAGGACATTACCACCATATAAGTAATATGGCATGTCGGTAATCGTATGAGCTGTTGACCAACCTAGTCTATCGAAGGCTAGGGCATATTCAATTACTGGTTTAATTGATGAGCCTGGTTGTAAGTAAGAACTTGTAGCTCTATTAAATTGACGAGCTGATTGTGCTTGATTACGACCACCACCTAGGGCAATAAGTTCACCAGTTTGGTTATTTAATACAGTAAGAGCTGATTGTTCAAGATCGTTTGAATATTTTAAATCAGTCTTTTCATTTTCAATGTTATATAGAACTTTCTGCATATAAGGATTCATCGCTGTATAAATATGCATAGAAGTTGTATATGGATTCTTGCCAGTAACTTCAGTTGCCTCTTCGATTACTGCGTCAATATAATCTTGGTAATATTCGCTATATGATCTAAACTTGTTGGCAACACCTGTTAATAAATTTTCAATCTTGACAGTCTTGGCAAGAGTTGCCTCTTCTTCAGTAATGTAGCCATGATATGCCATCAAGTCTAATACTTCTGCGGTTCTTTTTTGAGCATTTTCAAGATAAGTAATATTTGGGTTCAAATAAATATAAGATTCATCATGCTTATATAGTTCGTTATAAGGATTATAGTTATTTGGAGCGTTGATAATACCAGCTAAGAAAGCTGATTCAACAAGTCCTAGTTCACTAGCGTCCTTACCGAAGTAATATTGAGCTGCCTTTTGAACACCTCTGATGTTGTTGCCATAGTTAATCTTATTAATATATAGTGCTAAGATATCTTTCTTACTAACTTCTTTATTAGCTTCGATAGCTAGTACGATTTCTTGCATCTTTCTTTGAACACCGCTCATACCCTTGTGGGCTGCCATAGTAGATTCACCATCGGCGTCTACTTGGAAGTAAGAGTTTTTAACTAGTTGCATAGTCATGGTAGAGCCACCTTGTCCAAAGCCTCCTGATTTTAAGTTTTCTAGGATTGCCTTAGTGAAACGTGGGATATCAAAGCCAAAGTGTTCAAAGTATCTTGAATCTTCAATTGATAAGAAAGCATCAACTAAGCTGTTTGGCATATCATCATATTCGATGTTTTCTCTTAGATATAAACCAAGTTCCACAATTTCATCGCCATTCATATCATAGATAACACTAGATTCTTGTGAATCTAATTTAGCTCTATCGAATTCCGGTTTGCCCTCTAGTAGTTTGTTGGCAAAGATAATGGCACCTATACCACCTAGTATTCCAATAACCGCAATAATACATGTGATTGTTGCGAATACTTTAGTGATTGTCTTAGCCTTAGGCCTTTTAGAAGAATTGTCTTCTTTAGGTTCTTCTATTTTCTTTTCTTCTATAAAGATAGAAGGCATCTTAGGTTCAGATTCGAGCCCATCAGATTCGAGCCCATCAGATTCGAGCCCAGAAGATTCGAGCCCATCAGATTCGAGCCCAGCAGATTCGAGCCCGGTATCTTCAACTATAGGTGTAGACTTTTCGTCCTTTGTTTCCTTTTTGTCGTTTGTAACTGTTGGCTCTTCTTTCTTCTTAGGTTTAGAAGTTTTCTTAGTGCTAGAAGTCTTTTTCTTAGAATTAGATTTGACATCCTTGCTTTCTTCCACCGCAAGATTAGCGTCTTCATCGTTAGCTTTAGGCGCCCTCTTGTTTGTATTCTTTAATGTGCTGTTTTTCTTCTTTTTTTGATAAGGAGTTAAATCATCAATATCATTTCTTTTCATACCGCATAATTATATCCTAAATAGGTCAATAACGCACTATTTATGCTAGAATTAAATCATTAGAGAGGAAGTAATTTCTTGATGGGAAATGTAAGAATTGATGCTCTTAGGGAGCGGATGAAAGACAACAATATCGATGTCTATTATTTGAATACTTCTGACTATCATATGTCAGAGTATGTTCCTTTGTATTTTAAGACAATCGAATACTTTAGTGGTTTTAGCGGATCTTTAGCTACTTTATTAGTGGATTTAGAGAATGCTTATATTTTTGTTGATGGTCGTTATCATATTCAAGCTGAGAAACAATGCCTACCAAACGATGTACAAGTAGTAAAACTTGGCACTGCAAATGCATTAGAACCAATTGAATTTATTAAGAAAAATTATGCTGGCAAGGTTATTGGCTTAGATGGTAAGAGAACTAGTATTAACTTTGCATCAGACTTAAGTGATTTCAAGATTAAGAGTATTGATATTTATTCTAGTTTGATTGAAAACAGAGTTAGTTTATCAACTGATTTAATCTATGAACTAGGAATTGAATACACAGGCTTAAGTAGAAGACAAAAATTAGATAATGTTAAGTATATTCTTGATGGTAAGACTCATATTGTGAATAATCTTGAGTCTATTTCTTATATCTTGAATCTAAGAGGTAATGATATTCTTTGTACTCCAGTGTTCTTGGCTTATTTAGTTTTTAATAAGAATGATGTTTATTTCTTTATTAATATAGAGCGATTAAGTGAAGAATTATTAGATAAGTTATATGCAGATGGCATTATTATTAGACCTTATGATGCTTATTATGATTTCTTGAAGACTTTAAAAAATGAAGTGGTATTGCTAGATAAGACTAAGGTAAACTACGAATCTTATTCTTTAATTTGTAAACATAATAGAATTGTTGACTGTTTATCTGTTATTGAAGAGATGAAGTCAATGAAGAATGATGTTGAAATAGAGAATTCTAAGTTGGCTCATATCTATGATGGTGTGGCCATGGTACGTTTCTTGAAGTGGTTGGATGAAACTGATAAGGAAACATTGAATGAATATATTGTGGCTAATAAGCTTAATGAATTTAGATTGTCATATAAGGCCTTTGACTTAAGTTTTAATCCAATTGTTGCCTATAATGCCAATGCGGCTATGATGCATTATGCACCAACTGAAGAGAATAATAGTGCTTTACATAATGAGGGTATTATCTTGGTTGACTCAGGTGGTCAATATAAAGAGGGTACTACTGATATTACAAGAACTATTTGTGTAGGTGAGGTAAGTGATGAACTAAAGAAACATTTCACTACTGTATTAAAGTCAATGTTTAATTTAAGTAGTGTTAAGTTTATGAAGGGTTTAAATGGTCTTCAACTTGATATCTTAGCAAGAAAAGATATTTGGGAATTAGGCATTGATTATAGATGTGGCACCGGTCATGGTGTGGGTCATGTTTTATCAGTCCATGAGGCGCCACCTAATATTCGTTATATGCATACTTTAGGTAAGAGCGAGGAAGTTCCTATTAGAAAGGGCAATATCGTTTCTGATGAGCCCGGTATTTATCTAGAGGGTAAGTATGGCATTCGTTGTGAGAATATGTTACTAGCGGTTGAGGATGAATTAAATGAGTATGGTCAATTTATGCGTTTTGATACTTTGACTATGGTTCCTTTTGATCTAAGACTTATTGATAAGAGATATTTGGATAAGAAGACAATTAATTTGATTAATGAGTATCACAAGACTGTTTATCACACTTTGGCTCCTTATTTAGATGCTGATGAATTAATTTATTTGGGCAAGATTACTCAGGAGATTTAATGAAGATTTTAAATTGGAATGTTAATGGTCTTAGGGCTATTTTAGGAAAGGGCGATTTGTTGGCTTTTATGGCTAGGGAGAATCCTGATATTATGGCCTTTGAGGAGACTAAGATGCAAGAAGCGCAATTAAACTACAACTTTGATGGTTATTACCGTTATATGAATTGTGCTGAGAAGAAGGGTTATTCAGGTACGATGGTGCTTACAAAAGAGAAACCATTGTCAGTAACTTATGACATTGAGGGTGAGGATCATCCAAAAGAAGGCAGAGTTATTACTCTAGAATATCCTTCATTCTATTTTGTGTGTGCTTATGTCCCTAATTCTAAGGATGGTCTAAAGAGAATAGATTATCGTATGAAGTGGGAAGATGATTTGCGTAAGCATTTGGTAAAATTAGATAAGATTAAGCCAGTTATTTATACAGGTGATTTGAATGTGGCTCACAATGAGATAGATTTAAAAAATCCTGATGACAATCACTTTAATGCTGGCTTTTCAGACCAAGAAAGAGAAAAGTTTACATGTTTATTGGATACAGGTTTTGTGGACACTTATCGTTACTTGTATCCTAGCGATGTTAAGTATTCTTGGTGGTCATATCGTACAAGAGCTAGAGAAAGGAATATAGGGTGGCGTATTGATTATTTTGTAGTTTCTAAAAGATTTATGGAAAAGGTAGAAGATTCACTTATTTATGATGATATCTACGGTAGTGATCATTGTCCTGTAGGACTTATAGTAAAGGAGAATTAATAATGAAATTTGTAGAAGAAAATTATGAGAACATGCTTGCTGATTTAAAGACTTTAGTTAGTTATAATTCAGTATACTCAGATGATGTGAAGCCTTTTGGTAGTGTTAACCGTGAAGTGTTGGATAAGGCTTTAGAGCTTATGGCTGCTAAGGGTTTCAATACTAAGAATGTTGATTACTATGCAGGTTATGGTGAAATTGGCCAAGGTGAAGAGGTAATTGGTATCTTGGCTCACTTGGATATTGTACCAGTAGGAGAAGGGTGGGACACTAATCCGTTAGAGGTTGTTCAAAAGGGCGATCGTCTATATGGTAGAGGTGTTTCCGATGATAAGGGTGCAGCTGTTGCGAGTATGTACGCTATGAAATATCTTTTAGATACAGGTTATGAATTTAAGAAGAGAGTTAGATTGATTCTTGGTTGTAATGAAGAATCAGGTTCTGCTTGTATTGAACATTATGTTGAAAAAGAGGGTCATGTAGATTTGGGCTTTACTCCAGATGGCGAGTTCCCTGGTATTTATGCCGAAAAGGGTATGGCTGGTGGCTTTATTATTGGTAAGTCAAAGATTATCGATATTAAGGGTGGTCAGGCTGATAATGTTGTATGTAATAAGGTAGTATGTACTCTTCCTGAAAATAGTTACGATGTCGCAAAGTTTGATAGTTTCATGAAGGAACATAATATCGAATATAGTGTTGATGGTAATACTGTTACTGTATTAGGCGTGGCAGCTCATGCTTCTTTACCTGATGCTGGTGTTAATGCGATTAATCATTTAATGGAAGCTTTATATGTAGCTGATTTCCATGATCCATTTGTTGATTATATTCATAAGTATATTGGCCTAGAGTTACATGGTGAGACATTAGGTTTGGATGCACTTAAGGATGAGACTAATTCTAGTGTTAACTTGGGTGTGATTGGCAAGAATGGTGATAATGTAGAATGTACCTTGGATATTCGTTTCCCTATTACTAGAAAAGACGAGGAGATTGCAGAAGTATTAAATAAGGCAGTAGCTGATGATTGTGGTATTAGATTAGACTACAATATCAATCCTTTATACTATGATAAGAATTCTAAGTTAGTTCAATCTTTATTGAAGGCTTATAGATCAATTGTTGATGATCAAAGAGATATGATTGCCATTGGTGGTGGTACTTATGCTAAGAGTATGAATAATATCATTGCGTTTGGTTGTGCCTTTAATGAGGAAGAGAATCATATTCATGATGCCAATGAATCTTTAAGCATTGAGGAATTTAAGAAGCAAGTTGAAATCTATATCGAGGCTATTAAGAATTTAAACGAGGCTTAGTTTATGGATTATAGGAAAGTCGCTCTTATTTACGATTTTGATAAGACTTTATCGCCAATTGATATGCAAGAGTTCCATTATATTGGAAAGCTTGGTTATAAGGAGACTGGCAGCTTTTGGGCTGAGTCTGAAAGGGATAAGTATGCATCTAATATGGATGGTATCTTGTCTTATATGCATTTGATGGTAAAGAAAAATCCTGCTTTGACTAAGAAAGAGTTGGTTGATGAGGGTGCTTTTATTGAACTTTATAAGGGTGTGGATACTTGGTTTGATCGTGTTAATGAATATGGCAGGAAACAAGGAATTGAAGTAGAACATTTCATTGTTTCTAGCGGTATTAGAGAAATGATTATGGGAACAAGTATCGCTGATAAGTTTAAGAAAGTATATGCGTGTAGCTATACTTATGATGAAAATGATAAGCCTGTTTGGCCAAGTAGGGTAGTGAATTATACTACAAAGACTCAGTATTTATTTAGAATCAATAAGGGCGTTTTTGATGAGACTAATGATCTTGATTTGAACACGAAGACGCCTGAAGAGGATAAGTATGTGCCTTTTAGTAATATGGTTTACTTTGGTGATGGGCTTACTGATGTTCCTAGCATGCTAGTGATGCGAGAAGAGGGCGGCAGCGCAGTGGCGGTCTATGGTTCTAAACAGGCAAAGGAAAAAATTGCTAAGGAACTACAGGATGAAAAAAGAGCTGACTATATGCTTGCAGCTGACTATAGTGAAGGTTCAGCTGCTGAAGAATTAGTTAAAGCTATCATTGATTCTGTTGCGGTTAATATAAGGTTGAGGGAACTTAAGAATAATGGCTAGTTTTTATTTAGATGATTATCGTTTGATTAGTGTTAGGAAGTCTGAATTGGCTTTGACTGAGAATCTAAAATTGCTAGTCAATAATACCGAGGTTAAGTTTAATATCTCTGATGATGTTGATTATGTTTATCTTCATTTAGAAGAGGATTTCAATGAGTTGAACCGTTATATGGTTCTTCTTGATGGTATTCCTTTTGAGATTAAGTTCCGTTTTATTGTCCAAACCGAAAGGTTTGATGAAGAATATCGTGTTGATTTAAATACACTAGGTTCTTTTGTGGAAGGCAATAAGACCACCTTTAGATTGTGGTCTCCTTTAAGCAAGACTGCTATTTTACATCTTGATAATGTCATTCATAAGATGAACTATGTAGGTAGGGGTGTTTTTGAGCTTACTTTTGATAGGAACTTGAGTGGTCACTTTTATCATTATTCTACTTTAAGGGAAAGTGTCTATGCGTTTACTGATCCTTTTTCTTATGCTGATAAGGATCATAAGAATTCTTATGTAGTGGATAAGAATAAATTAAAGTATGATAAGGTATCTTTGAAGCATATTGATACACCTATTATTTATGAGACTTCAGTTAGAGACTTTACAAGTGATAGTGTGAGTTTTAAGTATCCTCAAACTTTTAAGGGCATGTGTGAACAGGGGGCAAGGCTTGATGGTGAGTCTGTTGGCTTTGATTATTTGAAGAAACTAGGGATAACTTATGTTCAGCTTATGCCTATTTTTGCGTTTGATTTAGATCATAGTGATTATAACTGGGGTTATAATCCTTTGACCTATAATAGTCTTCATCAGGCTTATTGTTATGGTAAGGAGCCTTATGAACAGATTAATGAATTGAGAGATTTTATTAGCTTATGTCATAAATATGGTATGGGTGTTACTTTTGATGTGGTGTTTAATCATGTCTATAATGTTAAGTCTTTTAATTTAGCTAATATGCTTCCTTATTATTTCTTTAGATATAAGGATGGTAAGCTTGGTAATGCCTCATATTGTGGTAATGAAGTGAGGACTGAGGCTTTCTTTACAAGAGAATATTTGAAATTGTTGGTTAAACGTTTCATTGATATCTATGATTTAGATGGTTATCGTTTTGACTTGATGGGTATTCTTGATGTTGAGACTATTGAGGCAATTAGAGATACAGCCAGGGAATTAAAGCCTGATTTCTTGATGTATGGTGAAGGGTGGAACATGGGTGATATTGTCCCCTTTGAGTATCGTGCTATTAAGGAGAATGCTTATAAGCTTGAAGGTGTGGCTTTCTTTAATGATGATTTTAGAAGAACAATTAGAGGAAACTATATCGATGATAAGAATGCTTATATGCTAGGTAATGTTGATGCTAGAGATCGTGTCAAGAGAGTAATGAGTGGTTCTTATGAGTATGGTTTAAATATCAATCAGACTATTAATTATATCGAGTGTCATGATAATTATACGGTTTATGATAAGGTATCTAGATTCTTTGATGATGAGAAGATGGTGACGAGAATCTGTAAGTTGTCTATGGCTCTTGTGATGATTTCTAGGGGTATTCCTTTTATTAATTCAGGTGAGGAGTTCTTGCGTACTAAGCATGGTATTGATAATACCTATAATTTGGATGATAGTATCAATATGTTGGATTGGCATCGTAAGAATAATTATTTAGATGTTGCCAGGTATTTTAGTGACTTGTGTCTTTTAAGAAAGACTTATAAGGAGTTTACTAGGGAAGATACAAGTGTTGAATTTATAGATTATTATGAGGTTTTAATCTATAAACTAGGGGATTTGACTATCTATATTAATCCATGTATTTTTGATCATGTTTATAATGACGAGATGGAGCATGAAGTAATTTTTGATGATAGTGGTTTTGTGAATTACAAACGTAGCGTGTTAAAAATTAAAGCTTTTAGCATTTTGATAACTAAATAAATAGTAAACGCTTACATTTGGTAATATAATAGTTATACGAGGGGTATTTGTTGTTATGAATAATAATTCAATGGTTGCGATGATACTTGCTGGAGGCAGAGGTTCAAGATTGTTTGATTTAACTAAGACGGTCGCTAAGCCTGCTGTCCATTTTGGTGGTAAGTATCGTATTATCGATTTTGCGCTTTCAAACTGTGCTAACTCTAATATTAAGACTGTTGGTGTTTTGTTGCAGTATGAATCGACATTACTTGGATCTTATGTTTCTCATGAACATACATGGGGTCTTGATATGAATGGTGGTGGCGTTTATGCTTTATCTCCAAGAGAAAAAGATGAATCTAATCTAGATGTTTATCGTGGTACTGCTGATGCGATTACCCAGAATATCGATTTCTTGGATGATGCTGATCCTGAATATGTATTGATTCTTTCAGGTGACCACATCTATAAGATGAATTATGAGAGGATGTTGGCTAAGCATATTGAGACTAAGGCTGAGGCTACTATTGCGGTTATGGAAGTTCCTATGAAGGAAGCAAGTCGTTTCGGTATTATGAATTGTAATGATACTGATGAGATTGTTGAGTTTGAGGAGAAGCCTGCTAATCCTAAGTCTAACTTAGCCTCAATGGGCGTTTATATTTTCTCTTATAAGACTTTAAGAAAGTATCTAAAGGCAGATGAGAAGAATAATGAGTCTAATCATGACTTTGGTAAGGATATTATTCCTGCTTATTTGGCCGCTGGTTTGAAGTTACAAGCTTATCGTTTCAAGGGTTATTGGAAGGATGTTGGTACTATCGATTCTCTTTGGGAAGCTAATATGGACTTATTGGATCATACAAGTGAATTGAATTTATATGATAATGAGTGGAAGATTTATACATCTGATGCATTGGCTACTCCACAATTAATTAGTTCTAAGGCTAAGGTTAAGAATGCTTATATTACTCAGGGTTGTGTTGTTGATGGTGAGGTAGAGCATTCGGTACTTTTCACAAATTCTAAGATTTCTGAGGGTGCTGTTGTTAAGGATACTGTAATCATGAATGATGTAAAAGTTGGTAAGAACGTTCATTTGAATAGATGTCTTGTACAAGATGGTGTTAAGATTCCTGATGGTGTGACTCTTGGTGATCCTAAGTCAGATAAGATTCTTTTGGTTACTAAAAAAGTAGTAAGTGAGGTTGAATAATGAGTAAGAGAGCTTTAGGTATCATTAATATTGAACCAAGTTATGTTCATGTAGAAGGAATTGAAGATTATCGTCCAATTTCAGCTACTTCTTTCATGGGTAGATATCGTATTATTGACTTTATCATATCTAATTTAACAAATTCTGGCGTTAATAATATTGAAGTACAGGTTAAGAATAGACCTCGTTCTACTATTCAACATATTCAGCGCACTGATTATAATATCAATACAAAAAGAGGTCATATTAGAATTCTTCATGGTGAGAAGCCTATTCCTAATGAAATTTATAATACTGATGTAGCTAGTTTGATGGCTAATTTGAAGTATTTTGAGGAAGACAATTCACCTTATGTAATTTTGGCTCCTTCTCATTTCATTTATGTTCAAGATTTCTCTAAGATGCTTGATTATCATATTGAATCTAAGAATGATATTACTGTTTTGTATCAAAATGTAAGTACAGCTAATGAAGATTTCTTAATGTGCGATACTTTGGATATTGATGAGAATAAGGTAATCACAAATATTGATAAGAATCTAGGTAAAGGTAAGCGTGCGAAGGTTTCACTTGAGACTTATATCATGTCTAAGAAGATTTTCATTGATATGATTTATGCAGCTTTATCTACATCTTCTTTATATTCATTAAGTGATATTATCGCTGATGGTTTGGATGTATTTAAGATTGGTGGTTATTTACATACTGGCTATGCTGCTTGTATTTCAACTTTGAATTCATATTATAAGGCTAGTATGGATATTAAGAACGAAAAGGAATTGTCTAATATCTTTAGCGATGATTGGCCTATTTATACAGCTACTAATGATACTTGTCCAACAACTTATACAAAGACTTCTAATGTTTCTAATTGTGTAGTTGGTAATGGTTGTATCATTGAGGGTACTGTTGAAAATTGTGTTATTGGTAGAAATGTAGTAGTTAAAGAGGGCGCTGTAATTAAGGACAGTATTATCATGCCTGATGCTCTTATTAATAAGAATGTTAAGATGGACAAGTGTGTTGTAGATAGACTTGCGATTGTAACTCATATTAAGGCTTTAAATGGCAGTGAACATGCACCTCTATATGTTAAAAGGGGAGACCGTATCTAGATGAAGAAGGTATTGTACGTTGCGTACGAATCATTACCTTTTATCAAAACTGGCGGTCTAGCTGATGTAGCTTATGCATTACCTAAGGCGATAGACAAGTATAGTGTCAGTGTCGTTTTACCTTTGCATAGACTTATTAAGGATAATTATTTAGATAAGTTATCTTTAGTTAAAACAATTAATATTAGATTTGCTTCATCAATCGATGAAGCAAATCTTTATACACTTGACAATGAAGGTGTTACTTATTATTTCATTGAGAATGATAAGTATTTTAATAGATCAGATGTTTATGGCTATGATGATGACGTTTTGCGTTTCATGTTTTTTAGTATTGCCGTAATCGAATTTATGGTTGAATTAAAGAAGTATCCTGAGATTATTCATTGTAATGATTATCATACGGCTTTGATTCCTGCGTTATGCAAGTATCGTTACGACAATATTAAGGCTATAGACAAAATTAAATTTATTTATACAATCCATAATCTTATTTATCAAGGAAGCTATAGTAAGCGTTATTACAAATATTTAGAGATTGATGATAAGTATTGGATTGATGGTACTTTAAGATTTAATGATGAGCTTAATTTCATGAAAATTGGCATTTGCACTGCTGATAAGATTACAACCGTTTCTTCAGTATATGCTTCTGAGATTTTAAATGGATATTCAGGACAAGGATTAGATCAGGTATTAAGATATCGTAAAGATGATATCGTCGGTATTACAAATGGCATTGATTATGACTTGTTTGATCCAAGTAGAGATGAATATTTATATAAGAAGTATAGTGTCAGCAATTATTTAAAGGGTAAGGCTTTTAATAAGAAGGCATTACTTGAGACAATAGGTCTAAATGATAATGGCGATATGTTGGTTGGTGTTATTTCACGTCTTACTAATCAGAAGGGTTTTGACTTGTTGTTGAATGTTTATCATCAAATCTTAAGGAAGAAGGTTAAGCTAGTTATTATTGGCTCTGGTGAAAGCAAATATGAATATGCCTTTAGGATAATGGAGAAAGAGTATCCAAGTCGTGTTCGTTATTTCTGTGTCTATAATGAAGAGCTAGCTCATAAGGTTTATGCAGCTTGTGATTTGATGTTGATGCCTTCTTTGTTTGAACCGTGTGGTCTTTCACAGCTTATCGCTATGCGTTATGGTACGCTTCCGCTTGTTAGGGAAACAGGTGGCTTACTGGAGACTGTGGAACCATATAATGAGTATGAAAAAACGGGTAGAGGTTTCTCGTTTACCCCATTTAATTCTTTGGATATGATGATTGTGTTTAATTATGCATATCGTCAATATTTTGATAATCAAAAGGATTATAAGATGTTAATAAGAAACGCTATGAAGTATGATTCTTCGTTTAAGACTGTTTCTTTGAAATATGAAAAATTATATGATGAGGTATTAAAACATGTTAAAAAAGTATGACAAATTTTTTGAGGGTTATGAATTAGAGGCTTACAAACTTTTTGGTTCTCATATCAAGGATGGTGGTATGGAATTTACTGTTTGGGCTCCTCATGCACATAAGGTAGAAGTATTTACTTCTAAGGATATGTTTACATGTCTTTATCCTTTAGAAAGAATTGATGAAAGAGGTGTTTGGCAGGGTTTTATTCCTGATATGGAGCCAATTTATTCTTATCGTTATCGTATTTATAAGAATGATACTTATTGGATTGATAAGTTTGATCCATATTCTTATAGATGTGAGAGAAGACCAAGTACTGCTTCTGTAATGTATGATTTGGATTACTATACTTTTAGTGATGATGCATATAAGAAGAAACAAACTAATAATTATAGTGAGAAGATTAATATTTATGAGTGTCATTTGGGTGGTTTCAAGAAATATGAAAATGAATTTGAGACTTATCGTTTAATTAAGGATGATCTTGTTCCTTATTTAAAGGACATGGGTTATACTCATCTAGAATTGATGCCTATTTTCGAGTATCCTTTTGATGGTTCATGGGGTTATCAAAGTTTAGGCTTCTTTGCGTCTACTAGTAGATATGGAACTCCTTATGATTTGATGGACTTAATTAATGAATGTCATAAGAATAATATCGGTGTAATTCTTGATGTTGTGTTTATGCATTTTGCGAATGATGGTTATGGTTTGATTAATTATGACTTTGAACCATGTTACGAATATAGAGAATATCACTTAGCTCATTCTGATTGGGGTACTATGTGCTTTGACTTAGCAAGTGGTCCAGTAGTTTCTTATTTGATGTCTTCGGCTAATTTCTTTATTGATAGATATCATATAGATGGTTTAAGATTTGATGCGGTTTCTCATTTCATTTATCATCATGGTAATAGAGACTTGGGTGAGAATGTTGCTGGTCAAAGTTTTGTGAAGCGTATCAATTATCATTTAAAGGATTTACATCCTAATTGTATGTTAATTGCGGAAGATTCTACTGACTTCCCTAATGTAACTAGAAAAGTTGAAGATGGTGGTCTAGGTTTTGACTATAAGTGGGACTTGGGTTGGATGAATGATAC